>Ga0247608_10003480_pt1 | contig 18321 bp, 16 predicted proteins | sample 176DNAGHGlowgp2_FD_193490 | JGI IMG/M metagenome (GOLD analysis project Ga0247608, IMG submission 193490) | Sheep rumen microbial communities from Palmerston North, Manawatu-Wanganui, New Zealand - 1766 DNA GHGlow gp2 | ecosystem: Host-associated > Mammals > Digestive system > Stomach > Rumen ... | reverse complement strand
CATAACAATAATCAAATCACTATTTTTAATTGTAGATAATCTATGAGCGATAACAATCGATGTTTTCCCTTCCATCATCTTGTTAAATGCTTCTGAAATTTTAATCTCATTTCGCGTATCAATATTACTTGTAGCTTCATCTAAAATCATCATGTCTGGCTTCATAAGAGCAACTCTTGCAATACAAATTAATTGTTTTTCGCCAATACTTAATCCACTCTTATCGCTGATTTTTGTATCAAAACCATTTGGTAATCTCTTAATGAAGTTGTAGATATTAATCTCTTTTGCAATCGCTTCAACTTCTTCAATTGTTGCATCTTTTTTCCCATATGCAATGTTTTCAAAAACTGTTCCGTTAAAAATCCAAGTATCTTGAAGAACCATTCCAAAGCTTTCTCTTAAACTACTCTTTTTTATGTCGCTTAAACTCTTACCGTCAACTTTTATTTCACCATTTGCAGGATCATAAAATCTTAAAAGTAAATTAATGATTGTTGTTTTCCCGCAACCAGTTGGACCAACTAATGACACTTTTTGTCCTTGTTTGATATCTAAATTGAAATCATTAATTATTAATTTTTCCTTATCATATCCAAAGAAAACATTGCAAAACTCAATTATTTTTGCATTTTTAGAAATTTCTTCATTTCCATTATCTATATCAAAATCAGCTTCGAAAATTTCTTTAATTCTTTCTAAAGAAGAAAGTCCAGTTTGGATTTCTGAGATACAACTTGATATTTCGTTAAATGGTTTTGCAAATTGATTTGAATATTGTATGAAAGCTAAAATTGTTCCAACAGTACAACTTGCACCAAGTAAAATATTTGATGAATCAGCACTAACAACACATAAAACAGAAGCAACAACACCAACAATTGCATAAGTAGAATTATTAACTAATCGTGTTGTTGGATTTGTAAACGAACTAACAAATTGTGCCTTTTGACCAACAATATTTAATTCATCATTTACTTTTGAGTAGTCGCCGAATATTTTCTCTCCACTATTTAATGAATTAACTAAATCTAAATTCTTAAAAGTTTCAAGTGCTTTCCCGCTTAATAAACCATTAATATTAGCTTGCTTTTTAAAATTTTTATTTGAATTTTTTGCAACAAAATAGCTTAAAACAAAACCAAATGGAATTAATATAAGTACTACTGATGCTAAGATCCAATTATAAATAAACATGATAATTAAAGTTGCTAATAAAACTACAATTCCTTGAAACATTTGTCTAAATGATGAAATCAAAGCATTGTTAATATTTTCTGTATCTGTAACACATCTAGAAACTAAATCCCCGTGATTATGCGAATCAATATATTTAACACTAACTTTATTGATCTTTTCAAAGACATCATTTCGTAATTCAACATTTATTTTTTCTACTACTGTGTTAACCATAGTTTCAAAAAGGAAATTAAAAACTAAAACTAAGGCAACAAAAATTATCGAGATTATTAAATATTTAAAGAAATCAGTATCACTTAAACTATTTGATGTTCCAATAAGTGAAGTTATAGCATCTATCATTTTTGCATTTGTTAAAGGAAGCAAAACTAAAGAAACGTCGAATATTATCGCAAATATCAATGAAGCTATTAATGAGATTTTATGCTTTCTCAAATATGGAAATAATAATTTTATATTCTTCATTATTTTTCCCTCGTTTGAGATTCATAAATCTCTTTATATAATTTAGATTTTTCTAAAAGATCTTTATGTGTTCCAATTGAATCAATTTTTCCATGATACATTACAATAATTTTATCTGCATTCATTAAAGAAGAAATTCTTTGAGAAATTATAATTTTTGTAATATCTGTTTTTTTCTTTAAATTATTATTTATTTCTTTCTCAGTTAAATAATCCAAAGCACTATATGAATCATCAAGTATTAGAATCTCATTTGCTTTTAAAATTCCTCGAGCAATACACAATCTTTGTCTTTGACCACCTGAAAAATTCATTCCATCTTCTTCTACTATTTCATTTATTTTTCCAGTTTTATTCATTACAAATTCATAAGCTGATGCTTCTTTTAATGCGTTAATAATTTCTTCATCTGTTGCATCGTCTTTAGCAAGTTTTAAATTTGATTTAATTGTTCCTGATAATAAAACTGACTTTTGATTAACAATACTTATTTCTTTCTTGAGCTCTTTAAAATCATAATCAGAAATATCTTTTCCTTTATATATAATTTCTCCACTGCTAGGTGAATATAACCTATCAATAAGTTTAATAAGTGTAGATTTTCCTGATCCAGTTCCACCAATAATTCCAACAGTTTCACCCTTTAAAATTTCGAAATTTAAATCTTCTAAAGTATTGTTTATAGCTTCTTTATATTTGAAATTTACATTCTTAAATTCTAAAATTGGTTGGGTTTTTGCAAGGTTTTTACAAATATAAGTACCATTTTTAGAAATATCACTTTCTAATTTTAATAACATATCTACTCTGTGTTTACTTGCAAAAGCTCTTGTAAAAATTACAACCAAATTTGATACAACAACAAGTGCAGTAAGTATTTGAGTAAGATAAGAAATTAAACTAGTCAGTTCACCTTTTGTTAAGCCGCTTTGAGCAATTATCTCTGAACTTGAAAAATAAATTATCAAAATAATTGCAGTGTTAATAATTAGATAAGTCAAAGGATTGGTTAAAGCATTAATGATGTTTGAAATCTTAATTTCATCAAAGTATTTTTTTGTTTTATTTTTATATTTTTTTATTTCATCTTCTTCATTATTAAAAGCTCTAATAACACGTGTTCCATTTAATGAATCACTGGTTGTTTCAATGATTTCATCTAAGGTTTTTTGTATTTTTAAAACCTGTTTTGAAGAAAGATAAATAATAAAAAACATGATAAAGGATATCAAAACAACAACTCCAAGAAAAATGAAAGCAATTTTCCAATTAATAATAAAAGCACAAATCAAAGATCCGACAACAATTGATGGAGCTCTCAAAACTAATCTAATTAACATTGCTACACTAACTTGAAGTCGATTTACATCGGTAGTTATCATGTTTGTTAGTTTTCCGCTTCCGATTTTTTCAGCATCTTCAAGATCTAAATTAAGTACTTTATTAAAAATACTATTTCTTAATCTCGTGCCAAATCCTTGTGAAGCTACTGAAGCAAAGTATTGGCAAACTAAAGTTGAGAAAAATCCTAAAACACATAAACCTAAAATAATTAAACCAGGAACATAAATAGCAGAATAATCTTTATAAGTTATAGCTTTCTCTATTCCATGATCAATTATAAAAGCCATCAAAAAAGGCATCGAAAGTTCAAAGACAACTTCGAGCATTTTAAATAAAGGGCCCAAAATGAGCTCTTTTTTATAGTATTTTAAATTTGAATAAGCTTTTTCCATAATAATAAAAGGTCATATTTATTATATGACCTTTTAGTTGGCTTCTCATCAATTATTTTCTTAAACCAAGTTCAGAAATTAATTTGAGATAGGCTTCTCTGTCTTCTCTTTCGAGATATCTTAATAAAGATTTTCTTTGACCAACGAGAACAAGTAAACTTCTTCTTGCGGTGTGATCTTTATCGTTAGCTTTTAAGTGAGCAGTTAAATGAGCAATTCTTTTTGTTAAGATAGCGACTTGGACTTGGACTGAACCAGTATCTTTTTCGTTCTTACCAAATTGTTTTACTAAATCTGCTTTTTCATTTTTACCAACAGCCATTTTCTTTTCCCCTTTCATTAATGATACGCTTTAATCTATGGCTAACGTTGGGAATTCGATAACCTTGGACTAAAGTAGCCTTAATATAATATCAAAATAGATTATTTGTGTAAATCTGATTTTGAAAAATATTCAATGCAGTTTTCTTTATCGCTTTGAATTTGTTTCTTTAATTCTTCTAAATTTTTAAAATTTATTTCATCTCTTTCCTTTTTATATATATAAAGTTTTACATTTTTATTATATAAATCCTCATTTTCTCCAATAATATGAGCTTCAATGATAGGTTTATCAAGTTTACTAATTGATGGATGAACGCCAATATTTGTGACTGCAATGATTTTCTTATTCTCTAATTCAATTTTAGTAAAGTAAACTCCATTTTTAGGAAGAACATAATTTATATCAGGAGAAATATTTGCTGTAGGAAAACCTAGATCATGGCCATTATGTAGGCCAGAAACAACTTTTCCATCAATTTGAAATGGACGAGTTAAATAATTATTTGCTTTTTCGATTTCGCCATTAGAAATTAAATCTTTGATACTTCTAGAAGAAATCTTATTTCCATCATCATCTTCGACAAAATCAAAAACGTTTACGTTTGAAAAATGCTCTTTTAAATAAGCAACATCACCAAGTGCTTTATACCCAAAGCGAAAATCACTTCCACAAAAAATTGTACTTGGTTTTAACTTTTTTAAAACTAAATTCAAAAAAGTTTCATGGCTCATTCTCTTTAAATTTTCATCGCAAACTAAAATAAATAAATAATCAATAGGAAGTTTAGAAAGCTCAGTTTTCTTATCTTCTAAGCTCATCAAAGAACAACTTGTTTCTTTAAGAGCTTTATCAAATGTTAAAACACCAATCTTTTTATTCTTCGAATTTTTATAAGAATAATTAATCAATCCTTGATGACCTTTATGAACTCCATCAAAAAGTCCAAAAACAAGTGATAGATCTTGAATGTTTGTAGGAATGTCATCAAAATTCTTAATTAAAAAAGATTTCATATTAAAAATTATAATGAATTATGTTATTAAATTCAACTTTAATAAATGGTATAAAATACATAATTTTTGAGTAAAAACCTTGCAAAACCTCAATTAAATTAAAAAAGTGAGAATTTCTCACTTTTTAAAATTTTCTATTTCTGCGCTTTCTTTTGAAATTAATTCTTCAAGATGTTTTTGCTTTTCATAACTATCATCAAGAACAAATGTAATTTCTGGAACTCTTCTCATGTTTACTTTTTTAGCTAATGAACTTCTTACATATCCTTTAGCTCTGTTGAGAGTTTCGATACTATTTTTAGCATTATTTAAGAAAGACACATAAATCTTGCAATAAGAATGATCGCTGCTTACAAAAACATCTGTAACAGTCATAAAACCAATGTTTTCATTTTTGATTTCATAACTAACAATGTCTTTCACATTTCTAGCAATCAAGCTCTTGATTCTTTCGACATCTTTATTACTTTTTGCCATTATTCTTTTTCTACCTTTTCATAAGCTTCAATGATATCACCTTCATGAACATCATTGAAATTTTCAATTTTAATACCACATTCAAAGCCTTGTTTAACTTCTTTAGCATCATCTTTGAATCTCTTTAAAGAATCAATCTTGCCTTCATAAACAATAGCACCATCTCTTAAAACTCTACATAATGCTGTGTTTTTAATTAAGCCATCAGTAACCATACATCCAGCAATAGCACCAACTTTTGAAACTTTGAAAACGCTTCTTACTTCGGCTTGACCTAAATCTTTTTCGATTTCTTCTTTTTTCATTTTACCTTTAATAGCATCTTGCATTTCTTCAATCAAAGCATAAATGATTCTGTGTAATCTAATTTCAATTTTTTCTTCTTCGGCTTTCTTTTTAATAATTGCGCTTGGTCTAACATTAAATCCATAAATAATAGCTCCAGATGCACTAGCAAGTAAAATATCACTTTCTGTAATCGCACCAGCAGCTGATCTAATAATATTAACTTTTACTTGATCATTATTTAATTTCTCTAAACTTGCTTTAACAGCTTCAGCTGAACCAGTTGAATCTGTTTTCAAAACAATATTAATTTGAGTGAGTTGACCTTCATTAATCTTTGTATAAAGATCATCAAGTGATGTGACACCACTATTTTGAGCTCTTTCTTCGTTGACTTTCTTTAATCTTCTCTTTTCAGCAATATCTTTTGCATCTTTTTCAGTTGGGAAAGCCATAAATCTATCACCAGCAAGAGGAACTTCACTTAAGCCAATAACACTACATGGAGTGCCTGGTAAAGCTTCTTTCATGATTTGTCTATATTCATTTGTCATTCTTCTGACTTTACCATAAGTTGTACCAACAACCACGTAATCACCATTAAAAAGTGTACCGTTTTGAACTAAAAGTGTAGCTTTTGGGCCTTCGCCTTTATCGAGTTCAGCTTCTAAAACTGTACCAATTGCATAACGTTTTGGGTTAGCCTTAAGTTCAAGCATTTCTGCTTGTAAAAGAATTGTATCAAGTAATTCATCGATTCCTTGTTTCTTTTTAGCTGAGATTTCAACACTTAAAACATCACCACCAAAATTTTCAGTAACGATGTTGTGTTCAAGTAATTGATTTAATACTCTTTCAGGATTTGCTCCTGGAACATCCATTTTATTAATTGCAACAATGATAGGAGCATTTGCAGCCTTAGCGTGATCAATGGCTTCAATTGTTTGAGGCATGACACCATCATCAGCAGCAACAATTAAAACAACAATATCAGTAACACTAGCACCACGACTTCTCATAGCAGAGAAAGCTTCGTGCCCTGGAGTATCAATAAATGTAATTTTATGTCCATTAATTGTCTTTTGATAAGCACCAATTTCTTGAGAAATGCCACCAACTTCAGAAGCAACAAGATTTGAATTTCTTATTGCATCAATTAAAGTCGTTTTACCATGGTCAACGTGACCCATAACAGTAACTACAGGAGGTCTTTCTACAAGGTCTTCTTCTTTATCATCGATAGTTACTTTTTCAAAATCTTCAGCGTTTACAATTTCTTCCTTTTTAAAATCGTAACCAAATTCAAGACAAAGTTCTCCGATTGTATCATCATCAAGATATTGGTTGATTGTTACTAATTTCTTTTGAAGGAATAATTTTTTAATAATATCGCTTGCGTTAACGTTTAATTCTTTTGCAAGTTCTCCGACAGTGAGTGATTTTGTGAAGACAAAAACACCGTTGTTAACCTTATTTAAGGATTTTGCATTATTCCCTTTTGTTTGAATATTTGCTGCTCTTTCCTTGTTATCAAAATTTTTGTTTTTACTTTTCATAAAATCCTCCTTCCTCGAACTATTTCATTTTTAAGAATAGAATCATTCTGTCGTAGATTTCGTTTGGAACTTCAATTTCCAAAGTTTTATCTAAAACTTTTTTCTTTCTAGCAAGTTCAATAGTTTCCTCACTTTTTGAAACGTAAGCTCCCCTACCGTTAGCTTTACCAGTCATATCTAATATGACTTCACCACTAGGCGTTCTAACAACTCGAAATAATTCCTCTTTAGGAAATACTTCTTTAGTTACTACACATCTTCTAGTTGGAATTTTTTTCATTTTATTCATCGTAATAATCGTCTGAATCGTATTCGCTGTAATCTTCTTCTTCGTAATCGTCGTAGTTCTCTGATTCTTCATCAAGTTGTTGTAATTCTTCTTCGGTATAAATATCCATCTTTGTTACAGGTTTTCTTTCTTGATTTTCGGAAATTAAATCAGAATCTGCAGACTTTTTGTCTTCTTTCTTATATTTTTTCTTACTTGTAGATTTCTTTTCAGACATCTTCTTTTCTTCATCTAAAAGTTTTTCAAGTGATTCAAGAGTTGTAGTTGTTTTGACTGTTCTCTTTTCAACTTCTTCAACTGGCTTTGTTTCAACTTTTTCTTCTACAACAGGAGTTGGTTCTTCAACTTCTTCTTTTGTTTCTTCAACAATTGGAGTTTCAACTTTAACTTCTTCCACAACTGGAGCAACTGGAGTTTCTTCAACAACTGTTTCTTCAACTTCTTCAGAAACTTCTTCAACGCTTTCTTCTTCAGAAGCAGTTGGATTAAGTTGAGACATTCTAGCCATTAATTGTTGTTGTCTTTCTCTGAATCTACGTCTTTCTTCTTCTTTAGCTTCGATTTCAAATTCTTCAAGAGGTTTATAAGTAACGCCTTCTTCAAGAGCTTGAGATTCATCTAAAACTTTAACTTTATAATTAGTTAATTTTGAAGCAAGAACAACATTAGCACCTTTGAATCCGATAGCAAATGTGCCAGTTCCATCTTCACAAACTACTGTGGCGACTTTTTCATCTTCATTAATATTCATTCCTAAAACTTTTCCTGGTTTTAAGATTTCAGCAAGATAAAGTCCTAAATTTGGATTCCATGTGATAACATCAATCTTTTCTTTTTCTTTACCACCATTTCCAAGTTGAGAAACGATTGTTTGAATTCTGTTACCGTTTTGACCAATACATGCACCACTTGGATCAACGTTTGGATCGTTACTATAAACAGCAACTTTACTTCTTTTACCTGGTAAACGTTTAACATCTTTAATAATGACGGTACCATCGTAAATTTCATGAATTTCTTGTTCAAAAAGACATCTTAAGAAGTCATCACAACTTCTTGAAACCTTAATTGTGAGGCCTTTCTTTTCATCTTTTTCAAAACCAACAACAAATACTTTGATTTTGTCTCCTTGTTGGAATTTTTCATCTCCAATTAAGTCACTCTTATAAAGTGAAGCGCTTGTTTTTCCAAGATTAACTACTAATACTTTCTTATCATCAAATTTTTCAACATCAGCGGTAACAATCTTACCAATTTTATTTTCAAATGAAGCAAGTAAAGCATCTTTTTCAGCTTTTGAAATCTTTTGTCTGAAGCATGAGACAAAACGATTAACATCGACTTTATTGAGATTATTGAAATCTAATTCTTCCTCATAATAATCGCCGACTTTTAATTTTGGATTCTTTGCTTTAGCATCTTCTAATCCGATTTCAAGGTAATCATCTTGAACATCATCGTCATTAACAACTAACCATTGATGATAGACTTCAATTTTACCTTTCTTTAAGTCGATTTCAGTTCTAATTAAAGCATCAGGAAGTTTAACAGTTTCCTTAGCTTTTGATTTTCCAAATGGTTTTTCGACTCTGAATTCGTCTTCAATCTTTTTAGCAAAAGTAACTCTAAAACTTTCAACTAATGCTGCTAATAATGCTTCTTCTGAGACGCCTTTTTCTGAACCCATGGCTTGGGCTGCTTCAATAAAAGCTGACTTTTTAAGTCCTGTTTGACTTTTTCTCATAAATTTCTCCTAAAATTTAATAGCTAATCTGGCTTTATCAATGTCTTTTCTTAATATCTCGCATTTTACTAAACGAGTTTTATCTTTATAGCTGATGCTGACATTATTTTCATCAACTAAATCTAAATTACCTTCAATCGTATTGAGTCCTTTATATGGGTTTATTAAATGCAAATTTACATATTGCCCTACATAAAGGTCTAATTTTTCTAAAGCAATTGGTTTTTCGATACCCAAACTTGAAACATCTAAAACATATGCATCATCAGTGAAATCGTGTTTGTCAAGCAAATCACTGATTAGATTTGAAACTTCAGTAATGTCGTCAAGATTAATAGGTTCTAATCTATCAACTATGATTTCTAAAGTCTTCTTCTTTGCAAGATATTTAAACGAATATAAATCAAAACCTTTTTTAGAAATTTCTTCTGAAATCAGAGTTCTAACTTGATCAAGTTCTTCCATCAAAGACCCCCTTCAAAAAAATATGAATGCCAATGGGCACTCAACGAATGTTAATTAATTTAACGTAATAAATATACATTTATTTAAATGTATCTGTCAACTAAAAACATTCAATATTTTGTTTATTCTTCGATTTTTCCATATCTCCTATCACGAGTTTCATATTCTTTTAAGCACTCAATAAGTTCATTTTCTCTGAAATCAGGCCAATATGTTTTTGTAAATACAAATTCAGCGTAAGCAACTTGATAAAGAATAAAATTAGATAACCTTTCTTCTCCGCTAGTTCTAATCATTAAATCAACTTTTGGTAAATCTTTGCTATAAAGATAACTATTAAAAGTTTCTGGATTTAAATCATCTAAATTTAATTTTCCATCTTTATAATCTTGAGCAATTTCTTTTGCAGCTTTAACTATTTCTTGTTGTGAACCATAATTTAAACAAATATTAAAAACAAGTTGATCACAATCTTTTGTTAATTCTTTTGCTCTTTCGATTGTTTTAACTGTATCTTCAGGTAATCTAGACAAATCACCCATTGTTCTAACTCTGACTTTTGTATCAATAAATTCTTGAATATAATCGTCAAAAAACTCTTTTAAATATCTAAAAAGAAAATCAATTTCTGATTTTGGTCTATTCCAATTTTCAGTTGAAAAAGCATAAAGTGTAACGCATTTTACACCTAACTTTTTACAAAATCTGATGACTTCAACAATTCTTTTGCAACCTTCTTTATGCCCAGCAGTTCGAGGAAGCAATCTCTTTTTTGCCCATCTGCCATTTCCATCCATAATAAAAGCAATATGGTTAATTGGTTTTTTTAATTTGAATTCTTCTTTCATACTAAAGGTTCCTCAGATATTCTTCTATCTCGTTAATTATAACAAGAGGTGTACTAGTTCCACTAGTTAAAACAGCTGACTTAAATTCTTTTAAATCTATTTTTTTAAGTTCATCAAGATTTGCAACCATAATAGTTTTTGCTTTTTTGTTACACGAATTTGAAATTTCAAAAAGCTTAGTTGAATTGCTTGAATTTGAATCTCCAACAACAATTATGAGATCAAATTTGTCATGAATTTTTAAAATATTTTCTTGTCTAATTCTTGCCGCACCACATATTTCATCATAAATAGTGGCTTTTGGAAGGTTTTTTTGAATAATATTAAAAATGTCTGTTAATTCTAAAAAACTTAAAGTCGATTGATTTAATACTATTGGATTATCAGAATTCAATTGTGAAAAATCAAATTCTTTTCCATATTCATATAGATAAATCTTATCTGAATATGATAGAGAAGCAAATGTTTCAGGATGTCTTTTTTTCCCAATATAAATAATTTCTCTATTACTATTTTGAATGATGTTTAAAATTTGTTTAACTTTAACACAAGTTGTATCAAAATATTTTATTCCTTTTAATTTTAATAATTCTTCATATTTTTCATTATGTCCATGGGCACTAAAAATGACAATATCATCACTTTTAAATCTTTCTAATTGATTAAAAGCATTTTCTTCATTAAAAGGAATAACCTTAATTCCTTTTTCTTTAAAATAATCGATAACAAATTTATTATGTACTAGGTCACCAAAAAAATATACATCATTATCTTTGTATTCTTCTCTAATTTTTAATGCTGTATCTATAGCTTTAGTTACACCAAAGCAATAAGAAATAGGTTTTAGAACTTCTACTTTCATTGAGCAATAAATTCTTTAAAATCAGAAACAAAAGAATCTACATCAACAGAAATTCTCTTTTCTTGTTCTTCTTTTGTTCCTTTTGTGATGTATTGTAAAGGAATGGCTCTAGTTTTAACTTTTCCTTTATAATTAATTCTATTTAATTCAAGTAAAACATTTGAGCAGAATCCTGTTTCAACGCCATATGGGTCATAAATATAAACTTTTTTATATGAAGATAACTTTTCTATCTCTTCTTTATTATATTCTTTCATGAAAAGTGCATTAATTATTGTTACATTTTCATCATCTTTAAAAATACGATAAATATCGTTAATATGAGGTCCTACAGAAAGAATAACAGCTTTCTTATTTTTACCTTTTTTAACAACTTCCCATGAACCAAATTTAATATTTTTAGTTGAAGTAAAATCATCATTTTTAACTTTATAATTTGGCGTAAACCTTATTGCAAATGGATGATCATAAGTTGTTGCAAGTTTAAATAATTTTTTTGCATCTTCGATATCATGAGGCATTGCAAGTGCGATATTAGGAATAGAAAAAAAGAAAGAATCGTCATAAATTCCTTGATGTGTTTCTCCATCTGCTCCTACTAAACCAGCTCTATCAATCAAAATTGTACAAGGAACATTTAGACGAGTAATATCATGAATTATTTCATCATATGCTCTTTGTAAAAAAGTTGAATACATGAATAAATATGGGTGATAACCATTTACTCCAAGTGAAGCAGCAAAAACTGCACTATGTTCTTCACTAATTCCACAATCAAAAGTTCTAAGCGGATATTTAGAAAAGACTTCAGTTAATGCAGCACCAACCGTTGTTGAAGGGCAAATTGCAATCGCATTTTTATTATTTGCCATTTCTTCATCCATTAAACTAGCAAAAGTTTCAGAAAAACTAGCAATACCTAATTTGAAATTTGATTTAGGATGGCCAGTATCTTTTTCAAAAGGATTTACATAATGGAATTCACCTGTTTTATCTTCAGCAGCGTATTTATATCCAAGACCTTTTTTAGTTTTAACATGTACTAAAACAGATCTTTTTGTCTTTTTAGCCCTTTCAAAAGCTTTTGCCATTTCTTTAAAATTATCGCCGTCAACTGGTCCGATATATTCGAAGTTTGCATCTTTAAAAACATAACTTGCAAAAGGATTATATTTAATGCCTTTTAATATACAAGATAGTCCTCCAATTGTTGGAGAAATTGACATCTCATTATCGTTTAAAATAATGATTATTTTCGTATTATCAACAATTAAATTATTAAGAGCTTCAAAGCAAAGACCATTAGCAATTCCACCATCTCCAACAACCGCTAAACAATGATAATTTTCACGTTTAAAATCTCTAGCTTTCGCAAACCCAACACATGCTGAAATCGATGTTGAAGAATGCCCTGCATCATAAAAATCGTATTTAGATTCGTTCATTCTTTGAAAACCATCTGTACCATTTTCAAGTCTTAAATTTCTAAGTGGTCTTCCTGTTAAAATTTTATATGGATATGTATAGTGCCCAATATCAAAAATAACTTTGTCTTTATTAAAATCGAACGATCTAAAAAGAGCAATTGTCAAATTTACAATTCCTAAATTACTAGATAAGTGACCACCAAATTCACTACATCTATCGATGATTAATTCTCTAACATCGCTACTTAAAATATTTAATTGATCTAATGACAAGTCTTTTATTATTTTAAAATCAAACGACTCATCCAAAGTAAAATGTTCTTTTGTATCCATATGTATGTATTATATTAAATATAGCATTAAAATGCTATATTAATCTGCATTAACTACAAAATTTTAATTCAAAAACCTTGCAAATCTAAAATATTTTAAAGAAAAACGAGGTTTCCCTCGTTTCTCTTATTGCTTATTAAGTAATGAATTTTCTTTAATTACTTTATCTTTAAGTTGAGCAGGAACTTCTTCGTAAGCTTCAAATTCTCTTACAAAGTATCCACTACCTTGAGTTAAGACTTTAAGTTTTGTAACGTAATCAAGTGTTTCTGATTCAGGAATTAAAACTTCAATCATTGTTGAATCATCTTCTTGATCAACGATATTTTGGATTCTTCCTCTTCTTGAATTGAGGTCATTTAATACATCGCCCATATAGACATTATCAACATAAATGAAGACTCTTAAAATAGGTTCAAGAATTGTTGGTTTTGCTTTCATGTATGCATCTTTGAAAGCAAGAATTGATGCCATCTTAAATGCTAATTCGTTTGAATCAACTGGGTGATATTTACCGTCAAGTAAGACTGCCTTACAATTGATGACTGGGAAGCCAGCAAGTAAGCCTTCATTTAATGCTTCATAGAAGCCTTTTTCAATACTTGGGAAGTAATTTTTAGGAACTGCGCCACCAAAAACTTCTTCAGAGAATGAAATTTCATCACTTGGAGCAAATTTCATTTCGACGACACCATAGAAACCTGAACCACCAGATTGTTTAATGTAACGTCCATTACCATTTGCTTCAGCTTTAATGGTTTCACGATAACAAATCTTTGGATCATCTGTTGTAATAGCAACATTAAATTGAGATTTAATCTTGCTTAAAACATAATTGACGTGAGATTCTGAAACGCCACCAATTAATAATTGTTTTGTTTCAGCATTTCTTTTAATTTCAAGAGTTGGATCTTCTTTTGAAATCTTAGAAAGTGCTGCACCAAGTTTTTCTTCTTCTTTTTTATTTTCAGCAGCAACTGCTCTATAGAAAACAGCTGTTGGGAAGTTAATAGGCTTAAATTGAACTATATTGTTCTTGTCACAAAGTGTAAAACCAGTGTCAAGTTCTGGAAGTTTTGTTAAACAAACGATATCTCCTGCAACTGCATAATCCATTGTTTGCATATCTTTTCCACATGGTTGAGCAAGTGAAACTTTAACATATGATTTGTTGTTTGGACAATAGACTTCATCACCATTTTTGACTGTTCCACTAGTAACTTTAATATAGTTAATTGTTCCTAAATATGGGTCAACTGATGTTTTGAAAATAAATGATGAGAATGGAGCTTTTTCATCTGTGTTGACTTCAACTTCTTTACCATTTAAGTCTTTAGCAATATATGGTTTTAAATCTGCTGGACTTGGTAAGTAGTCGATCATCATATTAAGTAAGGTATTTATTGTTATATTATTTAAAGCACTTCCGAATAGGACTGGATATAAGTCACCATTTAAAACACCTTTTCTTAAACCTTCATGAATTTCTGCATTTGTTAATGGTTCACCTGAGAAGAATTTATCAAGTAAAGCATCATCAGTAACAGCAACTGCTTCACAAATTGAATTATGAAGTTCAAAAACTTTTGCTTTTTTATCTTCATAAATTTCATCATCGACACATTCTTTTCCATTATATCTTCTAGCTTTTAAGTCGACGACATTAATAATTCCATCAAATTTATCAGCATGACCAAGTGGTAATGTGAATGGAATACATGATTTTCCTAATTTTGCATGAATATCATTTAAAATATCTTCATAATCTGGATAATCTTTATCCATCTTATTGACATAGACAATAAAAGGAATGCCTTTTTTTCTTAAAGTTTTATAAGCTTTAACGGCTCCAACTTCAACTTTTGCACCAGCATTGATGACAAGAATTGCGCCTTTGACTGCATTTGATGCAGCAATTCTTTCATAAACAAAGTCATCATTACCAGGAATATCAAGCAAATTAACTTTGTGATCTCTATAAATTAATGGGACGACACTTGTAGAGATGCTCATTAATCTTTTCTTTTCTTCTGGTGTAAAATCAGAAACTGTTGTTCCTTTTTCTACTGATCCTTTTTCTTTTTTGTAAACGGTAGCATAAAGTGATTCAACTAAACTAGTTTTACCACTGCCTTGATGGCCAAAGATGGCCACATTTCGAATGCTTTTGGCATTGTAGTCCATAAATTATTCCTCCTATGAAAGCGCTTTCAACACTCAAATAAAATAATAAATCAAAATGAGCGAAAAATAAAGAATAAATACATCTTTTTTACTAAAGTAAAACAAATAAATTAAATACTTTTTGTAAAAGTTTCTTTTTCACTTTGCACAAATATATCTTGTAATTTTAATACATCATCAACAATTTCTTGAGGTAAAAATTCTTTAATTTTGTTTATATTATTTTCTCTAATATCTTTTCTTAATTTAGTAGCTGAAATCACAATTTTACTTCTAGAAATTTTAATAATTTTCATTTCTTTTAAAATTTCTTTTCTAAACCAAGATTCTCTTCTTTCTTCTTCGCCAGTAACAAAAAATGTAGGTTCACAATCATATTTTCTTAATGTATCTAAAAGAAAATCTCCCCATTTTTCGTTGTTTCCGATACCCATATCTGGAACAGGTATTATGATAGCTTTAGGATATATTTTTTTAATTAATTCTTTTCTTTCTTCATATGAAAGAGGGTTTTGGCGCGTTCTACTTTCTTGAGATGAGCAAATTAAAATGGCTACATTCTTTTCTAGCTTAAAAGCTTCATCAATTAATAGTTGATGTCCTTTATGGATTGGTTCAAATCTCCCTGAAACAAATGCAACTTTCATATTACCCTCTTTATTATATTTTATTATCCAATAACTGGAATTTCATTATTAATTATTTTAAAAAACTCATCAAAGTCATAAGATGGTAAAGCAAAGAAAAATTCTTCATCGTTATGGACAAAACGAATCTCATAATAATTTAAACAACTATATGTACTTTTTTCTCTATAAATCTTATATTTTTTATATTTTTCATCATTAAATCGAACATCTTTATTCCGATTGGGAATTATAATTCTTCTTTTAATTTTAGTTGCTTCTTTTAAATCACTTAAAGGAATAGCAATAACCGAATGCAAATTTGAAAAACAAAGATTATTGTCTTCAATAAAAAGACTCATATTTATATTTATGAAGTTACCTCCGAAGTATGTATATTGAACTTCTTCTCCTCTTTTATTAATTTTAAAATAACTTGCTAATACATCTACTTGTATTGATGTATCAGGTACTTCAAGTTCAAAAAGCATTTGCCTTATTTGATTATCAGCCTTTACCTTTAATTCCTTAACTTCTTCATCTTGATTAATATTTCTTACTTTCACTACATAAAAAATTATAAATATTATGCTTAAAATAAATATTGCAGCTGCAATATAAAACAAAAAGCCAACTTTTTCAAGAGCCTTTAAGAAACCTTCTTCTCTAGTTAAAAAAGCAATAATCATGTAAAAAGCTAACATCGTAAGAACGAGAGCTACTCTTACTAGCCATGCTGGAGGTAACTTTTTCTTTTTTAATTCTAAAGCTTCTTTTGCAATTTCTTCATTCTGTTCAATTAAACTTTGATCAGCTTTTCTAATCACAAATTGGGCGTTATTAAATTCTTTTGTTTTTATGTTCTGACTAAATATGTTTTTCATTTTTCACTTTTCCTTTAACAGCTTTAAAAACAAAAATAAGCATAACTACTATTACAAATACAAAAATTGCTCCTTGCGAAAAAAGTTCAAGAACATACATAGAATTATCACTTGGATTTGTATCAAAAGTTTTAATAAGTGCAAATTCCATCATTTGAATCGTATATAATGCGCTAATCATCGAGAAATATGTTAAAACATATTCACTTATTGTTTTATCTTTTTTAGTCATGTTTTTAACCGCAAAAACCATTTTAATTGTTCCATAAAGTGCATAAGCATAAATAAACCAATCAAAGATATAATGTGGCTCATCCTTATATCTAATAGTTAAAACTAAAGCAGCCATCATTGGTGCTAAGATCAAAAGTAATGAAATGACTCCTGCAGAATAGTGAGTTGGTTTAATCTTATATTTATCAATTGCCCAAAACCATACTTTAATAAGCGCCATCAAATAAGCAAAAATTGAATAATTAAAAAATATCCAATCAAAATGCATTATGATTGAAACAAGATTAATTGTTCCCATTACTAAGGGACCAACTAGAGAAATAATAAATCTCACATCGTTGTTCTTGAATATTTTTTTAATCAGTTCAAACATAATAGAAGAAACTTCCAATTTATTATATCAATAATTTATAAATCAAAAATAAAAAAAGGATAATACTAGGTATTATCCGATAAACGCTCTTTGAACTTTTCTATCGTATTGAATTACGATTGATTTAGTAGCGGGTAAATTCTCGCGTGTATCAATGTAACGACGTTACTAGTAAACACGACCATTCGCAACGACATTACACTAATCTTTTACTTTTAATAATATGTCATCGAAATACTTCAAGGTAGGAACGCGTATCTTTTAGCAACGTATTCATTTCCACCATGCTTTTTATAATTGATATAATCATTAACGTATTTTTTAACTTATTGATAATAAAGAATGTCTTTTGTTGAAGTTCTAGATATTCTTTATCGTTGATGTCTGTTACCTCACCTAAATAAGAGTCGTTAGAAATCACAACCGCTTTAGAATAATCTATTCCTGTTATTGAATCGGTTTCACGATTTCATGTTTTAAATTTATAGCAATAGGAATGGCGGATATTTGTTCTTAACGGGATGGCAAACTGAATTTTATTAATTTCCACTAATAAAGCAACATAAGGTCTATTCTCTTTTGCTTCCATTTCTAGATATTTGCTATGCGGATAAGCCTTATAAAACTCTTTTGATAATTATCTTAATTCAATAAGTTTTGCCATAAAGATAATAAAAGCTTGGAAAATCCAAGCAACTTCATTTGGGATATCTTTTTCAGGTCTTGCCCTCAGACCATATCTTCGTTTGGGATATCTTTTTCAGGTCTTACCCTCAGACCATATCTATCAAGAGGTTTCCCTTTTGACACTTATATAGTACAAAATAAAACCCTATTTTTCAATAGGGATCTAAATTTTTTTGGTGACCTATACGGGATTCGAACCCATGAATGCATGCGTGAAAGGCATGTGAGTTAAGCCACTTCTCCAATAGGCCTTAAGTTGGCGCTGACTATAGGGCTCGAACCTACAACCGATCGGTTAACAGCCGATT
>Ga0247608_10003478_pt1 | contig 18322 bp, 19 predicted proteins | sample 176DNAGHGlowgp2_FD_193490 | JGI IMG/M metagenome (GOLD analysis project Ga0247608, IMG submission 193490) | Sheep rumen microbial communities from Palmerston North, Manawatu-Wanganui, New Zealand - 1766 DNA GHGlow gp2 | ecosystem: Host-associated > Mammals > Digestive system > Stomach > Rumen ... | reverse complement strand
GGCCTTGGTTTTGTTTGTCTTGGCGAAGAGCTTGCGGATGTCGTCGGCCACTTCGAGGTAGGTGGCAGGCGTTGAACGTAGGCTGATGCCGATGTTCTTTTGGCTGATGTAGACGATTTCCTCGGGCTTCGGATAGGCCTTGCGGAAACATTCCATCAACGAGCTTTTGCCCGAACCGGCCACGCCTGCGATGCCACACATCACGCCCAAGGGCAGGTCGATGGTCAGGCCTTTGATGTTGTGCAAAGTGGCGTTCTCCAAATGGAAAAACGAGTTGGGCTGGCGCACCGTCTCCTTGATTTCCGTGGTCGCGCTGAGCGATTTGCCTGTAAGCGTTTGGCTGTGGAGCAGTTCGTCGTAGCTGCCTTCGAAGACGATTTCGCCGCCGGCCATGCCCGCGCCCGGACCCATGTCGATGATGTGGTCGGCAATTTTGATCATGTCTTTGTGGTGCTCGACGAGGATGACCGTGTTGCCGTGGTTCTTCAGTTTTTGCACCGACTTCTGCATCAGCAGGATGTCGTGGTTGTGCAGGCCCACGCTAGGTTCGTCCAAAATGTACATCACGTCCGACAGCGGAGAGTTGATGTATTTGGCGATCTTGCACCGTTGCGCCTCGCCGCCCGAGAGCGTCCCGATGGCACGGTCAAGGGTGAGGTAGCCGAGGCCGATTTCCTCCAAGGCGGCCAGCCTTTCAATGGTGGCGTGCTTGATGTCTTCGGCCAACGGATTGTTGATGGTTTCCATCCATTTTCGGGCTTCGGCGATGCTCATGGCGGTCACCTCGGCGATGTTCAGCCCATTGATTTTGCAGGAGCGGATTTTCTCGTTGAGGCGCGTTCCCTTGCAGTCGGGACAGGTGCCCATCGTCAGCATCGGGTTGAGCACGGCGGCATGGAGCAGGCCTTCCTCCGAGTTGATGATGCTTCGGTACATGCGCGGGATGAGGCCTTCGTATTTCGCGCTTTTCGGCCAGTTCGATGGCGGGTTTTTCAACTTGATTTGTGGCGAGTTGAGGAAGAGGTCGAGTTCCTCGGGCGAGTAGTCGCGGATTTTCTTGTCGAGGTCGAAGAGGCCGCTGTGGGCGTAGCGAATCCAGCGCCAGCCGCCCTTGCCGAAGGCGATGTAGTGGATGGTGTCCTCGTCGTTGAGCGACTTGTCGAAGTCGACGAGCTTGTGGATGTCCAACTCGCGGATTTCGCCCAAACCTGCACAACGCGGACAACTGCCCGAAGGGTGGTTGAACGAGAATGCGTCGGAATAGCCCACGAAAGGCTGCCCGATGCGCGAGAATAATAGTCTTAAAAGTGCGTAAATATCAGTATAAGTGCCTACTGTAGAACGCGAGTTGGAAGCTGGCTTACGTTGCTCAATCACGATGGCGATGGGCAAATTCTCAATGTCGCCGACGTGCGGACGACCGTATTTGGGCAAATACTGCTGCGTGAACGAAGGGAAAGTGTCGTTCAGCTCGCGCCGCGACTTGGCCGCGATAGTATCTAAAACCAATGACGACTTGCCCGAGCCTGACACGCCCGTCACCACGGTGATTTGTCGCTTCGGGATGCGCACGTCGACGTGTTTCAGGTTGTTCTCGGTGGTGTCTTTTATGAGGATATAGTCGTTGGGTTGTGTCATCGTGGATGGAATTGGGATGCAAAGGTGCGAAAAAAAATGGGTATATAAGAATGGAGCATAGTAAACAGGCAAGGAAGGTGGTAAAATTTCACATTGATTGCGGGATTTTCACAAAATCTCCCGCGCAATCCATGCGCAAGCCTCGGCGTCGGCAAGGGCGTTGTGGTGGTTGAACTCATGGTAACCGCAAGCCTCGGCCACGGTGTGCAACTGGTGGTTGGGCAATCGTTTCCCGAAATGTTTGCGTGAAGCACGGCAGGTGCAATAGAACTGGTAGTCAGGGTAGTCCATCTGGTAGCAGCGCATCACGGCCTTCAGGCAACCCTCGTCGAAAGGGCTGTTGTGGGCCACCAAAGGCAGACCTTCAATCAACGGCTCGATTTGATGCCAAACATACGGGAAAACGGGCGCGTCCTCGGTGTCGGCCTTGGTGATGCCATGTACGAGCGTGTTCCAATACAGGTAATAGTTCGGCTCAGGCTGGATAAGGGAATAAAACGAGTCCACGAACTCGCCTTCTTTCACAATCACCACGCCGACGCTGCACACGCTGGTGCGCTCGTTGTTGGCGGTCTCGAAGTCGATGGCGGCGAAGTTGTTCATTTCTTGTTGTAATTGTTCCACATCCGTTTCACCATGCCGGCCATTTCCTTGCGCAGCCATAGCGGCTCCAGCACTTCGAGCGCATCGCCGTTCCAGAGGAGTTCTTGCTGGAAGTCGAAGGTGGGGCGCACCTCGACGGAGAAGATGCTGTATTCGTCCGTATGCACCAACTCCTTCTGCGAAGGATGCAAGGGTAGGGAACGCAGGTAGTTGGCCTGGTTGGCGCTCACTTTCAGCTTCACGGTCTCGATGGGGCAATCCTCATCGCGAATGATGCCGAAACAGCCTTTGAAGTAGTTCTCTGGGCTGAATTTCTTGGGATATTTGAAGGTCTCTTCCGACAGCTGGACTTCCAGTACGCGGTCCAAGGAATAGATTCGGATCTTGTCTTCATAGATGCTGTTACCCACCATGTACCACCGCTGCCGGAACAGTTTCACGCAATAGGGTGCCACGGGGAATGTGTGCTCGTTTTCGCTCCAATAGCCTTTATAGGTGATTTCCAGCAATCGGTTTTTCTTCATCGCTTCCATGACCGTGGCGAGGAAGTCCTGTCCCGATGGGATGCTTTCCAACAGGATGCGGTCGCTGAGCGATTTGTTGTCCAACAGCGTGTTGCTGGCCGACATGGTGTTGAGCAGCCAGCGTTGCAGGCCATCGTCTTCGAGCACCTCGCGGTTCTCGATGTAATAGCGGTCGCCGTCGCTCTTGTCGCACATGATGACGAGGCCGAACATCTCTTCCACCGCGTTCTTCCAGGTGTGGAACGTGCGGCGCGGAATCTCCAGCCCCTCGCTCAAATCGGTATCGAGCCAACGCCGGTTGATTTCCTTCAGTGTGATTCTCTTGGCGCGGTAGAGCGTCTCAACGAGCCAGACATATTTGTTGATTTGGTTTTTGGACATGGTATTAGTTTTTCTGATTGATAAGGTTCACTACCACCTTCACCATCACATCTTTTTCCTCGGGCTTGCTCTCGGCAATCATCAAGGTCAACGCGACCAAGGTGTTGTCGGCGAGGCGTTTGCTTCCGTCCTCGCGATAGAGGATGCCGTTGTTGTTGAGGAACCACAGGAACAGCGTTGCGGCAATGCGTTTGTTGCCATCGCTGAACGAATGGTTTTTGGTGACAAGATACAGCAGCATGGCCGCTTTCTCTTCCACGCTCGGATATAGGTCTTCACCTCCAAAAGTCTGATAGATTTGACCAATACTGCTTTTGAAAGAGTCGTCTTTTTCATTGCCGAACAGCGAACTGCCCCCGAACTTCTCGCGTAATGCCGCTATGGCTTGCATGGCGTTATCGTATGTCGCTTGGAATTTCTCCTCTTGGGTGGTTTCTTTCACGCCCAAACGTTGATAATCGTAATCGTCAAGCGTGTCGAGGGCGTATGTGTAATCGACTACGATGTCGAACAAGGCTTGGTTTTCGTCGTTTTTCAGCAAGGGTTGGTTCTGGATGGTCCGGCCCACCATTTGTACCAATTGCCGCAGTTCGCTGATTTGGTTTCGTCGAATCTTCTCGTTCACGGCATAGCCTTTCAGCAGATAGTCTTTCAGCACTTTGTTGGCCCACTGGCGGAATTGTACACCACGTTGGCTTTTCACTCGGTAACCTACGGAGATGATGACATCGAGGCTATAGAAAGGTACAGGCTTCTTAACGCCAATAACGTGTAAAAAATGCACGTTATTCTCGCGATTCAATTCTCCTTCCTTAAACACATTGATTATGTGCCGCCTTAAATTTGACTCTTCTCTTTGAAATAATACAGCCATCTGACTAGTTGAAAGCCAAACGTTTTCATTCTCTAGCCTTACATCAATGGCAGTCTGGCCGTTGTCGGTTTGGTATATGACGATTTGGTTTTCCATGAGGTTGGTTTTATGCGGCAAAGATAACAAAAAGATTGTGCCGAATTAATGCACAGGCAAAACTTTTGTAAACCAAATTCTTCTTTGAATGGATTGGGCATATCTTGTCAGCTCTTTGCGAAGTTTAGGCTGCAACGAAGTGTATCGGATGCAGGCGGCAAGCCAATCAAGAAGGACTTGACGATAAGCTTCATCTTTGTATTCGATGAGTGCGGAAATTTCACTACGTTGGTCGTTGAGGGTTAAACTAAGTCGATTGCGCCTATGCTTAACGGTGATGCTTCTTCCTTGGTTGTCAACAATCATCAAGTCGGAACTTACTTGAGCGGATTCACAATCGAACGGGAATGGTCGTTTCTGTCGTACCACTTCATTGAGGAAAGCATACATGAAGACATGTCCCATGCCGTGTTCGTCCTCGTGACTGAGCAGACGGGCAATAGTGGCCGCATCAATGGTTTTGCTGTGCTTCATTACGGAACTCAACTTTGATTTCGTAGAAAAAATCACGGCAATAGATGAAGTCAGTGATGGCAAAATCAGTGTGGTCGAACAGGTTGTGAAAGGCTTGTGTCAGATGCAGGTCTTTGGTCAGTTCCTGGTCGAGGCCTTCGTTCCAGTTGGGCGGGGGACAATTCATTCCGATAAATTCGTCAAAGTCGTTGGAATCAGGATCGTCGTTCCCTTTCAATTGGAGAGGGAAAGCCACGCCGCCTTCATACAGCAGATTCCATCCTGAATCCTGCAAAGCATTCCAAAGTTCTTGTCGGTTCTCGCCTTGCACGGGGTGCAATGCCGGATAGTCATTGCTGAGGTAGCAGCAGGCCTCGACCTCCACATCTTCACCGAAGCCTTTGTTGGCTTCATACACGGCGTGGGCTTTGTCGAACATTTCGCGCAAGGCTTCCCGCATCGCGTCGTTGAAGGCTATGATGTCGGGCAGCAACAAATCCTGATGTTGCAGCACACGATGGTTGATGATGGTTTTCCTGACTTCGATAAGACTACGCTCGTCGGTGTAGTCGTGATCTTTGCTCCAAAGCCCTTCAAACGACATAATGATTTGGTCTTCAAGTGCCTTTAAGGCATCGTCTTGTAATAAGTCTTTGATGTTCATGGTGCTTTGTGTTGAAATCTGCCGCAAAGAAAACAAAAGCCTGTGCTGAATTGAAGCACAGGCTTTAAGAATAGTTGTTTATCTGATAAATTAACCTCCTAAAACTTGTTTTACATGTTTTTGCAGAGTTTCCAAATGGTTGTCCCAGTATTTTTTTCCAGATGATGGATGGTAACTACTTATTAATGTTATTTCATGATTCACATCGGGGACTCTCATGTGACAAACATAATAATCTGTTTCTGAAAGTTTCTCCTTATCAATGACATATTTATTTTTTTCTCTGATTTCTTCAAGAATTGCCATGCCCCAAGAAAACACCACGTCAGGTTGTAATTCTTTTATTGTTTCGCAAAGGGCTTCAAAGTCACGCTGACTCAAATAGCTTTTTTCTGTTTTTGTAGTAGGCACAAAAAATTGGACGTAATCTGTAAAAGACATTCTATTCCAAGTTTCTTCATAATTACAGCTTCCGATAATTGATTGTATTAACCTTTGGAATTTTTGGTAAGGTTTATATCGTTCATTAATAGCTGTTGTCGGATAATCAGACAATGGTTTCCCTTCACATTCAGGATAAGGGCATTTTTTATTATAGTCACTTGAGTTTTTGCTTTCTGGATTGGTGCATTTTGAAAAATATTGACATTCAAACTTATTGCAGTAAAAACTTGCGCCTAATACCAAAATCTTTTTGCCACAAATGCCCTCTTCGTACTTAGAACCAACAAATGGATTAAAAAATCTATTCATAACATTGATTGTTTTAGCTTCTTGTCTTTTATGTCTTTACAAAACTAAACATTTTCATTCGTATAAATACATAAACATAATATCTTTCTATTCCACAGGCAAAGCAAAACCATTATTAATTACCCCATTCTATCTTGCAATGTAGAAAGAAATCCTTGCTGCCAATCTTCTTTATAAGTGTTTTTGAGGTGGGGAAAATCCGTAATACGTCCATTCACATAGGCTTCGGCACAATCGGAAGCAAATAAAATAGGGTCGTCTTTTGCACCTTGTTTATTTGCATAGTCATAAACTTCCGCATAAAGCCTGCAATATTCATCAACATATTCTCTCCAAAGCGTTATTTCTGCATAGTGTTTGGAATAACACAAACTCTTTCCGTCAGCCATTTCCGACATACAGATACTTGAAAACGCTTCGGCTTCTTGCAACAATTGCTTATCTGTTAGATAATTAAGTTGCTTCACCCTATCTATGAAGTACTCTTCGAACAATTCATCTCTCCCGTATGACTTGGCAAGGTTTTCAAGTTCTTGATTCGCTTGGTTTTCATCATTTTCCCTCCATTCGTCATAACATTCAGCAATGGAGTATCTGTTGTCGGCTCCCTTGAGCAATTCATCAATCTTATTATCGTCCATTTTTTGTGTTTTGTGTTATTCTGCAAATGTACAATTATTCTTCCTGTTGACAAAAACAAATCAATCCAATGCCTCAAAATTGAAATCCGACTGATAGCAGTTGGCCTTCTGGTAGTCGAACTGATAGATGCGCATGTAGGTTTCCTTGATTTCCTTGGCACCATTGCTGAAGGGATTGGAGACATGCATGGGGATGGTCACGATGATGACCATTTCGGGTGTAAGCACCGTGCCGTTCACTCTTTTGACCCGCTTGGGCCATACTTTGAATACTTTGCTCATAATAAAACGATTTATTAGTTGTCTTTCAACAGAATTTCTTTCTTTATTGCATTTTCCTCCTCTTCAACAACGGCATCCCATAAACTGGAGTTTTCAAAATCTTCCATCGGGATGTATTGTGCATAGCGGTTGAAAAATTCGATGGAATAAAGGTCGCAACTGTTATTGTACCAACCTCGGTTAATGAGCCTACCCCAATCCCAACGGCCAATGTATTTGTCGACGAGGTCGTATGTGAGTTTCAGGTCAGTGTTATCCGAAAGTTCGCTCCAGTCCCAACGGTCTTTGAATTTCTCGATAAGTTCGGGAAACAGGATTTCTTCGTTGGCTCGTTCTGAGAATGTTTTCCAGTTCAGACGATCGCCCCAAAAGTTAATCATTGCGGCTGTCCATTTGATGTTGCTGTTGCCCGACACTTCTTCCCAATCCAAATCGTTGCTGTATTTCATTAGCAACTCATCGTTCAGAGGATAATCAGAGGAGATTTTCTTCATAGCTTCCTTTTGAATCATTTTCTTCATCAGGTAATCATTTACTTTGTTGGTTTCCATGACTTTTTACATTTAAAGTTAATACTATGTTTACTGTTTACGCTGCAAAGAAAACAAAAGCCTGTGCCGAATTAAAGCACAGGCTTTTGTTTTTAAATAACTTGCCCTGAGAAACTATATCGGATTCAGTTTGTAAATACCCGAAAACAAATATTCAATTATTGGTGATGTTGTACTTTCCCCTTTCCAATAATTACTGGCGATTTGTATCATTTGGTCAAAAGAACATTGAACAGGAATGTCATTCAGCCACTTCATATCATGATGTTCTATATCTCTTGTTTCTATCAATTCTGCCTTGCAAATAATTCTATTGTGCAAAGGATCAACAGTTTGTTGGAAATCTTTTACATGATGAAGTTCGTCGAATAAAAAAATGCTTTTAAATCGATCTAGTTTACTTGGGTAAAAATTCGTTCTTACAATAAACCATAGATATTCCCAAATAGAAGACAAATCTTTATGTTCCAAGACCATACCCGTTTTTTCATACAAGTCACAATAAGGAAAAATCAACTTTTTCATTGTCGTCAATGAAACATATTTTTTTGTTTCTTTAATATTGATAATACTTGTTGGTACACTTGTTTCGCCACTTGCTTCAATTCTCTTAACTTCATCCAAATAAAGAGAAAGGTTTAGAAATCCGTAACACACCGTGTCTAATTGCAAACCACTTTCCTGCCAAAACGACAACAAAATGTTGAAAATAGGCATTAAGTCAATAACCTTTTTCATTCTCGGTGGCATTTCGGCAATATCCGTATCAATCATAGTGCTTATTGGCTCATGATTTGGATCTACAAGGCGATAGTACGTTTTGTCCTGTAAACTCATTTTAGTCTTTGGGAAAGAATTGTTTTTTACGAGCTATATTGAATAGAGATGTTTGATATAACTATTTCATCGGAAGTTGATATTCATCTATCTGGTGCAAAATCTCTTTTACTCTCCGCTCAAGATAGATTTCAAAACCGCCATTTTCAATGGCTCTTTTTAATTCATCGGGTTTTTGATTGTACTCATTGTCATATTCCCAACCATAAGGATGTTCATTGGGATAACTTCTATTACTAAATAGTTGGCCCTTGTTCAGGTATCTAGAATCAACTGCATTTTCTCCAAAAATTCCAATATAAGTGAAGAAAGAACTATTCGCAATTAGACCATACTTTTCAAACAAGATCGACAAAGCCCAATCCTCTCTATAGAATCTTACAAAAATATAAGAATCATTTTTGTTATCTGGATTTACAAACCCCACCTCTCCCATTAATTCAAGTTTTTGAGCCACAACTGCAACCACTTCTTTTATTTTGGGTATATAGGAATTCCAACTATTCCAGTCTATTCGATTGTTTAAAGACGTTTTAATCTCATTCATTTGATTTAGGAGCCGTTGGATTTCATCCGTCTTATTATTCAATATTTCCAGCTGTTGTTCATCAGTTTTATTAGCTAACTGAAGTTTTTCGATTAAATATTCTCGCAATTCCATATTCATCTTTTTGTTTATTGTTCGTAAATCAAAGTAGCCATTTAAATAATCAAGATATTGCATGGCAGCGGTATAGAGATATGTCTCCTTTTGTCTGCAATTGGGAATCACATCCTCTTCAAGCCAAGCAATGATGTCTTCTCTGAAGGTAATGATTTTAAACCTGTCTTCAAATTCAACTTTCAAAGAATTCTTATTTGGACACTTTGCCGCATCACAGCAAGTTTCACATTCCCCTATTGGAACTTTCCAACTACAATCAGTTGGATCGTATTTCTGAGGAGGTAAAAACACAACGTAGATTTGTTCTGGATCAAAGTCCTCGTTACGCATTTTTATGATGTAACGAGCAAGTTGATTCTTTTGAAGAATAGCATCATAAATCTTGTTCTCAAAAATGATAGCATATTTGCCTTTTTCTCGCACCAACAAATCAATCCGCCAATCTTCTGAGGATATTTGTGGTTCAGACACATCAATATCCCAGTCGCTTAATCTATTTCTTATAAAGCTTTTGAGCAGAGTGTATTCGCCATTTTCGTGGTATTGAAGCAAGGACGCAAGAATACGACTATTGGCGTTTTCGTTTACATGTAATTCATCAATCACGTTTATGTGATACGGAAGCTTCTGCTTCAAATGTTTATAACGCCTCGTGAATTCTTCCAATAACTGAAAGAAGCCATCAGCTTCAGCACGATTACTTGCTTCAAATTGATTCAAGAGGTCTTGACATTCATTATATGTTTCGATGTAGTCCATTTAAAACTCGTTTTCCCAATCTCCATTGTCAAAGAAATTGTCCATCTCATCAAACGATTCCATGATGTCTTCGATGATTTCTCTTTCTGATTGGAAATAATCATCATCAACATACATTTCAATGGCATCTTCCAGTTGGTCTGCAATTCTGTCAAACGAGGCGCATTTGTCAGCACCATATTTCATTTCTTTGTCGCTCATCCGACGATACTTGGCGACAACTTCTAATAATTCATCTTTAGTCATACTACATGTATTTAATTGACTGGCAAAACTACACATTTTGTTTCAATTCACAAAGAGAATCAATCCCACCATCCCCGCATCCGGCGTTCCAAATACAGAAACAGCACATGCCAGGCTTTTTCTTTGCGCAACCAATGGCAGGAATAAAACTGTTTTTCAAAGCGTTTGTAGTTCTTCTTGTTGACGTATGGCGCGTCCTCGTCGTCGTCAAAGAAAGCATCCTTGCCTTGGGCAATGCTAATGAGCCGCATGGCCACCTCCATTTGCTTTGCATATTTTTTGGCATCAGCACAATGCGTATGCTTGCTTAGGAAGAAGGCTCTCATGCTTTCAAGTTTGTAGTATATCATATCCAACAAGCAGCTATAGTCGTAATCGACCAATTTGGCCACTTCTTCATCTGTGTATTGTGGCCTTTCAGAGCAGTCGGCCACGCGGCGCTTTTGCCCTTTTACCTTGGCTGCTTCTTGCAGCTTCATTTTGTGTCTGTATTTCATGGGAATTCCTTTTTGTTTTCACGCCGCGAAGAAAACAAAAGCCTGTGCCGAATTAATGCACAGGCTATGCAAATTTTGCACCTACCACTCGTAACACGCAAAAAGTGCGTGTTGCTCTCTTTGGACACTCATCCAATCGGATCCCCACAAAACGCTTTCCGTTTACAGGACTTGCAGTGCTTCCCTATCCATACATCATCGAATTGGTTCATGGCTTGCTCAACCAGCTCGGGATTGTCGGTGAGGATGCCAGCCTCGAAGTTGCGGGTGCCATCGCCTTTCATGCCGATGCCTGCGCCAGTAAGGTTGGCGCTGCCAATATAGGCCACTTGGCCATCGAAGACCAAGATCTTGAAATGCACCCTTGGACAAAGCACCCTCTCCAAACCATCAAACAAGGCTGGATATTTGTCGAAGTCCTCACGAAACGCTGGGCCTGGCTCCTTAGCATGAATGAGCCGCACCTCAATGCCCTTTTTGATGAGTTCTGCCAAAACCGCAAGTAATGGCATCGTTTGAGTGCCTACCTTGACAAACAGGTCTTTGATGTCGGCGGTGCCAATCCATAGGCTGCGCTTGACCTTGGTGACTTGAGCGAGAACCTCGGTGTAATGGGTAGAATTGGAGATGAGTTTCAACATGGTTGTTGCTTGTTTAGTAATGCAAAAATAGCATAAGTTTCTGGAATGTGTAGGTCGTGGTTGCTGTTTTCCGCTGCAAAGAAAAAGGAAGCCTGTGCCGAATCGCAGCACAAGTCTGAAATAAATGTGCTATTTTTATGCACAACCGAAATTTCTCTATATTTGCAATGAATTATGCACAAATCTTCATTATTCATATGGCTTCTGCTCTTCGCCACTGCCTGCGCTCGCGTGCCATCTGTAGAATGGACCGAAGGCGCGGCGGAGGCCGACGGTCGTGCCTTGCATACCCTTGTGTTGCATGATATGCCCGAGGGCTCGCGGGTGTGGTTCCAAGAACTTTTCGATGGCAAGACCTTCGTGGAGGGACCCACGATGAACCATTATCAGGGAACCTCTTGGTACATCGACATTCCTGAAAGCGGAACGGTTACCTTAAAGTATTACGGGCGGCCGCTGCCAAGGCATTCCTGGGCACCCGAGGCCTTTGTCCTGCAGCAAAAGGGCAGACCCGACCTGCCGATGGAGGTGGAATACCATTTCTTGAAATTGCCTGAAAAACAGGATTCGATGGATTGGTCCTCAAATCAATGCGAAGTCCAGCCTGCCGACATCATCCCTCAAGTCAAGCAGGTGAAATATTTGGATTCCACTGTAGAGACGTTTTCTGAAACGTCTCCCAAGACAGAAATACCACCAATTGTGCATCCCGCTGGTTGGTATCGCATCACAATAGGGGAGGATGGAGTGCCAAAGGTAGAATCCGACGACGAAGACGGCGCTTTCTATGCCCAAACTACGCTCTCCAAACTGCCACGGCCTTTGCAGCCCATGACCATCGAGGACTGGCCGGATTACGCTTACCGTGGCTTTATGCTCGATGTGGTGCGCGACTTCCGTACGGTGGACGAGGTGCTCGCAATCATCGACTTGATGGCTTCAATGAAACTCAACACCTTGCATTTCCATATTGCCGATGACGAATCTTGGTGCCTGGAGATTAAGGATTTGCCTGAACTGACGGAATATGGCGCGCATCATGCGCTGCCAGATTGGGAGCTAAAGGAATCCTCTGCCTTGAAACCTACGGCAAACGGACGCATCGGGAATGTGACCTTTTATACTACCGAGGAATACAAACAGATTCTCCGCTATGCTTGGGACCGCTGCATCCGTGTGATTCCCGAGTTCGACACACCAGGCCATTCACGGGCTTCCATCAAGGCGATGCAGGCCTATGAGCGGCGCACGGGCGACAGCAGTTTCCGTCTGCAGGACCCTGTCGATACTTCGCGTTACTGGTCGGCACAGGATTTTACGGATAATGTGTTGAGTGTTTATCTCCCCAGCGTTTACAAATTTTACGGCAAGGTCTTCGACGAGGTCATTCGTTTGCATAAGGAAGCAGGCGTTCCGCTTCCTGCTATCCATATCGGTGGCGATGAGGTGCCCGATGGCGCTTGGTCAGGTCGCAATCGTCACAAGATGAAGGAGTTATTCACTAATGCCATGCTTGACCTTGCCGAAGACCGCGGCATCCGACTGGCGGGTTGGGAGGACATCGCCAAGGGCTTGGAACCCGAGACGGAGGAACGACTCAAGCGTTCCCTGTATTTCCTGAACGTGTGGAACACCGAGGGCATCGAAGGCTTCCCCGTGGTGCTCTCTCCAGCGGCCTACACCTATCTGGATTTGGCCTATAGCGGTTCTCCCGAAGAAATCGGTCTGTCGTGGGCGGGTTATGTCGATGAGCGCAAGACTTTCGCATTGAATCCCAATGATTACAAAGGTGACATCATCGGCGTGCAGGCACAACTTTGGTCGTCACAATTGCGGAGTTTTGACGATGCGACTTACCAGATGCTTCCTAAGATCCTTGGTGTCGCCGAAAGGGGATGGAATGCTGAGGCGAATGAACCTATTGAAACCGCATTCAACCGCTTCTATAGCATTATCGTCAGTCGAGAGATGCCGGTTTGGGAGCAAAATGGTTATGCTTTTAAGAAAAGATAGCCTTGTTTTACTGCTTGTATAACTAATATCGGCAAGTTTTTCTCTCAAATCCGCTGCAAAAGTAGCAATTTTTGCCGATATCGGCAAGTTTTAAGCAAATAACACTCGACATTTGTCGTTATCGGCAAGATTTCAAGAAACTTTTTCATGGTTTTTATCCAATCGCCTGCAAATCGGTCAGTTTTTTGTAAACACCGCCTTTGGCAATCAGTTCGTCGTGCTTGCCGCGCTCGATGATCTGGCCTTTCTGGAGCACGATGATTTCGTCGGCGTGTTGGATGGTCGAGAGGCGATGGGCGATGACGAGCGAGGTGCGCTGGCTCATCACTTTGCCCAAGGCGTCTTGCACCAAACGCTCGCTCTCGGTGTCGAGCGACGAAGTGGCCTCGTCCAATATTAATATAGGTGGGTTTTTCAGTACGGCGCGGGCGATACTCAGGCGTTGCCGCTGGCCACCGCTGAGGTTCATGCCACGGTCACCGATGCGGGTGTCGTAGCCGTGTTCCAACGCCATGATGAACTCGTGCGCGTTGGCAATCTTGGCGGCTTCGACGACCTTTTCCTTCGAGACGTTCTCCATGCCAAAGGCGATGTTGTTAAATACGGTGTCGTTGAAAAGGATGGTCTCTTGCGACACCACACCCATTAAGCCGCGCAGGTCACCAATCTTGTAGTCGCGGATGTCGTGACCGTCGATGCATACGCTGCCTTTCTCCACTTCGTAGAAACGCGGCAAGAGGTCGGCCATGGTCGACTTGCCTCCACCGCTTTCGCCGACCAAGGCGACAAATTTGCCTTTCCCAATCTTCAAATTGATGCCTTTCAGCACGTCGTCTTTGCCATAGCTGAACCAAACGTTCTTGTATTCAATGCTGTCTTTGAAGTCGCTGATTGCCAAAGCGTTTTCTTTCTCAGTGATGACCTCTTCTGCATCCAAAATCTCGAAAATGCGCTCTGCTGAGGCAATGCCTTTCTGCACATTGTAGTAACCTTGTGAGAACGACTTGGCTGGCGAGATAATCTGCGAAAACACAACGATATAACTGATGAAACTGCCCGCATCGATGTGGTTGTCGCCGCCGAGAATCAGGGTGCCGCCAAACCACAGCACGAGGATGACCACCGCCGACGACAAAAACTCGCTCATCGGCGAGCTCATGTCGCGCTTGCGATGGATGCCGCGCAGCACATCGGTATAGTCCGAGTTTTGCTCCTCAAATTTGTCGCTCGAATATCGTAAGGCGTTGAATGCCTTGATGATGCGTAGCCCAGAAATGGTCTCTTCCACCGTGGAAATGATTCCAGCCAGTTTGGTCTGTCCCTCCTTCGATTCCTTCTTCAGCATCTTGCCGACCTTGCCGATGAGTAGTCCCGCTAAAGGCAAGACAATCAGTACGAAAAGGGTCAGTTTGGGGCTGAGGGTAATCATGAAGGCGAAGTAGAAAATGATGGTTAGCGGGTCTTTGATGAGCATCTCCAGATAGTTCAAAATGGAGACTTCAACTTCCTGGACGTCAGTGGTGATGCGTGCAAGAGTGTCGCCTTTCTGTCGGTTGTGGTAGAAGGAGAGGGGCAGGATAAGGATTTTGTTGTACACGTCGCGGCGCAGGTCGTGGACGGCGCCCACGCGCACGTTGGCCATGAAATAACAGGCGAAGAATCGCCCCAGGTTGCGGAAAAAGAAGGCCACAAGCAATAGCAAACAGATGAAAATCAATGCATAATGCTTGCCTTGGGTGATGATGAGGTCGCTCATGAACCAGTTGAGGTAGCCCATCAGATAGTCGGAGGTGAGGGCAAACTCAGGCTTGGCCACGGCCTCGATGGCGCCTTCCTTGAAGAGCAGGTTGAGGAACGGCCCGACCAAGGCAAAGCTGAACAGCGAGAAGAAAATGGCCATCAGGTTGAAGACCACATTCAGCACCACCGAAGCCCAATAGGGCTTGATGTAGGATAGGACTCTCGAAAAACTTTTTTTCTTGGCCATAGGCTTGGGCATTGCTCAATTAGCAAACGCGGCTTTCTATCAATAATTGTATCCCGTATAGTTCTCAGGTGTGATGGCCATCAATTCCATCTTGATTTCCTTGCTCACGGGCAAGCCTTTGATGAACTCGTCAATCGCTTCTTTGTCAATGTGTTTGTTGGTGCGGGTGAGGCCTTTAAGCAATTCGTAGGCGCCTTCGATTTGTTCGCGGCGCAGGATGGTCTGGATGGCTTCGGCCACCACGGCATAGTTCTTCTGCAAGTCCTCGCGAATCTTGTCCTCGTTGAGCAGGAGCTTGTCCAAGCCCTTCATCAGCGACTTGAGGGCAATCAGCGTGTGGGCAATCGGAACACCGATGTTGCGGGTGACGGTCGAGTCGGTGAGGTCGCGCTGCAGGCGGCTGATGGGTAGTTTGGTGCTGAGGAAGGTGAGCACGGCGTTGGCCATGCCGAGGTTGCCTTCGGCGTTCTCGAAGTCGATGGGGTTCACCTTGTGGGGCATCGCCGACGAGCCTACTTCGCCCGCCTTGATCTTCTGCTTGAAGTATTCCATCGACACATAGAGCCAGATGTCGCGCGAGAGGTCGATCAAGATGGTGTTCACGCGGCGCAGGGCATCGAAGTAGGCGGCCATGTAGTCGTAATGCTCGATTTGCGTGGTGGTCTGTTGGCGCTTGAGTTTCAGGCTCTTCTCCACGAATTTCTTGGCGAAGGCTGGCCAGTCAATATCGGGGTAGGCCACCTTGTGGGCGTTCATGTTGCCCGTGGCGCCACCGAACTTGGCCGTGAAGGGCACGCTATTGAGCATCTTCAACTGGTCGTTGAGGCGCTCCACGAAGACATAGATCTCCTTGCCCAGATGCGTCGGGCTGGCGGGCTGACCGTGGGTCTTGGCCAGCATCGGGATGTCGCGCCATTCCTCGGCCATGCCTTTCAGCTTGTCGATGAGGTCTTCCAGCGCGGGTTTCACCACGAGTTTGTGCGCCTCCATCATCGAGAGGGGCACGGCGGTGTTGTTGATGTCCTGCGAGGTGAGGCCGAAGTGCAGAAACTCCTTGAATTCGGTCAGGCCGAGTTCGTCGAAACGGCGTTTAAGGAAGTATTCCACGGCTTTCACGTCGTGGTTGGTCTCTTTTTCTATCTCCTTGATTTCCAAAGCGTCTTCAACTTGGAACTCTTCGTAGATGGCGCGGAGGTCGTCGTAATCGCCGTTGAACTTCTCGAGTTGCGGCAGGGGCAGCTCGCACAAGGCGATGTAATACTCCACTTCGACCATCACGCGGTAGCGGATGAGGGCAAATTCACTGAAAAAGTCGTCCAACTCAACGGTCTTGGAACGGTAACGCCCATCGACGGGCGATATTGCTGTTAGGGAATTGAGGTTCATGGTGTCATGTTTAAATGAAAAGTATCGCAAAAATAGGGATTTTTGCGATACTATTTCTGTTTGGTGTCAAAATTATTGCGTTGGCTATCTCCAAATCTTGGAGGTATAATTCATAATGCCAATCGTAATCCAAGACCTGCGTAATGTTCAGGGTCGGATTCCTCAACTGCCGTTCGACACGACACCCCACAACTTGATGGTTCGGAACACCAATTGCCGCCACGAACTACGCGTTCTTCGCAATCAGGGAAATTAACAATGGGATTTTTCTCATGTTCTTCATTGTACTTATCAACATAACAATCTTGGCAAAACTCCCAAACATTGCCAGTCATATCGTACAAGCCAAGTTCATTGGGCTTCTTGGTTTTCACTGGATGAGTCTCGCCATAGCAGGTAAGTTCGTGTTCCCTGAAGTCTTCCCAGTACCAGGCAACTTCATCGATGTTGTCGCTCCCTGAATACATGTAACCCTTGCTTTTGTTTCCTCCACGGGCGGCGTATTCCCATTCGGCTTCCGTAGGCAATCGGAAATTCTGACCCGTAATACGATTTATCTTTTCAAGGAATAGCAGGCATTCATTCCAAGTTACACTCTCAACTGGATGATGGGCATCTGGAATGGAACTGGGATTGTATCCCATTACTGCTTCCCAAAGTTCTTGCGTGACTTCTGTCTCTGCGATGTAGAATCCATCTAGGATTACTTGGTGGACAGGCAATGCGTCACTATATACCACGTGGCTATGTTCGGGCATTGCACCCATGGAAAAAGTCCCTTCATCAACCCAAATCATATTAAAGTTCACGCCATTGACTGAAAAATGCTTAATCCCATCGGTGGAGGAAACGCTTTTCATATGTTGTTTTGTGGTGCTACATGACACGATAGCAACAAATACGGCGAGAATATATACCAGTTTCTTGCTCATGTTTTTCCTTTGGAATGAAAAAAAGTATCGCAAAAATAGTGCTTTTTGCGATACTTTCCCCCAATCGGTTATAAAATTATTGCCTTTTTGATACAAGTGTTGTTCAATCATATCTTGGTGGCCTCTTATAAAACACTACCTCGATGTTCTTTTCGTGTTTTCTGATTCCAACGAAAATGAAATCTTTTCGTGCTATTTCAAATGATACCGTCGGACTTGAATTGACTTTAAGCGACAGCTGCTTGATAGTTTGAATATTAGGTATTATAAATTCGGCAGATGTTTCCGTTGAGGGTTCGGTTTGTACTATTGAGTCTTGAACAATAGTTTTTCCATTTGCACTGATGGATATCGTGTCATCAATAAACCAGCCCTCAACTTCGACATATAGAACATTGCGATCCACATCTGTATCGAACCAGTCTTCCATTGACTCTCCATCATAAGAATAGAGAATATGAAAGTCGTAAACATCTTGATTGTTTGTTGTGATCTCGTCATTGCTTTGTCGCCTCTCTTTGCATGACGGAAGACAAAGCAATAGGAAAAGCAGGGTTAGTAATGGTAATCTTTTCATGGTTGGATGTTTATTTGTGGCGAATATTTATTCTCTATTCTATTCGGTGTTCAATGACTATACTATCCCCTGTAATCTTTGGGCCAGGATGGTATTTAAGATTGATTTTGTGTTCGTACCATTCGTTTTCGTAAAGATAATCTATGGTATCTTTAAGTGTAATGGTGTTGTAACGAGCTGCGCCATTTTCAATCTCGAATGTACATTCTCCATCTACTACACCCATTATGTGAATTGATACACTTGAAGTCCAAGTCGTTGTGTCGGATGCAGATAATATGATATTACATGGCTTTGAAACATCTTTTATCACATATCTATCC
>Ga0247608_10003477_pt1 | contig 18325 bp, 13 predicted proteins | sample 176DNAGHGlowgp2_FD_193490 | JGI IMG/M metagenome (GOLD analysis project Ga0247608, IMG submission 193490) | Sheep rumen microbial communities from Palmerston North, Manawatu-Wanganui, New Zealand - 1766 DNA GHGlow gp2 | ecosystem: Host-associated > Mammals > Digestive system > Stomach > Rumen ... | reverse complement strand
TACAGATTACAACATTCACAACGAGGGTGTGCATTAACAATGACACACCCTCGTTTTTTCTCACACAGCAGTCTGATTCCTGTATTGATGGCAGACGGATAACCTATGTTGGGCATTATCGAGCAAATCAGTTCTTCATATCTGCAATTCGATTAGTTTCTACTTCGATTTCAACTTGCATAGTTATAAATAAGAATCCAAATAAACGCAAAATTTTGGTTGATATTTTCAGAAACACCTACATAACTACATTAATATTGACGTATCTTTCTTATAAACAGATAGATAAGATACGAATTTAACTACACTCAAACTACATTATAACTACATATAACTACATGCAAACTACATTGATTTGACCATTTTCATACCTTTTAAGCCGTCTAAACACTCGTCTTATCTGCACCTTTCATAGACTCTCACTAGACCTTCCTTCAAAATTCTCTCGAGAATTTCATACTTTACCCTAACTAAACTTCGACTTTACCCTGTCCTTTCTCTCAAATTCTCTCGAGAATTTCTCACTCGACTCTATCCTTTCCACCTCTCTCATCACCATTTCCTACGACTTTAGTGCCTATAAAACCTTATTTTGTGTAGTTTGAATGTAGTTATATGTAGTTATAATGTAGTTATAATGTATATAAAAATTTTTGTATATAACTGAATGTCAGTAACATATTATATAACAGCTGTAGTTATGTAGGCAATTTGAAGTATTTTCAAACTCAAAAAAAAAAAAAGCTGAATGGTTTTTACTTTAGCCCTGTCATAGGTTGAATGCCTGTTTGATACCTTAATCCTTATCCCTGATAGAAGTTGAATCAAAGAGTTTAACTTTGGTGACCGTTCTCATTTTTACGAATATCAAGGTTGTAGGGAATGATGAGGTTGTTACAGGCAAAATAGCGTAACTCGTTGATATTGCGTCTATTTGCATTCATTTGCGCTTTTGACTTTCTTTCGGATTGGAAAGAATGTTGAGCCTGTTCGGTTACCTAAGTGTTACCTTGGTTACTACGTTTGGTAACTGGGACTCGAGCTCTGCATGTCGCTCTTTGCATGGGCGAAGTTCAGAAGCACGAAGTCGGGCATCAAGATCCACACTCAAGTGGATATCATCACGGAGATTCCCGTATTCTACAGAATCACCAATGCCAACGTGCACGATGTCAATTCTATGGACTGGCTCACATATGAACCATTGGCATGCTATGTCTTTGACAGAGGCTACTTTGACCTTGCCAGACTTTACCAAATTACGATGCTTGGAGCCTTCTTTATCATCCGTGAGAAGAAGCGTCCTGAATATGAAATCATTGCCGGCGAAGATGTTCTTGACGGAGAAGACAATGTCCTGCGTGACCAGACCATCGTCTTTACGAAGAAGCAGAACAAGGAGAAGTACCCAGGCAAGATCAGGCGTATCGTCTACTATGCTCCTGACCTGCATCGTACGTTCACTTATTACACGAACAACTTCTATCTTACAGCCAAGGACATCGCTCTCCTTTATAAATACAGATGGCAGGTCGAGCTTTTCTTCAAATGGATCAAGCAACACCTCAAGGTCAAGTCGTTCTGGGGAGAGAGCGACAATGCGGTGCGTATTCAAATCCATGTGGCCATCATCACATACTGTCTCATCGGAATCATTGAGCACGACCTCAAGCTTAGACGTCCCATCATGCAGGTCATGCGAATCCTGGGCAGCGCCCTTCTCACCAAGGATGACATTATGGAGTTTTTCACCCCGTCTGAGGACGAGGAAGAACCAGATGGTGAGCAGCTTGAAATTGAATTTATATACGATTAACATATATTAATAGACACTAGTGCTACTATTTCTTTTGGCATCCATCGCTATGCAAAATGTAGCAGTTTGCGGAATAAGAAACGGGTGGTGAAAGGTGCGTCATTTTGCCTCAATTTGCGTTGCATTTTAAGCCCTCTCAGAGGCCTAATTTTGGGTTACGAATTAGAAGCCTAACTCCTTCACCAATCCTCCCCAATTTGCTTTTTGACCCAATTTGAACTTCCCCGTTCTGCCCCGTCTTGCCTTTATTTCAGGCCGAATTGCGTTAATCTTCCCAAATCGCTTCGCTTTTACAAGCTTTTTTCGTAACTTTGCAGCATCATCAAAAAAACTACTATATACAAAACTAACAAGACGATGAGAAAGAAACTAATGACAACATTGTTGGTAGGACTATGCGCCACGATGGCCAGTGCTCAGACACGGCCCTACCAGAATCATGAGCTGCCGGCAGCCCAACGGGCCGACGATCTGCTTGGTAGACTAACACTCGAAGAGAAGGTGAGCCTGATGATGGACACCTCGCCCGCCATCGAGCGGTTGGGCATTCCTCAGTTCCAATGGTGGAACGAAGCCCTGCACGGCGTGGGCCGTAACGGCTTCGCCACCGTGTTTCCCATCACCATGGGCATGGCCGCATCATGGGACGACGCCCTGCTACACAAGGTCTTTACAGCTGTCAGCGACGAGGCACGCGTAAAGGCCCAGCAAGCTAAACGCTCTGGCGACATCAAGCGCTATCAGAGTCTGTCGTTCTGGACACCGAACATCAATATCTTCCGTGATCCCCGCTGGGGACGAGGTCAGGAGACCTACGGTGAAGATCCCTATCTGACGGCGAAGATGGGACTGGCTGTGGTGCGCGGTCTGCAGGGCATGACCTACGACGGACAGTGGTTGGGTGACGGATATAAAAAACTCCTTGCTTGCGCTAAGCACTTTGCTGTGCACAGCGGGCCGGAGTGGAACCGCCATGAGTTTAATGTGGAGAACTTGCCCGAGCGCGACCTCTGGGAGACCTACCTGCCGGCCTTCAAAGCCTTGGTACAGGAGGGCAAGGTTGCAGAGATCATGTGTGCCTACCAGCGCATCGACGGTCAGCCATGCTGTTCACAGACACGTTACGAACAGCAGATCCTGCGCGACGAATGGGGATTCGACGGACTGATCACCTCCGACTGCGGTGCCATCCGCGACTTCCTGCCACGTTGGCACAACACAGCTAAGGATGGTGCACAGGCCTCAGCACAGGCCGTGCTGGCGGGCACCGACGTGGAGTGCGGCTCGGAATACAAGCACCTGCCGGATGCCGTGCGCCGAGGCGACATCAAGGAGGCAGACCTCGACAAGAGCCTGCGCCGTCTGCTCATCGCCCGTTTCGAGCTTGGTGACTTCGATCCCGATGAACTAAATCCATGGACGAGGATTCCAGAGAGTGTCGTAGCCTGCGATGCCCACAAGCAACTGGCCCTCGACATGGCCCGCAAGAGCATCGTATTGCTGAAGAATGATGGCGTGCTGCCATTATCCGGAATCTCCGGAGATTCAGGAAAGGCCGGCCTCGTTGTCCTTGGCGCCAATGCCATCGACTCCGTCATGCAGTGGGGAAACTACTCTGGCTTTGCCACCCGCACCATCACCGCCCTCGAAGGTATCCAGCAAATCTACCCGCAGACCAGATACATCAGCGGTTGCGGCCTGACGCGCAATGAGGTGTTCGAGAGCCGCTTTGCCGAACTGAAGACTCCCCTCGGTAGCCAAGGCATGCAGGCCACCTATTATAATAATATAGAGATGAGCGGGAGGCCTGCCGCCACCATAGACTACACCGCACCCATCATGCTGAGCAATGGCGGTAATACCGTCTTCGCCCCTGGCGTGAATCTCGAGAACTTCTCTGCCCGTCTGGATGCGACCTTCATCCCCACGAAGGATGAAACCGTCATCTTCAACATCAATGCAGACGACAAGGTGCGACTCATCGTCAACGGCGACACACTCGTGAATATCTGGCAGGTCCGCAACCGCATCCAGGGTGCCCAAAAGGAGATGGCCGTGAAGGCGGGTGAGCACTACCGCATCCAGATCGACTATGTACAGGTAAGTGATTTCGCCTTCATCGGTTTCGATATCCAGCACAAGGTGGCTCCCACTTATCAGGAGCTGCTCGCACAGATCGGCGACACGGAGACCGTCATCTTCGTGGGAGGCATTTCGCCGAAACTAGAAGGTGAGGAGATGCGCGTCAATGAAGAAGGCTTCAAGGGCGGCGACCGTACGAGCATCGAACTGCCGAAGGTCCAGCGCGAGACACTCGCCATGCTCCATAAGGCCGGCAAGAAGGTTATCTTCGTGAACTGCTCCGGCTCAGCGATGGCGCTGGTGCCTGAACTGGAGAGCTGCGACGCCATCCTGCAGGCTTGGTACGGTGGAGAACTCGGCGGACAGGCACTGGCCGAAGTGCTATTCGGACAATACAACCCCAGTGGCAAGTTGCCTATTACCTTCTACAAGAACACCGAAGAACTGCCCGACTTCCTCGACTACACGATGAAGAACCGCACCTATCGTTACTACACCGGCGAGGCGTTGTTCCCCTTCGGCTACGGTCTGAGCTATACCACCTTCGACATCGGTCAGCCGGTCTATAAATATAATAAGGTACAGGTGCGGGTGAAGAACACCGGTAACAAGGACGGCCTTGAGACCATACAGGTCTACCTCCGGAACCTCAACGACCCCGACGGTCCTCTGAAGAGTCTCCGTGCCTATACCCAGGTCGCTCTGAAGGCCGGCGAGGCCAAGACCGTCAGCATCGCCCTGCCCCGCAGCAGTTTCGAGGGGTGGGACGTGAAGAGCAACACCATGCGCGTCGTTCCCGGACGCTATGAGCTGATGGTCGGCAACTCCAGTGCCGACAAGGATCTGAAGAAGACGGTTGTAACTATCAAATAAAAAGAATCGGGGCAACAACCCCGATTCTTTTTTGTTATTTCTTGGCTGCCGACTTCTTAGCTGCCGGCTTTTTCTCTGTCTTGGGCTTGGCTGCCTCAAGTTTCTCAAGTTTAGCTTTAAGACGGGTAATCTCCTTATCCTTCATCTCAATCTCGTCACCCTGGTTCTTGATGGTGGTGAGCAGACTCTCGAGCTCATCATTGTCGATATCGAGCGGATAGAGAGCATTCACTCTGTTGATGAAATCGCCAAGGATGTTCATATAGTTGGTGAAAGCATCAAAAGGTCCGCTGTAGATGCCACGGTCGAGACCTACGTTAGAGGGCTTCGTCGTCATGAAGCGGAAGTTGTTGGATGCCTGCAGATAGTCCCAGTCCTGATTGATACGGGGATCGTCGGCAATGCGCAGACGGTCAGCTACAGAATAGAGCTTATTGAAGGCCTCGTGCTGCATGGCATTACCCAACCAGCAGCTGACATCGCGTTCCTCGTCGACCCATGAGAGAGTGTCAGGCACATCAAGGTTACCAACACTCTTGCAGGCCTTGCAAATCTCTGTCGGAGTCGAGAAAGTGATACCCTTTTCCTTAGCACATGCCGGCAGAGCATGGATGAAGTCGAGGATATTGGAGCTGAGCGGCTGGGCGATACCTAAGGCTGAGAGTTCCATGAAGATGTTGATGATCTGCTCCTCTTCGGGGAAGCGGGCGATGCGATCGATATAGGCATCAGCGAAGAGAGGATAGCCATCCCACTCGGAGTTGTTGAAGCGCAAGGAGATATCGTCAGACAACTCGATGTCGCGGAGCAACAGTTTCAGGTTGGGAGCCAGGTTGCAGTTGTAGACATAGTGAGGCGACTTCCAGCCGAGCACATGCTTGGCACCCTCAGTGAGCATGCCCTTGAATCCCATAGCGGCAATCTGCGCACCGATGTCATCACTGTAGATAAGTGACGAGTTGCGGGCTACGGTAGGTTTCTTGCCGAAGAGCTCCTCAATCTTGGCAGCCTGCTTCTTCACGTCGAGGGCGAAGGTCTCAGGATTAGCCAATGAGGAGAGGCCGTGACTATAGGGCTCAGCCAGGAACTCCACGCAGCCAGTCTCGTTCATCTCCTGCAGTTTGGCGATGACCTGCGGAGCATGCATCTCCAGCTGCTCGATGCCTGTTCCCGACAGCGAGAAGGCAGCCTTGAAGAACTTGCCGTTCTCCTTGATCATGTCGTGGAGGGTGTTCAGCGCCGGCATGTAGCTGCGCTCGGCAATGTCGGTAATGCTACGCTCATTCTCGTAGTCATCATAATAGTAATGATCGGTACCGATGTCAAAGAAACGGTAACGCTTCAGATGGATGATCTGATGTATTTCGAAATATAAACAAATTGTTTTCATATCTTCTTACTTTTTTACCTTTTTACATTTTTACCTTTTATTCTTCCCATCCAAGGGTACGGCGATAGAGGGTACGGATCCAACGGCCCACCTTCTCCCAGGTGATCTGGTCTACCTCACGTTTGCCCTCCTCCTTCAGATATTGGAAGAGCGAATCGTTGTGGCAGATGGAGTAGATGGCATCGGCGAGGGCGTGGATGTCCCAGTAGTCCACCTTGATGCAGTTGTCGAGGATCTCTGCACAGCCAGACTGCTTAGAGATAATTGACGGCGTTCCACACTGCATGGCCTCCAGCGGCGAGATGCCGAAAGGCTCAGAGACGGAAGGCATCACATAGACATCAGAGTCCTTCAGACACTCATAGACCTGCTTGCCTCGCATGAAGCCGGGGAAGTGGAAACGGTCTGCGATGCCACGCTCTGCTGCGAGGTGGATCATCGCATCCATCATATCACCCGAACCTGCCATACAGAAACGGACGTTGCGAGTACGGTGAAGCACCATTGTGGCGGCCTCGACAAAGTACTCCGGTCCCTTCTGCATCGTGATACGTCCGAGGAAGGTAACTACCTTCTCCTTGCCGGTATGGTCGGGACGCGGAATGTCCTGATACTCCTGTGGCAGGGGATAAACGGCATTATGCACGGTGTAGACCTTTCGCGGATCCTGATGATACTGGTTGATGACCGTCTGGCGTGTCAGTTCCGACACACACATGATGCAGTCTGCCCAGTCCATACCGTTCTTCTCAATAGAGTAAACAGTGGGGTTCACCTTGCCGCGAGAACGGTCGAAGTCGGTGGCATGCACATGGATACAGAGCGGCTTGCCAGAGACCTGCTTGGCATGGATACCGGCAGGGAAGGTCAGCCAGTCGTGAGCGTGGATGATATCGAATTCCTCGGTGCGGGCCACTTGGCCTGCGATAATCGAGTAGTTGTTGATTTCCTCGTGCAGGTTACCAGGATAACCACCGGCAAACTCCATCGCACCGAGATCGTTCACGTTCATATAGTTGAAGTCGGCATAGATATGCTCACGGAGTCTGAAATAGTAGTCGGGATCCATGATATTACCCACACGCTGCTTGACGTAGTCATAGTCCACATCTCGCCAGGCGATAGGCACAGCATTCATGGCGACGATACGACAGGCATGCTGACTCTCATCGCCGAAGGGATGAGGCAGACAGAGCGTGATATCCATGTCTCCCTGAGCCTTCAAACCCTCAGAGATACCATAGTTGGCAGTAGCAAGACCACCAAACACATGAGGAGGATACTCCCATCCAAACATTAAAACTCTCATAGTCGGTCCTCCTTATTTTTGATATGAATACTTATCCATGAGCTTGAGCGTGCGCAGAATCTCTGCCACGTTCATGGCAAACGACATGGCACCACGGCCGTGGAACGGCGGATTGCCGTCGAACAGCTCGGAAATAGTACCAATGGCATGATAGTCCATCTCGTCCTCATAGCCCACGAGCTGACGTTCGATGAACGAGAGGCGAGAACGCTTATAGAGTTTCAGACAAGCTTCCATATAGAAACCGCCGAGCCACGGCCAAGCCGTTCCCTGATGGTAAGCATAATCGCGCTGTGTCTGCGGACCGACGTAAATGGGGTTATAGCCACCGCTCTTTGGTGATAGCGAACGCAGTCCCTTCGGGGTGAGCAGTTCACGGGTGCAGATATCCACCACACTCTTCATTTGCTGCTGGTTCAGTGGCGAATAATCGAGTGCCACAGCGAAGATCATATTCGGACGGACACTCCAGTCCATCATGTGACCATCGACATAGTCAAGCAGATAGCCATATTCATTGACGAAGGTCTCTACGAACGACGTCTTGACCTTAGCAGCCAGTTCCTCCAGATGGTTCACCGCCTTGTCATCCTTCTGTTCTGCAGCCATGGCGGCACAGAACTTCAGGGCGTTATACCACAGGGCATTGAACTCCACAATATAACCACTGCGGGGCACGACAGGCCGTCCATTTGCCGTAGAGTTCATCCACGTAATGGCACGGTCGCGGCCGTTAGAATAGAGCAGACCGTTCTCATCAAGACGCAGATTGGGATGACCACCCTTCTCGATAAAGTTGACGATGTCCTTCACCAGCTTGCCGTATTTCTTAAAGCCGGCCTCTACGCCAACCTCCTTCACATACTGCTGAACAGCCCATACAGCCCAGAGGGGAACATCGGGTTGCTCGATCTCGTAGATCTTCACCGACAGGGGCTTGCCATCCATAAACTCGCGGAGTCCCTTCTCGGCGGTCCTCATCACCAGCTCAAAATAGTCGAGCTCGCCGATGGCCAGCGTCAGACCGGGCACGGCGATGAACGTGTCACGGGCACGACTCTTGAACCAAGGATAACCTGCCAGCAGATAACGCTCATCCTTCTTGTCTATCTTCTCCATAGTGCCACTGCGACGATCGCGGAAGTGGAACTGGTGGGCAGCAGTCACCAGACAGTGGTAGAAGTTATCACGGGGCACACGCTCATCCACTTCCTCATCGAAAAGTTTCTTCAGCGACGACGTCTTGATCTGCGAGGTAGAACCAGAGAAGATGATGCTCTCACCCTTCTTAATAGACATCTCGAAGTAGCCGGGCACATACAGGTCTTCATTAGATGCATAGCCGCGCTCCTGTTCCTTCGGATACTCCACGCCACGATACCAGTCGGGCTGGAAGACAAACTCATTCTTCTTCGAGAACTGCATGTACAGGTCGGGATAGCCGGCATACATACAGGTTTTGATACCATTGTCAACCTCGCTGTATTCACGGCTGGCAGTGGCATTCTCATGGGTAAACTGTCTGACACTACGGAATGCCAGGAACGGACGGAAGCGCAAGGTGGTGGCAGAATGAGCATCCTCCAACGTATAGCGGATGAGGATGCGGTCCTCATAATGCTGGAAGATGACCTCCTTCTTCAGAATCACACCACCCACACGATAGGTCGTTGTAGGCACCTTGGTGGCATCAAACTCACGGATGTACTTGTGTCCGTTAGGACTGAAATTGTTGCCCTGATACTTATGCAGGCCGAGGTTAAACTCCGCTCCGTGCTGGATGACCGTACAGTCGAGTGACGACAAGAGCACATGGTTCTCGTCATCAAGCTCTGGCACGGGAACGACCAGCAAGCCATGGTACTTACGTGTGTTGCAGTCCACAAGCGTTGAACTGCTGTAGGCACCAGAACGGTTGGTCCGGAGGAATTCACGACGGAGACTTTCCTGCAAGTTAGTCATCACGGCTTTCTCTAATCGTAAATAGCTCATAGTTCCTATAAGGGTATTTAATTATTGAATTAATAGTCTTTAATTCTCCAAAGGTAGTCATTTTTATGGAAGTGACAAAAGAAAATCCAACATTTAACAATTATTTAAGTAAAAGCTGGCAAGTTTCAGTCACTTGCCAGCCTTTTTTATGCGGGAATAAGGAAATTTATGACCTCCTGTTCCACCCCGACACGGAAAGGGCCGACCGGTGTTTTCATTAGCCGGCCGTCGACACCAACCATGGCATGTTTGGCATATTCCACCATGATCTCCTTGGTGCGGAACGGGTGCACACTGCGATGGTTGAGGAAGCGTCCCGTCACCAACAGCCATACACCTTCAATCAGCTGCACCATCTCAGGATGATAGACCACGCTGACATCGAGCATGCCGTTATAAGGAACGGCGTTGGGGGTCTGTCCGTAACCAGGACCACTGCCTATGCAGACTGTCATCACCTTCCGATCGATGACATCGCTGTTGATCTTCAGTTTCATCTTATACTCCATACGATGGAAGAGCATGACAAACAGTGACGAGATAAAAGACAAGGTACGGGAACCGAACAGACGACGGGTCTGCCGGCGCAGGTTCATAATGTCGGCGGTCATGCCAATGTTAATGCAGTTCAGGAAATAACGGTGACACTTCTCCCCCTTGGCATTTGAATAGCGGATACATCCCAGATCGACCTTACGCACACGGTGCTTTATCAGCCAGTCTACCGTCTGATCAATATCATCCTCATTGAACTCCCAGAATCGGGCGAAGTCATTCATCACGCCGTTGGGTATCACCCCTAAGGCGATACTGTCACGAACCTCCTTCTCTTCCATCATCAGGCAGTTCACCGCGTCGTTGAGCGCAGAATCGCCACCTACGATGACAATGGTCTTATAACCGTTGGAGATCATCATCCTGACGAGACGCTCCACACTATCGGAATTCTCACTCTGTACCATGTCATACTGCACTTGACGTGCATGTAGTACCTCGCTGATCTTCTCCCAGCGTTTACGCGGGTTGCAAAATCCTGTCTTTGGGCAATACAGGATGCCCCATCTATTTGTATCTTCCATCTTCATTCGTTTAACACAACATTATGACTCATCGTCTGTTATCAATTGTTTGATGATCTCTATCTTTTCATCCATCGGGAGGGTGGCGTCTATCCAGTGAATCTTGAAGCCCCGACGTTCCATCCCCCGGAACCAGGTCATCTGACGCTTGGCAAACTGGTGGATGGCAATCTCTAGTCGGGTGAACATCTCGTCATAGGAGGTCTGTCCTATCAGATATTCAGTCACGAACTTATATTCCAAGCCGTAGTAGATCAGGTCTTCGGGCGAGATGCCCTCTTCGAGTAAAGCCTTCACCTCATCGACCATTCCCTCATCAAGACGGGCCTTCAGCCGCCGGGTAATCTTCTCACGGCGCAGTTCACGGTCGATGTCGATTCCGATGATGATGCTATCCACCGGCGGGAGTTCGCGGCGTGGTGTAGGATGTTCTATATTATAGGTCTCTATCTCAATGGCCCGGATAGCTCGCTGACACGAGTCCACATCGGTGGTATTGTGCATGTTTGAACCTGTCTTCTGCTTCAGTTCTGTCAACATCTGCGTCAACTCGGTCAATGTCTTGCCTTCCAAACGATTGCGCAGTTCCTGGTTCTGGGGTACAGGCGAGAGATGATACCCCTTCAGCACCGCCTCAATATAGAGCCCCGTTCCTCCGCAGAGAATGGGCACCTTGCCCCTACTCCGGATGTCCTGATAAGCATCGAAGAAGTCTTGCTGATACTCAAAGAGGTTGTACTTCGTGCCCGGCTCCCGGATATCTATCAGATGATACGGTATCAAATTGTCGTCAAAAACATAGTCAGCCAAGTCCTTACCCGTGCCGATATCCATCCGACGGTACACCTGCCGGGAGTCGGCTGAGATGACCTCTCCGTCAATCTCCACCGCCAGCCGTGCTGCTACGGGTGTCTTCCCGGAGGCCGTCGGACCTAATATCGTAATCATCTTCTGCATCTACTTATTCCGCATAATCAGACATATTCATTTGAGCACCGTCACGATACCGGAAGTATCCCTTTCGCAGAGTGATAGGACCTTCATAACCTGCACCGTTATAGAGGTGACGGATCGTACAGCCACCTGTCAGGTCGCCATTCTGGTCAAGCTGCAGATGGAGATACAGCCGCTTTTTCGGATGAACAGCCGGCACCTCTTCATTGACCCATAGTTCAGTGCCGTTGAAAGTGACTTCGGGATGGTCGAAACCATCAAGGCGATAGATGGTACACTCCGTACATTTCAGTCCATGGGAGGTCATCTCAAAACTGAGCAACAGCTCCGGACAGTTCTCACCCACCCAGCCCCAGGATCCTACGAGTTCTTTGGCCTTCTCGCGAGCCTCCAGACCATCACGGATGATACCACGAAGCGCCTGTTTGTCATCCTCTCCGTCTTCTGAAGGATTGAAGTCGTCCACATACCAGTCATCCCGTTCATAGTAGAGTGCGATGGTCGTCTCATGGTCAACGAAATTGTGGATAATCATGTCCACCAGAGCCGTTGAGTCGGTGATATTATAAACTCTCATCACCTTGTAACTCCAGTCGTCAGAGTAATCCTGCCCACACACCCAATGGTCGTAGTCGTACAAGATGTCACCCGTCTCTTCACACAAAAATGAAGCCTCAGTCATCAAAGCATAGTATCGCTGAGAGCAACAGACACTATCGTTCATGTATTTGTAAATCGTGTCTATGCGTTGACAGATATATACATCTGAATGCCTGTAAGCCTCCATGTCAACAATAGAGTCAACCGTCAGAGTGTCTGCATCACTGACAACAGCACCCGTCTTGTTGCCACAACTCAACGTGAGCACTATAACCGATATGAAAAGAAACAGTTGTTTCATAGCCTCCTACTTTCAACTCCTACACGTCAGGGCCGATGGGCTTCTTTCGAGAACCTGGGATGAAGTTGCCGTCATCCCCCCATTTACAGTCGTTATCCGGTTCTTTCAGCCGTGCCCTCGCACCAATGATTGGATGGTAGATCTCACAGCCGAAGAGTGTGATGTCCTCATCACTTGTGAACAAGGGGGCATCAGCCCAGTTGGCAAAGAAACGGCATCTCGAGAACGATGTGTTCTGACTGCCCCGATTCGTAATCAGCTCATATTCGCGATTACTGAAGAAATCACAATCTTCGAAGGTCACAGCGAAGGAACTGTACAGTTCCATGATGCCATAGGTGCAGTCGTGGATATTGGAACGACGGACTGTCAGTGTGTTAGTCTCACGGGCTACGATGCCGTAAGTACCGCAGCCATAGAGATCACAGTTGGAAATATCAATATGATGACCGCCCGTCACACCGATGACACCACCATCGCAATAGCCGCCTTCGGTATGGCCGATCGTCAGATTCTCCACCTTACAGTTTTCACAGTCTATGAAATTCAGGCAGAAGGAATAGCGGGGATCCACCTCAATGCTGGAGTTCTTCTTACCACAGATGACAAGGTTACGGAAGTTCTTCAACGTGAGTTGATGACCGTCGTTGGCATATTCGCTGACGATAACAGGACTGTCACCACCCCGTTCGGCAATGGTCACCCAGGCACGGCCAGGGATACCCGAAAACTGATGCTCCTGTTCTAGGATGCGTGAAAGATTCAGATGTACGTCTTCGCCAACCTGAATGGTACGGTCGTTGCCAAGTGCATTGATTAACTGTTCCTCTGTGGTGACTGTTATGATACCATCAACGGCTCCGACCATCTTTGCAGCAGGCGTAGCATTCTCATAACGCACACGGTTTTCATCGCTGACGGCCTCCTCGCTCTTCAACAATTGGATGTTCGTCATCTCGATGATACTCAGCTTGATGCTGCTGTTGTCTGCTACCGGCTGATACCAAGGCTGACTGCCGAAATGATCCTTCAGGTCCTTAGACTGGAACTTCCAACCATGACGGGCCAGGATTTCATTGCGCATCAGACGTAGTTGTGGCTTTGAGAAACGCCCCAGGTAATGGGTGTTCATCAGGAAGTTCTGCAGCATCCAACTGACATCGCGCTCATCGGCAATCTTCTCCTGAGCTACACAGTTTTTGAGGTTGTCGGGTGTCAATGTCAGCGTATAGCAACAGTCTCCGTTAGGTTTCCGGACAGCCAGGAAATTCATACCCTCCTGTCGGACATAGTCCACTCGCCAGCCTACCTCGCCACGGATGAACAGCCAACCCTGGGCATTACCTGATGCCAGCAAATACCGCCCTTCCGTCTGCTGAACCTTCTTCAACAGAAACTGATCGCCACCCATTTCCATGCTTTCGCCTTCCATCCTGACATTGCCTGCGTCATCCACATAAGCGGTATAGAGCCGCTCTCCATCCCACCAGCGGGAGCCGTCCTTAATATTCTGTGCATACGAAGTGGATACCACTAGCAACAGGAATAAGGTTAAGACAAACAAGACTTTTCTCATACGCGTACCTTATTTATATATTACCTATTTCAATTACATGCCGATCTTGGTACGAGAGGAGAAACCTGCGGCGAGGTCGTCAGTTGTGAGCTCCGTCAAAGCTTCCTTACTCAGTCCCTCTCGTCCTCCGAGACGGTTAGCCTGTGCCTGAATGGCCTTTTCAAAGACATTTCTGGCAAAACGGGCATTACCGAAGTTACGGTCTTTCTTTGCAACAACATTCTCGAATTGCTCTCTGAGGTAGTTCTCTGTTTCGACAGACATGGTGTACTGATTCTTCTTCATATACATCTTGAAGATGTCAGACAACTCCGAGGGGGAATAATCGGGAAAGTCGATATAGCGATTGAAACGCGACTGCAGTCCGGGGTTTGAGTCGATGAAGCGCTGCATCTCGTCTTTGTAGCCGGCAACGATCACCACCAGTCGGTCGCGGTAGTCCTCCATACGTTTCAAGATGGTGGAGATAGCCTCCTGCCCATAGTCATTGCCACCACCCTCCGGCACAAGTGAGTAGGCCTCATCAATGAAAAGCACACCGTCAAGGGCCTTCATGATCACCGTGTCTGTCTTAGGTCCTGTCTTTCCGACATACTCGCCCACCAGTCCAGCACGGTCTGTCTCGACGGTATGTCCTTTCTTTAATACACCAAGATCCTTATAGATACGACCCACGATACGGGCCACTGTAGTCTTACCTGTACCTGGCGAACCATAGAACACGAGATGATAAGACACCTTTGCCGTTTTCAACCCTTGTGCTTCGCGCTGCTTCTGAAGTTTCACAAAGTTGGCCAGCGACCGCACCTCCTGCTTCACAGAGTTCAGGCCAATCAGGCCGTCCAGTTCTTCATAGGGATCGCTCTCTAAGGGCTCATTGACGATGACGGAATCTTTCTTCTCCACCTGTTCAGTCTGCTGGTTATCTCCATCTGCCGTTTCCGTCTTCTCTTCATCATCCGCAAAGATAGCCACCGCTATACAGAGGATGACGAAGCCGATGCTCAAACAGCCGCAGCCTTTGAAAACCTTACCCATTACTTGTTTATAGTCACTCATATCCTTATAGTTTTGATTTATCTGTTGATTCCTTTTGGGTGCAAAGATACATAAAAAAAGCCGTCCGACAAAATCGGACGGCAATTATTTTCAATTGCTAATTATCAATTACAATTATTTGAGCTCAGCGAGATACTTAATGGTGCGAACCATCTGAGAAGTGTAAGAGTTCTCATTGTCGTACCAAGCAACAACCTGTACGAGAGAGTTGCCATCACCGATCTTAGAAACCATGGTCTGGTTAGCGTCGAACAGTGAACCGAACTTCATACCGATGATGTCGCTGGAAACGAGCTTCTCCTCAGTGTAACCGAAGCTCTCGTTGGTAGCAGCCTTCATGGCAGCGTTGATACCCTCAACAGTCACCTCACCCTTCACAACAGCGTGCAGGATAGTGGTAGAACCTGTAGGAGTCGGAACGCGCTGGGCAGCACCGATCAGCTTACCGTTCAGCTCGGGGATAACGAGACCGATAGCCTTAGCAGCACCAGTAGAGTTAGGAACGATGTTCTGAGCACCGGCACGGGCACGCTGAACATCACCCTTGCGCTGAGGACCATCGAGAATCATCTGGTCACCAGTATAAGCGTGAACAGTGGTCATGATACCGCTCTGGATGGGAGCGAAATCGTTCAGAGCCTTGGTCATAGGAGCCAGACAGTTCGTGGTGCAAGAAGCAGCAGAGATCACGGTGTCGGCGGGAGTCAGGGTCTTGTGGTTCACATTGTAAACGATAGTGGGCAGATCGTTGCCGGCAGGAGCAGAGATCACAACCTTCTTAGCACCAGCGGTCAGGTGAGCAGAAGCCTTCTCCTTAGAAGTATAGAAACCTGTGCACTCGAGAACGACGTCAACATCCAGCTTGCCCCAAGGCAGCTCAGCAGCGTTAGGAATAGCGTAGATAGTGATCTTCTTGCCATCAACAACGATGAAGTCCTCACCAGCCTCAACAGTGTGCTTGTTCTCACCGAACTTGCCACAGAAACCACCCTGAGCGGTGTCATACTTCAACAGATGAGCAAGCATCTTCGGGCTTGTCAAATCGTTGATTGCTACTACTTCATAACCTTCAGCCTCGAACATCTGACGGAAAGCGAGGCGACCAATACGGCCAAAGCCGTTAATAGCTACTTTTGTCATTTTACTTTGTTATTTAAATGGGTTATACCTAAAAATATCTACTTTTTTATGCCTTTTGAAAACTTTTTTCCTTTTTCGGATGCAAAGTTACGAAATATTTCTTATATTTGCACTCAGTTTCATACTAAATTAAAGTGAAAAGTGAAAAGTAAAAAGTGAAAAGACTCTAAATTGCAGTTGACAAGTCGGAGATTGCAAAACGAAGATTACAATTCACCATTAAATATTAACATTAAAACTTAGAAGTATTATGGGATTTATTAAAGAATTCAAAGAGTTTGCCATGAAGGGCAACGTAATGGACATGGCAGTCGGTGTGATCATCGGCGGAGCCTTCGGTAAAATCGTCAGTTCACTGGTGGGCGATGTGTTGATGCCACTTATCGGCAAGCTCACTGGCGGAGTAAGTTTCGTTGACCTCTTCGTCAACCTCGGCGACGGCAATTTCAATACGCTGGCTGAGGCCAAGGAGGCAGGAGCTGCCGTATTCGCTTACGGACAGTTCATCCAGAACATCATCGACTTCCTGATCGTCGCCCTCTGTATTTTCCTGATGATCAAGGGTATGAACAAGCTGAGCCGCAAGAAGGAAGAGCCCGCTGCTCCCGCAGAGCCCGAGGCCCCCAAGGGTCCCACGCAGGAAGAGTTGCTCGCTGAGATCCGCGACCTGCTGAAGAACAAGTAATTTACACCTTATTATAATAATATAGGGACGGCAGCCAACGCGCCGTCCCTATATTATTGTCAGAAACTGAAAGATCAGAAGTTAAAGCCGATCGTTGCGTAGAACGTGCCGGTATGGCAGGTGTCATAAGAATCACGCGAGATGTTCGAAAGACCGAAGTCATAGCCCAACTCCCCATAAAGGAAATCATACTGAACACCACAGCCAACCTTGATACCACCGTCGAAGCGCTGGAAGTTCTTATCGTCGAAAGAGCTCTCTGGATGACGGCTACGATCATCGGAATTCTTGATCTTCCCTGCGACGCCTAAGGACAAATAACCTCCGATAAAGGGCTGGATGCTGAATGCACGGTCCACGTTGTAGACGTACTTCATTACCAGTGGTACCTCCAAATAGTCAAGGTTGTAGGTGTATTTCTGCCCCTCATACTGGACTTTACCACCTTTCTCGATATACGAGAGTCCTGCCTCAAAATATACTGGCGAACGATAAGCCACCTGGAAGCCCATCACTGCACCGACATTAAGACCAGTCTTTGCCGAACCACCGTCAAGATACCTGTCATCAGAGTTCACCGTAGCGAAAGCGGGGCCAATACGAAGGCCATAATACACATCGGTGGCACTGTGATGAGGAGCACGCACTACCGGCGGCCTGTTATAATGTGGTCTGCCATACTGAGCGAAGGCAGGCACCGCGAGCACGAAGCTCATCAAAGCAATCATCATTCTTTTCATAATCGTAACGTTTTAATTGGTTCACGGTGCAAAGGTAGACTATCCACACCAATAAAGAAAAGGATTTCCCCTACTCTTTCTAAGGGGAAACCCTAAACATGAGTTCAAAAGCCCGCCTCGATAGCGGGCTTTATCCATAATTTTACTTGAACTTATACGGCAGGTCGCCTTTAGCCCAGTTAGTACCGTCGCCCCAGCCAGGATTCTGTTCCAAGACACCTTCTGACAGTGTTACCTGGTCCTCTGGAATCTTGAAGAAGCCGCCTTCCGTCTCGTTGTAGCGCTGCATGAAGTCGTTGGTGAAGGCATACTCTCCTGGGATACCCTGATTCAGAATCTTGTTACCTACCTGATTCCTCACTTTCTCCTGCACATCACCCCAACGACGCAAGTCGTTCCATCGGAGAGCCTCGAAGCAGAGCTCATAGCGGCGTTCCTTCTTCAGGTTCTCCATGCTATATGGGATATCAGGTAGTTTGGCACGTTCGCGGACGGCATTCAGACCGCTCTTACCATTATAGATGGCTTTACCATCAGTCAACTCTGAATGCATCAAGAGCACATCGGCAAAGCGGAGCCACACAAGCGACTGAGTCAAACCTGTCTGACGGTTGTTCTCACTGCCGTAGAAGTAACCATAGCTCAACATACGCTGACCGCTCTCTGGATCGATAGCCTCACAACCGATATACTTCTTGGCCAGCAGATTGGTATTCTCCACCTCCTTGG
>Ga0247608_10003474_pt1 | contig 18338 bp, 35 predicted proteins | sample 176DNAGHGlowgp2_FD_193490 | JGI IMG/M metagenome (GOLD analysis project Ga0247608, IMG submission 193490) | Sheep rumen microbial communities from Palmerston North, Manawatu-Wanganui, New Zealand - 1766 DNA GHGlow gp2 | ecosystem: Host-associated > Mammals > Digestive system > Stomach > Rumen ... | reverse complement strand
CTATGGTTCCACCGGCACTAACAACGTCAGAGAGCAGCAGCGAGTAGAAACCGCCTAGCAATAGGAACACCCCGTCGTGCCGGGATAACGGGTAGGTGGATGAAAGGGATCCCGCCGGACTTCGTGACGGTAACCAGCCCGTCAAAGCCGGCGTCCAATCGCATAACTAGACCTTGCGTGGTGACCGAGTAGTGGAAAAGCGCTGCCAACTTTTAAGACACTTCCGACACAGGTAGATACTTCGTTGTTCAGGAAGGCTCCCCGTTGCCACGGGGGGCCTTTTTTGCTATATTAAGCGTATGAAATATGACATGCTGGACAAGGAAATCGTAAAGCGGATAATCGATACTTTCGATAGCCACGATGACTCTAGAAACGAGAAATACGAGCAGATTAAGAAGAAGGATAACTACTGGTTATCTGATCGTGACCGGTTTGTTGGCCGGTTCTTCAAGAAGTATGTCGGCAAGAACTTCATCCTGATGGACAAGGAGATTGTCGCTTACCATGATACCATTGATGACTGCGGGTTCTATTCCACCTGCGAACCGATGTCCCTGTATTCCCGAGATTACCGGGAGAACTCATATCATTTCCGTGGAGTTCCCGTGTACAGGAACTCCAAGAAGTTCCTCCATGTCACCTATATCCATGCGGTAAACCAGATGTACGGTCGCGGGTTCATCGAAATGGCATGCCAGGACATCCTGGACCGTCAGTTCCATTATGTCCTCGACTACAACACCTTGAAGAACATGCAGTTCAAGGAAATCACTGACGAGGAGTTCGACCGGATGGCCGAGCTGTTCCGCGACGACCGCGACGACCGTGCCTACAAGGTGACCCGCTACCTTTCTTCCGACGAAATGAAGGCAAGGAAGAAGAGCCTGCGGAAGGGACCGGTAAAGGAAACGGTGACTGTAATGGCTAAGGATTCGGAGGCCGCTTACAAGAAATGCACAAACGCAATCGAGGTGGAAGCATGCTGAAATACCTGGTAGGGTGCTACGACCCCAGGCACCCGGACAACACTACATTCGGGGAACCTTTCCTCATCGTACATGCCAAGGACCGCGAAGATGCCTTGAACAAGTACGATAACCATTTCGGGGAATACCGTATTGCCGGTCAGAAGCACTTCGGGATGGTGATGGGCCTCGTGACCATCTTCGGCCCCATGAACCTTGATCCGCAATGCAGCCTTGAAGTCGCCAAAGAGGCGATGAAGACTGCGATGGAAGTGGAGGAATAATGTGCAATAAGTGCTGTGCTACATGTGGCATGCGATACTATGTAGATGATGAAACCGTCTGCTGTGATCGCGATCCGGGCTGTGGTGTCAAGCCAAATGCTGCGGGAATTTATTGTTTCAATATCAAACAGGCCGAAAAGTCCTGTTGTGACCACTATTGGGAACAGATTGTTGACCACCGATATTCCACTATGGACCGGATTACCTGGGAACGGGTGTTTCATCCGGAGTTGAACAGCGAGTACCAGAAATATGCTGAGAAGGTAGCCGCTAAAAGAGAACGCGACCATGTGTATATCGTGATGTTCGACTACCCGGACGTGGGTGGCATTATGGATAGCGCCGAAATCAAGTACACCGACCGCGTCAAGGCCATCGAGGCTGCCGTGAGGGAAAGCAAGCGCCCCTACAATGAAAATGTTTCGATCAGACACGAATGGTGGAACAATGAATGTAGCCGCAAGGAGTGCGGGCGGATCGACTGGGAGAAGGAGGTCAGGGATGGACAGGCAGTATAATCTCTGCAAGCACCGCGACGACTGCCTCAGGGCATTCTGGAATGATTGTTCCTTTGGCAGTCACTTCAATGACCCCACCAACAGCGAAATAGACAACCCTAAGTCTGTCTGCTGGAGGTATGAAGCAGATGAGGAGGCACCATGCACACAATATCAGTAATCTACCGAAAGCCCGGTGACCCGCAGAAATATATCACCTTCTGCCAGATGCCCGGCGACGATTTCAACGAATACTTCACCAAGCAAGTCTGCATGAACTACGAGGTGGAATACGTGTCATCCCAGTTGGAGGAGGACCCGTTCCGCCGTATCTCCAAGGCCGAGAAGGAAAAGCTCGGAGTAATCCGCAAACCCTATGAATTCTTTGCGGGCAAAATGAAAGATGCCTGGAAATACTAGGCTCGGAGGAAAAATGAAACTTATTGCCAAAATCATCATGTTCATCGTCCTGGGGGCATTCTTCTTGTTCTCCCTCCCGTGCTTCCTGCTCATTGCAACCGGTAGCACCCTCGTCAAGTATGGCAAGGGAGACGACCCGTTCATGGAGATTGCTAAGGAAGAGTTCAGCGATGTGTTCGAGTGCTTCAACCCGATTAGGATCGTGTTCAAGAAGGACTAATGTTTGACGAGGCCGAAATACAGGACAAGCTGTCCCATGCCGCGACACTGATGTCCAACCGGGCGCCTATCCTGCTCGGGTTCTACATCATGCTCGAAAAGCGCATGACGAGCGACAAGTCGGTGACGATGCGCGTGGGATGCACCGACGGGCAACCGTATCTCGAATACAGTGACTGGTTCGTCAACGCGATGGAGCCGTCCCTGCTCGGTGCCGTCGTGTACGCCAACTGTCTCAGGATAGCCCTGCACCATTGCGATACCCGTGTAAAGATGCCGGAGGCCATGTTCAGGCTCGCCAGTGACCTGGTGGTCTACGAATATGCCCGTAACGTGGTCGATACGACTGCGGGGGACAACTCCGCCATCGTGGGCCAGCTGTTCCCGAGCATCTGGGCGTATGCCGACAAGTTCGACGCTGCCGGCTTCGATCCGGTCAAGGACCTCACCCTCGAAAAGGTGTTCGACCTGCTCATGCAGGCCCAGGAGGAATCCAAGAACGAGACCGAGGAGGAGAACCCGGACGGCGAAGAGGACAACGGTGGCCAGGGGGACAGCGACGAGAGCGAAGAAGGCGACGAAGAAGGCGGCAGCCCGAACCACGAGGGAGAATCCGGTGGCGATGGCGAAGACGAGGAAGACGGAGAGAACCAGAGCGGCGGTGGCAGCAACGGGGAATCCGACGACTCCGACGGCGAAGAAAGCGAGGGGGAAGGTTCCGGTGAAGGACAGGCCGACAGTTCCGGTGAAGGAAATGGAGAGAAGAGCGAATCCTACCAGGCCATCCAGCAGATGTTCGACCCGAACAGCGCCCCTGCCGACATGAAGGACTGGGGTAACGACTCGGATGCTTCCGACAATATCCGCGATATGGCCTCGGCCCAGTTCGCAAGTGGCCAGGGTGGTCTATCCGGCAAGGTTCCCCTTGCAATCCAGGAGGCCAACCGTGTCCATGTGAACGCGGCAAGCGTGTTCAGGATGTTCATGACGAGCAACTTCGGCGCATCGACGCGCCAGACCTGGTCTATGCCGAACCTGGTGTTGCGCCGGTACGGCACAATCGCGCCCGGCCATGTGCGCAAGAAGGACAAGCCGAAGATACTGTTCGCGGTGGACGTTTCCGGTTCCATGCTCAGCATGAACCTGGTGAACAAGTGCTTCGAGACGGTGAACAACTTCATCGGCGATGCCGCGCTCGACCTGTGCTACTGGGACGGCATCTGCTCCGAAATCATACATGACCCCAAGACAGCGTTCGAGACGGACGTGTTCGGCGGTGGCATGACAAACCCGCAGTGCGTGCTTGACCGCCTGGAAAAGGAACACCTGGTATATGACGGCATCGTGTACCTGACGGACTGCGAGTTCGACTGGACCCGTCCCCGCGATATAGGGAAAATCTGTATCGTGAAGATGGGAAACGGAAACGGAGAGATACCGGCGTGGTGCCTGTGGCACATGGGACTGGATGACCTGCTGAGGAACGTGGCTTAAGATTTTCAAAGGTTAAAGATGACGGAAGAACAGTTTATTTCCATTATTCCCCTGTTCCGCGGGACGCCCAAGCAGGTAAAGGCTGCGCTGGCGCCGTACCCGGAAATACATCGCATCGGCATCGGTGTAATCCGCAAGATATTGGGATATACCGGCGAAGCGACCAAGATCAACGGGACACCCGAAGTCCTTGCGGAAATGGTGGACAGGTACCGCAACGGGGAGGGCACCTTGCGCGGTCTCGCCAGCGAGTACCACGTTGCCCCGAAGACTTTCCAGCGGGCCTTGCACAAGGCAGGGTTCGACACGTCCAGGCAAGATACATGGTCCACAATAAAGGAAAAGCGTTTCCTGAAATACATTTCCGACGGGATGAGCTATACCGAGATCGGAAAACTGTTCGGCATCAGTGTCTCGGCAGTGTCCCAGAAGGCGCACCGGCTCGGCATCCCAAATGTCAAGCATGGGCACCCGAGCAAGTACAAGAAGAATCCATTATAAACTGTAACTACCATGGCATCACAAGCTAAAGACATACGCGGGTCGCTGATATTGACCCCTACCCAGGCTGAATTCATGGGCACTCTACTCAAGATGATGAAGACGGAATGCAAGCATGTCCAGGAAACCGGCATGATGTTGAAGCCGGGCCCCGGCAACATGTACTCCGACTTCGTCATGACGGTCAAGTGTTCCCAGGACCGCAGGACATGCGAGGTGTACAGGAACAGGACAGGGACGCTGGTCTTTGCGATGAAAGATGGCAGGGTAGTCGCGGCCGACTACGAGTTGGACTTCATTTCTGAACACATGAAGAAGAAATTCGGCGACAAATGATAGATATATTGCATTTTCTCGCACCTTACTTAGGCGTAATTGGCTCTTTTCTGTTCGCAATAGTAAACATCCCGGTAATCATAAAGATCCACATGGACAAGTCCACGAAAGGCACGTCGTTCATTTTCGTTTTGATGTCCTTTTTCGCGAACATATGCTGCGGCACATTTGTGCTCGATAACAACCTGACTACCGGCGTATGGCAGTATCCCTTGTATGGAAACTACGGCTTCGCCTTCCTGTGCTGCTGCTACATGATGTTTTTATTTCGGAAATATAGGAAAAAATAAGCCAAAGTGGCAAACATTTGCTATATTTATCGCATGAACATTACGAAACATAGCCTGGTCACCGATGTCTCGGTTACTACGGGGGTCAGCCAGAAAGATACCAAGAAGGTCGTGGAATGCTTCCTCGACTTCATCACGCACCACCTTGAAAAGGGGAACACCATCGAAATCCGCGGGTTCGGTCGCTTTGCCGTAAAGAGCCGCAAGGAACGACCGGTGCGCAACCCGAGGACAGGTGAACAGTTCAAGCTTGAAGGCCGCAAGGTTCCTACATTGAAGTTCTGCGATGAATTGAAGGAAAGGATCAATAAATAATGCGCCGCTGTACCGTTGCACAATTTTACGAGCTGATTGACATCATCCCGACCTGGAAGCCGATATTGCTTATCGGCGATACGGGTATCGGTAAGACGACCATTGTCAAGAAGCAGTCCGAACAGAAGGGAAGGTATTTCGCCTACTGTCCCTGTATGTCCACCGCCGAGACGGTGAACCTGACCGGTATTCCCGATGTCTCGGGCGACCATACCGTCTACAAGCCGATGGAATGGTTCAAGCCAGGTGTGGTGACGGACTTGCTGCTCGATGAAATAAACCGCAACGAGTACATCATCAACGCCCTCATGGAACTGGCCGTGGATCAGCATATCGGCAGTGCGCAGCTTGCACCGGGTTCCCGCGTGTTCGCGGCCATGAACCCCTCCTCGGCCAATCAGTACATGGTCAAGGAACTGGAACTTTCCCACATGAGAAGATTCTGTGTTATCGAGCTTGCACCTACCGTCGATGAGTGGCTCATGTTCGCCAAGGAGGAGAACTGCCATCCGGCTATCCTCAAATACATCAACGACCACAGGGAGGCCCTGGACCCGGACGAGGATCCGGCTGTCCGCAGGGAGAGAAGGTACTACACCAACATGGATGCCACCCGCAGTGGCTGGTCCACCCTGTCCGATGCCCTCTACAACGGTGAGAAGCTGAACAAGTTCGACCCGTTCAAGCGCAAGGACGGCAAGGTTCTCCTGGAACTACTGGTCAACGGATATGTGGGCCCGGTGTATTCCCAGAGCTTCTGCGAGACCTATTACAGCATGATGCACAAGGCCGATTCCAAGATGCTCGATGACACGATTACGGCCACCGACATCATGGAAGGCAGTACGGAAAGGTGGCGGACTGAACTTCCCGAGAAGATTGCCCGCCTGTGCCATGAGAACACGATAGAGGCAGCTCAGCTGGTGAGCGCGGTCGCCAAGTATGTCGCCAAGAATGCCGGCCTCCTCTACAACGAGACCACGCAGAAGGTGACAACCAAGGGCCTGATTTATTCCGTGAACTTCTACAAGTTCCTCAAATCGTGTACCCCGGAACTCGTGTCCCAGATGTACTTCAACCACATCAAGCCGGCAAAGTTGAAGGCCGGTGAGGATGCGGTCACATGGGCCGACATCATGTGCGCCGGTTGCCAGGACACCATTACGCTCCTGCAGGAAAATCGTAGAAATTCCGGTAAACCTGTTGCCAACTAGCGAAAGAATTGCTACATTACTGTCAAGCAAACCCAACAACGAGGAAATAAAATGAAGAATCCGTTCTCTAACGAAACTGTAAAGTCTGCTGCCATCGTCATCGGTTCCGCAGCCGCATTTATCGCCCTGTCCAAGGGTGTCAGCGTCCTCCGCAAGAAGTTCGGTGGCAACCACAAGGTGAAGGCCATCTTCGGTTCTGCCGAGAATGCAGACCGAGGCTCCAAGTGCCTGAACGAAGCCAAGAATGAACAGGCAAGCGGTGCCTGGGCCCGTCGTCGCAACGAACCTACCGACTGTGTCGAAACAGCCAGCGGGTGTGAATGTGAAGCATCCTGCGAAGCAGCCAATTAAGATATAACGTATGGTGTTATCGTCAAAAAGGACCCAGAAATGGGTTCTTTTTTTGCCATTTTGCCCCTTAAAATCCCAAATTTGGGCCATTTTCGCCGGTGGTTGCCACTGGATATCCCATTTGCTACATTTGGGATACAAGCAAAGGAGGACACACTATGCTTAACCTTTTCAAGAAACAATGGCTTCCGGATTACGTCCGGGAATACATCAACAAGAAGCTACCCGCGAAGTTCTTCAAGGTGACCTTCGAAATCTCCGGAGTGGAGGTTCCGATGGACCAGGTGGTCGGCAACGAGCGCAATGTGCGCCGTGGCACCGTCGTCTATACCGATGCCGAAGGCAATACGGTGACGGAATGGCTGTTCCTGCTTCATGATGAAATCAATTTCAACAGTGTTGACCATGCTGTTGCCGAATTCGCCCTCGAAGGCGTGGAACCGACCATCCGAAAGGCTCCGTTGGTTGGCACCGATGATAAGGTGAAGGAGTTCCGCAAGTCCCTGGGAGAGAAGATTTCCAAGGCAATCGACTACTGCCCCGGTTCCTTCCTGGACCGCACCAAGGAATATCCCATCACGGATATGCCCCGTTGGCGCCGCAAGCGCCTTCTGAACCTCCTCGCCAACCTGAGCGAGGGCAGCATCCCCGTATTTGTCAGCTTCGACCTGAAGCACGCTTCCATGAGCCAGCTTGAACAGTTCAACGAGGAACTGGACCTCGCCATGATGGTCGAGAACACCTATGACCCCGAATTGGAGGACGAAAATGTCGAAAAGTAATCCGTTTTTCAAGGATGTGACCGTTCCAGGAACATTGACCCCGCATAGAACCGACGATACACCCGATGGAAAACCGGACGGTGACCCGCGCAAGATTCTCATCGTTGCCGGCGTGCACGGCAACGAGCATAACGCCGTTCTTGCCGCGCACCGTCTTTACGAGATGTTTATTCGGGAACATGATCCCAAGTGCCGCAACAAGCACGACATCCGCTTCATTCTCGGCGTGAACAAGTGGGGCCTGTTGAAGAACACGCGCGAATGGGCAAGCCGTGCCGATGTGCATCCTAATCCTATTCCGAAGGACAAGCCGGTGGACTTCAACCGTGTCTTCACGCTTGACCATGCTGCCGGCACTAAGAAGGAAGAAGCGACCGACCTCCGTCACCTTATCGAGAATGCCATCACCTCTGCCGATGTGGTGATTGACGTTCACAATTCCCCGGCATGCGACAACATCGTGCTCCTCAACAACGACGAGTACACCGCGTCCACGGTCAAGTTCCTGAACGAAATCCACATGCCTAACTACATGGTATTGGAATCCCAGACCAGTACCATCAAGAAATACGCCATCGACCACGGCAAGACCGGTTTCACGGTTGAACTTGGCGGGATGACGGTCAGCAGGACGGATACCTCAGTCATGATTGACCAGACTGCGTTCCTCAAGACCCTGGTGAACATGGTCGATGACCTCATGCCCAAGTTTGAAAAGGGCCCAGTGCTCCCTCCCCACATGCTTGCAATGCCCATCTATGCCCATGCGTATGGCCTTATCGACGAGGTGAAGTTCTCCCACAATGTCAAGATGAAGGAAGGCGAGGTGTTCGCCACCATGATCACGGACAGCGACAACCCGGACGATGCCGTGTTCAAGGCCCCTTGCGAGGGAAGTCTCGTGGCGTGCGAGGACACGCGTTTCGTGAAGCCCGGTGATGAAATCTTCACCTGGCAGCCGGACATCAAATTGTAGGAGCAAGAATGTCAAAACTGCTTGCAAAAATGAATTTAGCCTACGACTTGACCGAGCGTGTCGAGAAGTTGAGATTGCTTTCCAAGGTAATTTCAGCAAACAAGGGCTGCATCATCAAAATCGTGGAACCCAATTATTCAGGCGGCGACAATGTGTTCTACATCCGTCCCGGTAAGTGTATAATCGACCATGACTCAAACACCTATCGTGCCTCCATGAAAATCAAGTCCAGGGAAATGCTGTCCATTATCGGCCCCGGTACATGGCCTGGCATAAATGAGTGGAAGCATTATATCATCGACTGGTCCGGCAATTACGAAGTCGCCGTGTATGATGAGCTCCCCGATAAGGAAATCAACTTTGCCGAACGTTTTTACAAGGAAGAGATGGCCACCTTGGAGCGAAAGCTCAAAAGGGTTCGGCGCGACTATGTGAGGGCAATGAAGATTACCCAGAACGTCGATTGGCTAGGAGACGCGGACGTTCTTAACTACAAGCCCGTTTTATCCAGAGGACATTGAATGAGTATTACCGCAGACATTGAGAAGGCCGCTGCTAAGTTGCAGGGTGATATCGACTGTGCCGAGATCACCTTGAAGGGCAAGAAGAAAACTCTTGCTATGGTCCAGAAGGAATGCGACCAGGCCGAGGAGGCACTGCATAAGGCCAAAATGGCCCAGTACAATGCGCGAAAGGCGGTCGTGCAGAAGTACATCGACGATGTGCTGATGAAAATGAAGGCCCCGGCGACCTATGACCCGGACCGTGTTAAAAAACTGCGCAGCATACTGGCAAGTTTCAAGAGCAGCACATCCTATGCCAAGCGAATTGAAATCTTGGCAGCAATTCGCGAATTGCAGCTGATACTCACTGCTTTCCCTATTGCTACCCGAGTGTACAATATCATCCATGAGTGGACGGGGAGTAAGTTCATCAAGTTGAGTAGTGATGGGAAGAAGATTAAGTTTGGTGGCAGTACAATCTTCTATACTGTTGAACGGCTTGATACTAATGACCGATTCTTAATGAGCGTATGTCGTGAATACAAATATCGGCATCACCTGAGATTCGTCATGACGGAGGCCCATTATACCGGCACACCAATGGGGCATTACCATGAGTTCTGGGAAAGCAAGTGTCTAGCGGTGCCGCTTGCGCCAGATATCGTAATTGGCGAATCCCCGGATGATAATGATGGCAAAAAATCCCCATTTGACTTCTTCGGCGATACTTCATACGACAAGTATGGCTTGGTCAAGATTGGTACTGAATTGTTCAGAAGGGACGATTCGCCGTTCTCGGCCGAGGTGGCCTGGATCAAGAAGGAAGAAAAAATCGACATCACGGTGACCGATGCTGACTGGGCAAGCAACCTCATTGCGCTCAATCCACAGATGTTTAGCGTAAAGGAAGTAATGTGCGCCTATGAACGATTATCTGAAAATAATTATCGTCACTGTGTTGATTCGTTCCACCATGCTCGCTCGCATGTCGATTTTATAGTTGAGCGGATTACCAAGGAGCTGCAGAAGTGCGCACCAAAGACTGTAAGGGACATAAAGTTCGATGCAGACCTGATGGCAATCACCTGGCGCGACCCATACGACAAGGATATGGCGTTTGATCCGGATACCTGCGAAATGCAGCATCCTTCAAAGGTCATCCATAAGTTGGATGTGTCTAATGTTCGATTGTCCAATGTCTGCATGTATGCATACAAGCATATCGAAGGAATGGCGAAACCGGAGAAGGATATTTGATAATACGAAAAGCACCGGCTCATGCCGGTGCTTTCTGGCTAATTACTTTTCCGATTAGCGGAACTTACGGTCAACTGCGTTGTAGCAGATGGCGCGGATGGCTTCATCGGAAAGATGTTCGGAGTTGCCGAACACGCTTTCGAAGCAGGAACGGAGTTCGGACGCATCGACGGATTCGCCGAACAGCTTGGCCTTCATGCGGCTGAAGAGGCCCTTCTTCTTTTCGGGTTCAGCCTTCTGTTCGTCCTTCGGGGCTTCCTTGACTTCGTCGCCCTTGGCTTCGGCTTCCTGGGTCTTGGCGGCTTCGGCATCCTTGGCCTTCTTGGCTTCCTCTTCCTTGGCCTTCTTGGCCTTGATCTGATCGATATAGGCCTTCTTGTCGTCTTCGTACTTGGCACGCTTCATGGCCGGGGTAATGAAGCCACCGGCGCCGCGTTCCCTCTTGACGGTCTTCTTGTTTTCGTCGGCCCAGACGAGACCGCCTTCCTCGGTGTCAAGGTATTCCTCGATGGTCGGGCGGAGAGTGTTCTCCACCCAGGCATCCAGTTCACCCGGAGCGATTTCGGCATACTGTTCGAGTGTGTTTTCGGCAGTCTTGACACGGCGCCTCATGCTGCCGAGCTGCTTCTTCCACTGCTTGTTACGGGCGGTGACATCGGCATTGAAGGCGTCCTTCTCTTCCTGGGTCATCGGCTTGGTCTTCGGGCCGCTGTGGTCCATCATGCCGAATTCGGGAGAGCGAGACTTGGCTGCCATGTTGACATCCATAGTGCCTGCGGTGCCTTCGAGCTGGGCGCACTTGGCGAACATGCCGCGTGCGGAGTTGATTACGTCCCTTTCCTTGGCAGTAGTGGCCTGGCTTTCCAGCAAGGACATGAAGCCAATGAAACGGTTATAGTTAGCTGTGTTCATGGAGATCTCCATTTTAATGTTATTCGCGAATACCTACAGCTTATAAGTTTTCCATATTGCCATTGTCATACGTTTTTGCTATATTCAGGGTATGACGAAAGAAAAATCAACCAAGAGCCTCGTCGTGCACAATACCAAGCTGCAAAACGAGGTGGACAAGCTGTCCAGGGCACTCCTGGAAGTCAAGCATGGCAAGTGTTTCTACATGGTATCGAGTGAAACATCCTTCATAAAGGAAGGGGTATACAGGACCGTCCACGGGCAGCAGTTCTACTGCCGGAAGAAGGACGCGATTGCTTTCATGAAGTCGACAATCGGCGAACTGCCGAACGATACCGAAATCAAGGTAAACTGGGCATCACAGACATCAGTAACCTGCACCGGCGAGAACATCGCGTTCTCATGCCGGGTGGACAAGATTAACCCTATCTAATTATGCTTACATTAGCCAACATAATCTACCAGATGAATGACGGTATCCATTCCAACCACGACTTCCTCATGGTGGACGATACCGTGCACTACCTTTCGCCGAAGGACAAGAAGCTGGACCTGACCAGACAGCTACTTCCGGTCCCGAGGGATAGTTTCATCGACGCGATAGACCCTATCGCCGGTGACGACTGGGAACTGATGGAATCCCTCTACGGAAAGTATAACTCTTTTGCAATGGAACCCGGAACCAACCGGTATTATGCGTGGTACGACAACGACAGGTGATATATGAGTAACGAAAAGCCGATGAAACCCTCCGAGCAGCTTCGACAGTTGAAAGAAACGATGCCGATTAAGTGCCCGCTGGCAGTAGAGGAGGTAATTTCATCGCTGGCAAGATGCGAACTTGTTCATGACAACTGTGACGATGCAATCGAAAAGTATTTTGCCAAGGAAGCGTCCAATGTACTGCAAGACCTTGGTGCTCAACTACTTACACTGGCATCTCATCCGAACATCAAGAAGATAGTGGATACTGCACCAAATGGATTATAAGAAGATATATTGTGACAAGTGGAAGGCTGCGTACACCAGCAACACCGTCGATGACAGCGACAGTTCCTGCGTGGAACTCCGGTGGAAGGATGTGCCGCTAGGTGAACTGTTCTGCGGCCCCTCCGGCGTGGTCTTCACCAAGCTCTACCGTTTCAAGGGTGACCCGGAACTTACCAAGATACAGGCGTTCCCCGCCGCGGAGAAGGAATTCAACGCCCTGCTGAAAAATGTCGAGACGATGGAATATATCTGCCAGTTATGGGAAGAAGTCAGGACAAGCGACCTTGAAGTCAATTTCTACCATGGTGGCGAGCTCTATGCCCGCATACTGTTTACAAACGGTTCGGTTTCCTTCGAGGCGCACACCGGAAACGGGTGGAAGACCTCCGACGATCCGGAACGGCTTATAAATTACAGCAAGTGGTTCAAGGATAAACGGCGTGACCTGGATATATTCGATGACATGGAACTTATCAAGGACCTTGGGAGCATGATTAAGCGATGAAGACTATTTCCAAAATCATCTACACCGTAATCGTGTGCAAGTTCCTCATGGGCATCCGTGAACGATTGATGGCCAAGCCGTCGCTCGACACAACGCACTGCCTGCTCATAGAGTACATCAAAGATGCCAGAGTAGCACTCCTTTTTGGATATGCAAAGAGGCCGAAACAACTGAGGAACCTTCTAGGCGAAATGCGGAAGAATGGGTTCGAGGTTGTGCCGGGGGATGCGCTAATGGCCATGGTGTATCCTCTCGGAAACGGAATGTTCAGGTATATAGGCTCTGAAAAGTGTATTGGCCCGGTTAGGCTGTGCACTACCACTCGTGGCGTTTGGTTCGATATTGCCAAGAAGTTCGGCATGAAAGCGGAAGTAATCGACAGCATGTGCGGGATGAAATAATGGCGAAGAAGGATATAGAAGACATAGATAACGCAATCGAGGAGTTCCGCAAGCGGCTGAGGGCCAACTCGGTACCATTGCGCCTACGCGACAAGCGTATGAAATCGAAGGACGGCTATCCCGACTATGTTACCCAGGCGGAAATGGATGCGACCGCCTTGCTGAATGCGAATTACAGGGAAAGCATCAAGAACCTTGAACTATTTAAGCGTTTGATGGAGGAACAGAAATGAGCGAAACGGAAGAGGCGATGGACATTGGTTGCGAGATGGCAGCCGAGAAGATGGTGGGGATGGATTTTAACGCCCTGCTGAAACAGATGGAAGCCAAGGGATATAAAGGTGGCAAGGTGGTACATAACCGCAAGGAAGGTACCTCCACGGTATTCATTACCAACGGTAGCCACGAGACAAGGCTCCAATATAAAGTTACATTTGACTGGAAGGAAAAGTTTCCCGGTATGTCGGAACCGAACAAGGTGGTGGCATGCAAGTGGATACGACCGCTTCGTCCAGAACCATTTGAGGTGAGGTAAAAAATTATGCCATTCGTTCTACCATTTGAAGAAGCATACACAAAGGTCATTGAACATGCCGCGGAAGGCGTGGATGTGGATAGCGTCTACCGCAATCTCGGTCTGGATCCGGAATTTGCCGACGATGCAAGCAAGCTCGCAGTCGCCCTCGTGATTGCCAACAGCGGGTGCATCCAGGGAAAGGTACTCCCCTCGGAAGTCGATTACACAATCAAGCTAGCGTGCAAGAACCTTATCGAGCGCGGACACATCGACAATACTTCCCCGGAAGCAGCCGCGGAATCGATGAGCAAGATGCGCAGCATGATTTAAATATCTATGTAAACCTTAACGGGATTTTATAACGAAGAGTTAAGTCAAAACCGGAGGTTTCCAATGAGGACAACTAGAAAGGATATATTAGTCAACATTACAACAACCATTTGGATTGTTTTCAATCTTACCACATATTTGATTACCGGGGACTTGTCCATTGTGGCTGTAATCAACATGGGATTCTTACTCTTTCTGTTCTTAACGCTGAAGGACAAAAAGGTAATGCACTGGTTAAACGAAAAGGAAAAGTAGACACATGAACCAAGACAAGTATCTCATCTCATACGACTGGCGTAATCCTAGAGGCACATACATGTTCTGCAATCACTGGTCGACCAATTCGCTGTTCAAGTTCGCATGCAAGTTCATATATCTATCGCTCAAGTACGAGGTGATAGATATCCAGTACCGAAACTTCAAGGATTAGTCGTTGTACATCGAAACAATATGGTTTAAATGTGCTTCCAAAGAGTCAAACTAGCGCCGAAAGATAGCCACCTAGATGATTTCGGTTTCGAACTCATGGGCGATGCCGTACTTTATGGCATCGTCCGCGACTATATAGACATCCTCGCGCATCATCCTTTCAAGCAGCTCTGGCGGGATGGACATGGTCGAGAGCAGTTTCCTGAAAAGGTCGTTGAAGTAATCCATTTCAATAACCATGTTCATCGCGTCGTTGCGGCTCGTGATGCCACCGTCATCTTCTGTGAAGTAGGCGGGGTGTATCATTATCCTGGCATGCCGGTAAATCGAACGATGAACTCCGGCGCAGAAAATTATGGTACCCATTGAACTTGCCTTGCCGGATACTACCGTGTTCACGGGGCAATCCTTTGTACGAGCTATTGCCATTGCATCGATGATGCGGAACCCCTCTGTCGGGGATCCACCGTCACTGCAAATAACCATCGTTATCTCGCCTGGCTCATTACACAGTTCGTGGAGGGACCTGATACAAGCGTCCGCGGTCTCCTCCGTAATTTCCCCGGTCAGCCTGATGATGCGTTCTTCCTTATCGACTTCTAGCTGTTCTGTATCGTCCATCTGGAACCTCCTGAAAGAAGTTTATTCATCGGGGGAGGCGCCCGACCGCCGGTCCTGGACGAACTCAAATGTTAAAATTTATTTACAAGAAAAATGTGATGAAAATTACTAGTTTTGTATCGTAAAATGTGTAAATTTTGGCTAAAATACGGACTTTACGGGTGCATCCTGGGCCTCATGGGGCGCAAGATTTGGACCCGCGCTCACGAGGAGAGCAAAATTAACCTGAGGCCGGTGTTCCAGCCGGACAGCTCGGGTCGAACGCTGTCTCCGGTCGATTCCTACCAGAACATACAGCCAGTCGAGAACATACAGCCAGTCGGCTACACCTATGCTACCAGGCGGATCATCCAGGACCAGGCCGAGGCTAAAAGGGCAATCGCTGATTACCGTATGGCGCATGGGTCCTGCAATGCCGCTGCAGTGCGCAATCAGGGACTTGTCTGCAACGGTAAGACTTACCGGAATGCGGCTGAACTGTTCCAGGAAATGGAAATGCAGGCACTCAACGGTGGTTCGGGTGCCAAGTATAACAATGTAACCATTATTACGGCGAGGAGATGATGCCGACCTATATCAAGAAAGACGCAATCAAGAGAATGTTCAAGGACAACGGGTTCGACCTAGTAACCAATGAAACCGACCAGGCATTCGTTTTCAGGAGCAAGTCCGGCTTCTCTATGGAGTTTCCCATCAAGTGGTTCGACGGCAATGCCGACCGAGACTACGACCTGTCCCAGGTACGCCATGTGCTTAACAAGATGACCGCATCCGCGAAGGAGGAAGAGGCCATCTATTCCTTCATGCAGAACAAGCAGAAGATGACGGAACTTTTCAAGGCCGCCAAGGACTACGGGTTGTCCTATGACGAGAAGGAAAAGATGTTCATCTACAAGCAGACCAAGACCAGCAAGAGCGCACTGTTCGTTGCCGAGCTCGATTTCGTGATTGCAGCAAGGCTCAAATCGGAAAAGCTGGCAAAACTCGACAAGAACTTCAAGCCGCTCCCGTACAAGGAAATCTTTGACGAGTTGAAGGAAAGCGCGGAACAGGACAAGAAGGCACAGCCTAAACAGGGGAAGGTGGAGAAATGAGCACAATCGCAGTAGACTTCGACGGCACTATTTGCAACGGCGGGTGGCCTGATATCAAGCAGGGAAAGACGAACAAGGCAGTCCTTGACTGGTTGAAGGAACGACAGAAGAAGGGCGACAAGGTTATCCTGTGGACATGCCGCGAGAACTACGGGGGAAAGGATTTCCCCGATGGCGAATACAGGAACGAGGCTGTACAGTTCTGCACCAGGAACGGGCTGTTCTTCGCCAATGTGAACTCGAATGTCATCGGGGACTACACCGAGCACGGTTGGGAACAGGAAAACTTCGGACGCAAGATCCGCTGCGACTTCTACCTGGATGACCGGTCGGTATGGTTCGGTCCCGAGAGTACCTGGCTGTGGAAAATTTATCTCTGGCTTGTCAGTCATAAACTTGATAAGGAATCCAGGAAAGGACTTGAATAATAATGAAGAAAATCGTATTTGCCGTGGCCATTCTGCTCTGTTCCGCGTTTGCCAACGCCTACGACATGAACATCGTGCTCTGCAAGGAAAAGAACTATGACTGCCAGGTCATACCCCTGCAGGATGTCAAGAAGGTAGAGAAGCTGACAAGCGGTGAAATCCTGCGCGTCACTTTCTCCTATGGTGGCATCCTCGACATCAAGATTTTGGGCAAGACAATAGAAATCAAGAAAAAGAAAAAATGAAAATTTATTTCATCAGGCATGCTCCCACTGCGGCCAATATGTCCGGCACCATGGCTGCCGGCTACGAGAACGCCGATATAACGCTCCTGGACAAACCCGATGACTGGGAGGAGCGTGTAGGTTGTCATATACCTGATGAAGCCAGGAAGACTATCATAAGCTCGCCTACGAGGCGTTGCCTGAGCACGGCCAAGCTCCTGTTTGACCGTTATCCCGATGAGGTCAGCAACGAGCTCGGGGAATTCGATTGCAATGGCCTGGGCCCGCGCAAGTTCTGGGAGGTCACCCAGGCCGAATTCGAGGCACTGGTGCCCATGCGTCCATCGACCATGGAATTACGCGCCAAGGCCATCCTGAGCGAACTGGCAAACAATATCAAGCATGAGAACGGGGCGGATTCTTTCGTGGCCGTGTCGCACGGCATGGTCATCCGCTACCTGTATCACTATATAAACGGAAACCCCAGAATTTCGGCCTATGAGGTCATAAATTCCAAGGGTTTCAGGTTCTCTAATCTGGATCTACTTGTCGTAGATACTGAACAGATGTGCACCGAGGCCTACCATTGGCAGGACCCGGTCAATCATGCGTCGATCTGAACGCCGATCTTACCGGCAACGAAGTTCACATAGTCGCCCACGGTATGCAGGCGTGCTGCGTCGGTATCGAGGATGTCGATTTCGAACTCGTCCTCTACTGTCATGATGACTTCGAGAGTATCGAGCGCATCGGCACCGAGGTCTGCAACGAGATTGTCTTCCTCGGTGACCTGGCTCAGGTGCATGTCGAGCTTGTACGCGATAAGCTCCCTGACCTTGTTAGAAAGTTCCTGTATGGTCATATAAAGACCTCCTTTTAGTGTGGGCCGAACAGATCTTCGGCCACCTGGTTGATAAATTCGTCCTTATCGACGGTAGGGATTAACTGGCCGGCGGCTTTCGGGTGTCCACCACCGCCTCTCCCGAGTTCCTTCAGATACTGTCCGATGTTCACGTCATTCCTGCTGGTACGGAACGACAACTTGGTTGTTCCCGGGGAGCATCCTTCTGATCCTGCAAGTACAAGCCAGTCATAGTGTTCCAGCAATCTAAGCACAATATCGCTATTGAACTTATCCGCTTCAATGTAGTAACCGTTGTACGGCAATTTATGCTGTTCGCACCTGAACATATACTCGTCTACTTCCTTGTCATGCTTTTCGAGGATTTTAAGGACATCTGAAGGTAGATTATAACCTTCGATTCCACCCATGAATTTATCCATGAACTCGTTGTATCCCAATTCGTAGAGGAGTGTGTTCAGGTTGTCCGAAAGCGGCACCATCTTCCGGATCCACAGGTCGTGGTCATTGGTGACCTCGCACAGGGTCTTCAAATGGTCCAAATTGGCGAATTTCGAGAAATTATAGAGGGTAAGGAGTGCGCCGCAGACCTTCGTATTGACCAGGTAGAGGCCCAGT
>Ga0247608_10003472_pt1 | contig 18342 bp, 15 predicted proteins | sample 176DNAGHGlowgp2_FD_193490 | JGI IMG/M metagenome (GOLD analysis project Ga0247608, IMG submission 193490) | Sheep rumen microbial communities from Palmerston North, Manawatu-Wanganui, New Zealand - 1766 DNA GHGlow gp2 | ecosystem: Host-associated > Mammals > Digestive system > Stomach > Rumen ... | reverse complement strand
TTATCTAAGTTAAGATATGATGATGAAACATTAACAGTGATAAAATCTATCGAGGAAAAAGAGATGGATAATGAAGCTGCAAAATACAATTCACATCAGAAAGGTTTAGAAGAAGGAGAAAAAAAAGGTATAAAAAAAGGATTAAAAGAAGGTTTAAAAAAAGGAGAAAAAAAAAGTAAAATAGAAATTGCTAAAAATATGTTGAAAGATAATGTTGATATTAATATTATATCTAAATATAGTGGTCTGTCTGTTGAAGAAATTACATTACTTAAAAAATAACCAACCAACTTAAAGTTTGATCTACGTTCTCAAACGCCGAACAAACTTTTTATAAAAAGTTTGACAAAAACCAACGTGACGTTGGATCCATATTATTATTGTTGGTTACTTTTAAAGTAACTTTCAACAGAAAGTCGAAACAAAGAATATATAGTGATATATAAACAGTTATCATGTTGGATCCAACGTCACGTTGGTTGGTTACTTTTAAAGTAACTTTCGACAGATAGTCGAAACAATGAATATATGATGTATTTTAATATAATATATTTAAATACACTATGTGTTCGTCTTTATGAATATAAAGACATCTAGTTGCTTACTTTTAAAGTAAGAGTTGTCCAACTAGGGCTCGAACCTAGACTTTTTTGAACCAGAATCAAATGTGTTGCCAATTACACTATTGGACATTTATAAATTGTTAAATATTTTTTTATTATTTTAAAATATTTATTAAAGATTTTGTTTATTTTTTTAATTAATATCTATGTTTTTGTTTTTTCTCTTTTTTCTTTTTCAAGACGTGCTATTATGAAATTATTTTCCCAACTATTTATAAAATCTTCTTCGCTAATATCTTTAGGACAAAATTCATAAGTCCCTGTGTATAAAATACTAATAAATTTAATGTCGTTATTATATTTTTCCAATTCTTTAGCAATATATTCGTGATTTCTACTATTATCATCAATAAAAATTATACATTTTGGATTATAATTGACTCTTTTTAAAAATTCATTTAACACTTGACCTTTATTAGTAGTTCCTTTTTCACTATTGCTAAAAAGTATTCCTTTATAATAAGCAGGATATGATTCTAAATATTTATCGAAATTATTAAATATTATTTCATTAGAATCATTTATTTTAAATTCATTTTCAAAAGAAATATTACAATTTTTCAGTTGATTATACCTTAATTCTTCTATTTTATTACATTTTAAAAATGTCCCTGTTATTGTTGCTGTTAAAGCTATTTTTTTACATTTAAAATTATTTATTAATTTGTAAATATCATTATCAAAAACATCTATTTTTGATGATAATATAATGTTGACATAACTTAAATTTATATCTACATCAGAATTTTTAACTTGAATATCTTTGTATATATCGTAATATTTCTTTATATTTGGCCAAAAAACACACGCACAATCAGTATATGTTATTGTATTATCTATATCTAGAATTAACAATATATCATCTTTGTTACTAAATTCTTTAGTATTTTCAATTATAAAATCATAACATTTTATAATTTTATCAAATTCTACAAATATCTTATTCATATTTTTCTTGTGATATCTTTCTTTATTATTTATATGTTATTTATTGCTGGAAAGACATTTCTTTTTTTTTTTATTTTCAGTATCATTATGATCTTTATTTTTATTATCATTTTCTTCTTTTTTATTTTTTATAAATCTATCAGAAAATTTTATAATATATGTTTCATTAAATTTCAATAATTCATCTTCTGAACATAATTTTTCTTCATTATTTTCTTTTTTATATATTTCCATTACATTATCCTTTTGCTCTATTTTGAGAGTTTCTATTATTTTTTTTTTAAAATCACGAATTCTTTTACATTTTAGATTATTTCTCAGGTTTACTAATTCATTTATTTTTGATTTCTTAAATTTCAGATTATTAATATTATTTATTTTAATTTTTATATTTATATAATCTTTAATATTTATTGTAAGTATAGGATTTTCATTATTTTTCAGATAATTTTTAATATCATTAAAATCAATGTCTTTATTTTCTGAATATGGTTTTTCATTACCTTTTATAATGTTATATAATATATAATTATTATAATTTTTTAAAAACTCATTATAATTAGGGTCATTTTTTATATTTTCATAATTGTTAATTTTTTTGCTGTTAGTGAATAAAAATAATAATAAAGAAGATTCATCATTTAAATTATCTTCTTTTATTTTTAAATTATCAAATATAAATTCTTTACTATTTATATTTAATTTTATTTTTGAATTTAAATATTTATTTAAATTTACATTTATTATACTATTATCTTCTTCAATTTTAAATTTATCAGATGCGTTATAAGTTTTATCATTTACTTTGATATCTTTTAAATAATAATCTATTTCTAATTTTATATTTTCTGTTGGAAAATTATTTTCTATTTCATGTTTTAAATATTTATATTCAAAATCAGGTTTTAAAGATATGTTTTTTTTATTATATTTTTTTTCATTACAATTTAAAATTATTTCACATTTTTTTTTTTTATAAAAATATAGATCAATATTACTATCTTTATATACAATTATTTTATCATCATAACCATTATAAAGTATTGCTTCTTCATTGTTTTTACTGTATGAATGTAATGAATATTCATTTATATTATTTATACTCTTTTCTATTTCTTTTATTAAATCATCAATTTTATATTCATATGAATTTGTTATATCAAAAGAATTTTTAAATTCTATTTCAGCATTAATTTTACGTTCTTCTGTATTTTCTAAATAAACATTATTTATTTTTATTTTGCCATCATCTTTATTTGTTGAAAAAATCTTTGATATAGAAAAAATTATTGCAAAAGTGATAATATGTATATATTTCATAACTTTATTATCTTAATGTTAATATAATAAAATTAAAAAAAAATGTATTTTATATATTAATATTTAATTCTAATAATATTTTTCTTATTAAATTTTTATCTAATTCATAATATTCTGATAGTTCATCTGCTGTAAATAAATCTAAATTATTTTTATCATTTTCTTTATAGTAATTATATTCTAATAATATATCATTTTTTGTGCATTCATAAATTGCATCATCCATTGTTTTGTTTTTATATAAATATATAAAATCAAAAGAATAATCATATTTATAATTTATACCACCTTCTTTAATGTAAATATCGATAATTGGTTGATAATTTCTATTTTCAAAACAAGCTTCAACAAGTTTACCATTTATTTCAAATACATTATTACAGTTTTCAAAATAAAATTTGTCATTTTCTTTAAAAATAAGACAATTATGTCCTGTTTCATAATATTTACAATTTAAATCAATATAGAAAATATTATTAAAATTATCATCATAAATAGTATAAATATCATTTTCAACTTGAAAATAATGTATTTTATGCATTTTATAATTTAAAGGATAAAATTTATTAATTAAAGTTATTAATTTTAATAAATTAAATCTTGATAAATAATCATTATATTTTCGATATTCTAAACTTTCAACATTATTAAATAAATCACTAAAAGTTATTAATCTATTATCTTTTTGTATTTCTTTAAATTTATAATTACCAAAGAAATCTAAAAAAATATTCATTATTTCTTTAAAATCTTCATCAGGTTTAGTTTTTGACTTTTGAATTTTAATATTATTATTGTAATAATCAACAAAAAAACGTTCTAAATTATGAAAAAATATATCATAATCTTTTTTACTTTTATCATTTTTATTATATCTTTTTAAAATTTCACCTAATGTCTTTAAAACAATATTATCTGATTTTAACCAATCTTCAATAATTTTTTTCTTATTAAATATCTTACAAAATATAGATAATGTACTTTTAACAGCACAATTATTATTTTCATATTCAAAAAAACATTTTTCATTACAAATTTTATAATCTTTTAAATATTTTTCATCAATTTTAATTTCTTTTTTATTTTTTTTTAAAAAATCATTATTTTTTTTATTATCTTTATTATTTTGTAAATTTTCACCATTTTTATCATTATCATTATTATTTATTTTATTATTTTTATTATTACATAAACAACGAGAATTAATGTTAAAATTATTAAAAAAAAATGAAAAATAAAGAATATTGAATATTGAATAATATTTCATAAAATTTTACATCTAGTTACCTTTTCTTTTATAAAAAGTCAAAACCACTTTATTACTTAAAGATGGTTTTGCTTCTACTATTGGTGATATTTGTTTAGTTTTATCTACTATGTTATTATTATCAATATAATTTGTAGCTTCACAATCTTTAATATCTACATTATTATTTTCATAATTAAAAAATGTCTTATCTTTATCTTCTTTTGTATATAATTTATGTTGAATATTGTTACAATATATACATAAATTACCAGATTCTATATAATATATAATTGTACCATATTTTTTAGAATCTACTCTCCCGTCACGTAGATAGGTATATTTTTTATTTTTTTTATCTTCTTCATATTTTTTTTTAGAAAATTTTAAATAAGGTTTATTATCAATATTATATTTATAATATGAAGAATCTAATTCTTTATTTTCATCAGAAAAAATATGGTTGCTAAGATCTACATTTAACACATATATATCTGAAGATTTATTTTTATTAATTTTTTCTAATATTTTATTATCTTCTAATTTTGTTATTGTAATATAATCATAAAATACAAAATTTCCATTTTCATTATGAAATAAAACACAAAATAAAAAATCTTTCATTTCATCTATTTCTTTTTCTCTATCTTTATCATCTCCTTGACAAAGTTTTGCACAACATGCTTTACATTTTTTTTTACAACAGCTACCAGAATATATGTTGAAAATATTTAAAATTATAACTGTTAGTAATATTTTAAAATAATTAATACAATAAAATCTTTTATTAAATCCACTATTCATATTTATATGGTAACATTTACTAAAAAAAATTAAAAATTTAACAAAAATATTTTACATTAACTTTAAAATTTTACTAAAAATTATATAAAAATTGAAAAAAACAACAATTATTTTATTTTCCTTCTTTAAATTTATTCTCATAGTCATATTGATCACCAGCAAAATTTAATTTATTTCCATCATCTTTATCAACAAATCCAAATAAATGTGTATTATTATCAAAACAATAATCTCCTTTTTTACCATCTTTATAATTAAACCAATAACGATTTTCATCAATAATAAAATCTCTATTTTTGGAAATATCACATTTGTAATTAATTTCTTTTGAATCTTTATCTTTACATTTTAATGTCAATAATTTATCATATTGAAAAACATCAATTGACAAATTTTCATCATTATGTTCATCTATATTTTCTACAATTTGATCAAACTTTAATTTATCTTCTTTATTAACTATTTGAAACTCAATATCTTTTACTTTTTTATCATTTAATTCGTCATCTAATGTACTTGTACTTTTAGCAAATTCATTATAATCATGAAAAATGTAAATATAGTTATCTTCTTTTTTAACTACGTAAAAATTAATATCTTTATTTTTACCGGATATAATAGATATTGATTGATAACCTTCTTTATTAACTTTTAAAAGTTTTTCAATATGATCTTTTTTTTCTTCTATTTTTAATTCTAAAGTGCCTATATTCGATATACTACATTTATCTATTTCATCTTCAGAAATATCAATATCAGCTGCTAATTTGCCAATCTCATTTAAATGATCATACATTTCATTTATATGTTTTAATTTTTCTCTCAATTCTTTTTTTGTATTTTTTAATTCATCATCATCTTCTTCTTCTTTTTTAACATCTTTATTATTATTACTACTATTGTTACTATTATTATTACTATCTTTTAAATTATTCTTATCATTATTATATTCACATAACTTAGAATTAATATTATTAACAACAAAAACAGTACAAAATTTAAATAAATATTTTTTTAATAAGAACTCATTCATAATTATAATTTACTTTTTCTAATTTATTTTTTATTAGATTCTAAAATTTCTTTTGAACAATTATATATATCATCAATAGTTTCGACTTCTAAGTCGACTTTCTTTTCAAAATCTTCTTTAGAAACATTTAAAATATCTTCTAATGTATCAAAACCACCTTCTTTTATTTCTCTAATTACCCAATCATCTATTTTACCAACTAAACTTTCTACTGGTGAAACATTATTAGAATCCAAGAAATCACTATATTTAAATACATCGATATGTTTATTTAACAACATCCTTACTAATTTTATATTAGAACCATCTTTTCCAATAACTAAACCTATATAATCTGGATCAACATAAACAAAAATACCTTTTTCTAAATATTTTATCTTTTTAATTTCTGGTATTCCAAATAATCTAGCTAAATATATATTGAAATTATCAGAATATTGAACAAAATCAATAAATTCTCCATTTAATTCTTTACTTATTGCATTTATAATATTACCTCTAACGCCAACACATGTACTTATTGCATCAATATTTATATCTAAAGATTCTACAATAACTTTAGATTTAACACCAGCTATTCTAACAACATCTTTTATTAATATTAAACCATCTGTTATTTCAGTAATTTCATATTCCAATAATTTTGATAAAAATAAAGGTACAACTCTTGATAATATTATTATAACACCATCTCTTCTCAAATGTATTTCTTTAACTAAAGCTTTTACAAATTGTCCTTTTTTAAATTTTTCATGTGTAATAGTTTCATTATAAGGTAAGATTAGTTCATTATTTTTGTCATCTCTTAAAAGAATATGTCCTCTACAAAATTGATAAACTTTAACATTAACGACACTGTTTTTTAATGCTTCATATTTATCAAAAAGAGCTTTATTTTTAGTTTTTTTTATTCTTGCTTCAATATTTGTTCTTAATAATAAAACATCATCTCTATTAAATTCATCAAAATTAAAAGGAACACTACATGTTTCTCCAACTGAGAAGTCATATTCTATCTTTAAAGCATCACTAAGTTTTATCTTATTATATTCATTTGATGTTGGATCATCATTTTTTACAATGTCTTTATATTGTAAAACTAAAACTTCTTGATTATCATTATCAATTAATACGTCAAAATATTTATCTGAATCTTCTCCGTATTTATTTTTCAATACAGTTATTAGAGAATTTGTGAAAATATCATTAAAAACAGTATTATCTATTTCTTTTTCACTTGCACATTCATATAATAAATTGTACAAAGTCTTACTATTCATATTTTTTGTTTAATCAAAAATTAACTTTAAACAATTTTAACAACATAAACTTAACAATAAATATAATTTAATTTTGAGTAAAATATTAATAAAAAATATATTATTAAGTAAAATTTTACTTAACAAATAATTATGAAGGTTGGTTGTTTTTTTAATTTTTTAAAAAATAAAATCAAATTTATAATATTTTTTATATTATCTAACAACAAAATATTTTCATTAAGCTCAATTTATGGAGTATTTCAAAAGTATTACTTTATAGATATTGGAAATGAAAAAACAATAAAAGTAAGATTTGAATTATATAATTATAAACACTTAAAATCAATATTTAAGAATCTCTCTCACGAGGAAATAATGTATCTTAATGTCTTTTTGAATAATGTAACTACTGAAATACAACAACTTAAAAAACGTCAAAATATTTTAAAAGAGTTCATGAGATTAATAAAAGAAGAAGAAATAGATTATAATAAAGATTTTTTATTATTTAATAATCCTTATTATGATTCATTATTGGATTTAAATATTGAAAGTCTTACTAATAAACAAATAACAACAAGGTTACAAAGATTATGTAATTTAATAAAAAAACTAGAATTAATAATTGAAATAATAGAAAAAAGTGATATATTATCAGAAATATTTGAAAAAGAAATATTTATGTTTTATAATTTAGTAGAAGGAAATACTAATGATGATTTATTAAATTTAACCATTGATTATATTAAAAAAAATAAAATGAAAGAAGAGTTTTGTGCAAAAAATTATGTTAGGAAAAAGTATGTTAACTCAATTATTCAAAATTATGATTATTTTGTTAAAATAATATATCATTTAAGTAAAATAATGTTTTATTTAAAAATATCGTATAATATTATTGATGTTGATCAAAAAATACAATTTGTAAATTTTAAATATAATGTAGATAAAAAGTATTTAGATGATGAAAGGAATAAAATTTATAATGAAATACTTAAAGAATCTTATACTGTTATTTTCCCAAATAATATTCAAGATGATATTATTTTAAAACATTTCTATAAATCAATTGATAATATTCCTTTTAATAAAAGAAAATTAAAAGAAAACGCATTTTTAGGTCTTGTTTTTGGATTTGCATTAATATAGAAAAAATGTTAGAAATAATATAATGAAAAAGATAAAAACATTATATTATTTTATTATTACAACTTTTATTCATAATAAAATGTTAAGTTGTTGTGGACCAACACCTATAGATAAAAGAGATTTAATAGATATTGAAATTGGTGATATTTTTAATGCATTAAGAAAAGTTTGTGAAGTTCATGAAAATGTTAAAGATGAAACTTTAAAAAAAGAATATGATTTTATTTTAGATCAAATTATTGATAATGGAAAAAATAAAAAACCTGAAAAAGTAGATGATGAAAATAAATATGAAAGATTTGTAAGTTTTTTGTATAGGTTAACTATATTTTTTAAATTATCAAATGATAGAAAAAGTTTAGTTCCAGTAAAATGTTCAGATTTACCATATATTAGTAGTGGAAAATTTTATTCTAACGATTATATATTATTTAATTTAAAACCATTAAAAGATAATAGTCATTATTTTAAAAAAGATGTAGAAGAAAATATTAATAAAAATTTCAAAGATCATGAATTTATAAAAATAGAAGAAATTGTAAATGTTTTTAAAGACTATAAACCTGATTATTTTTATATTATAGTTGATAAACCTGATCATAGTAGTGAAAGAGAAAAACCTATAAATTATGGTTTTGTTTTTGAAAAAGATCCGAAACATCAAAATATATTTACAGATAATGTAACTTTTGAAGAAAGAAATAAAGGTTGTTGTTAATTATGAAATTATGAAAAAATTTATAAATTATGATTAAATTACATTTAAAAAATCCTTTAAAACTATTAATTATACTATTTGTAATATTATTGAATAATATAAAAATAAAAGGATGTCTTTGTTGTGTTGCAGATAGGTGTAAAGTAGTGGTTTTGAGTGATAATTCTACAGATTTACCCAAAGATGATAGTAAGTATAAAAAAATAATAGAATTTATTAAAGATCCTAAAAATCATAAAAAAGAACATGTAGAAACATATCATAATGTTTTACTTTATATACCTTTAAATATAGATATTAATATTGAAATTACTGAAGAGGAAATAAAAAATATTATTGATAAAGAAATAGATAATATAAAAAATAGGACAATAAATGTTAAAAAGAAAAAAGAAGATGATAAAGAAAAAAAAGATGATAAAGGAAAAGAAGATGATAAAGAAAAAGAAGATAAACATAATAAAAAAGGAACAAATAATAAAAAAAGTAATAAATTAGGAAATTTAAAAATACTTTATATTATTGAAAATGACGAAATAATACCTGTAAAAGCTGGAACATTCCATTTTGAATATTATTATGATACTAAAAACAAATATAATAGTTACCTAAAAACATATATAGATCTTTGGTATGATAAATATTTAAAAAAAGAAGTATATAGTTTTGATAATTTAAAGAAGTTTTGGAATGAAAATAATCCAAATTATTTATATTGTGATGATTATAATTATCCTATTTTTTTATTTGAAAAAAAGAATGAAAATAACAAACAATTATTTGAAAAAGAAAAAAAACGTAAACATTGTAGTGGATTTTCTTAAAATAAATTTTAGAAATGTTTCATTAGTGTTTTTATAAAAAAACTTACTTTAAAAGTAAGCACCAACGTGACGTTGGATCCAACATTTATTACTTGGTTACTTTTAAAGTAACTTTTGACAGATGGTCGAAACAAAGAATATATAACTAATTTTAATACATTTTCTATTAAAATACATTATATATTAAGGTTTCGACCATCTGTCGAAACGTAACTTTGCTACTTTCTTAGAAAGTAGAGTTTTTTGAATAACTTTTTTACAAAAAAGTTATAAATTTTTATATTTTTAAGTTAACAAATAATTAAGAATGAGGAAAAAGATTATAATAATTTTATCACTGATGTGCTTTTTTAAAATAAATATCTTCAGTGGTGTTCATAATCCAAAATCTAAACTAGAAGATTTTAATAAAATAGAAGATGGTAAATTAGTAGAAAATTTGAGAAATGTTTGTAATATAAAAAGTGAAGTCAATGATGATACTATAAAAAAAGAATATGATAAAATAATAGATTCTGTAATTGATAATGGTAAAAATATAGAAATTACAAAAGAAGTTGAGGATAAAAATAAAGATGATAGATTTGTAAGTTTTTCTTATAATTTAATGATTCTTTTTGAACTATCTAGCGATAAAAAATCTTTAAAACCTGTCCTAATAAATACATCAAATGGAAGTTTTAATTGTAGTACAAATGATTCATTAATTGAAGATTATGAAATATTACTTATTAATAACAAAAATTCCGTAGAACAATATTTTAAAAAAGATATTGTTGATAATGTTAACATTAATTTTTATAATAAAAATTATTATAAAATCGAAGATATAGCTAATGTCTTTGACAAATATAAACCTGATTTTTTTACTATAATAGTTAGTTCTCCAAATTATAATAAACAAGGCTATAATAATGTAAAATGTGGTTTTATATTTAAAAAAACAAAAGATAATAAAGATATATTTAAAGAAGATATAAAACTAATAGATGATAAAAAAAACTGTTGTGGTTGTAAAAAAGATTCAAAAAAAAAATAAATTATGAGAAAAATAAAAGAATTTATATTTAATAAAATGTTAATATTATTAAAAACAATATTATTTATTAATTTTGTGAATAACAGTTATTGTAAAAAAGAAAACTGTTGTCCACAATATGCAAAACAAAAAGGAGGTAATAATCATAAATATCAAGAACTTGTTTTTATTGATTTACCAGAAAAAATAGAAGAATATAATGAAGATATTGTAAAACAGATAAAAAATGTAAGACCTAAAGATGAAAAAGTAACTCTAGAAAATATAAAAAAGTATATTAATGATGAAATAGAGATGATAAAAAATAGAGAATGTAAAGAATATAAAAAAGAAGAGTTACATCTTAGCATTTTATATATAATTAAAGATGATAATTTAATAGCTAGTAAAATTCTTAAATGTGGAGATTTTGACGAAAAATATTATGATACAAAATTTGATGAACATAGTTATAATTGTAATTTTCAGAAAACTAAAAAAACATATATAGATTTCTGGTTTGATAGTTATTTAAAAGAAGGAGTTTATAGTTTTGAAAAATTAAAAGAGTTTTGGAATAAATATAAACCTACATATTTGAGAAGATATAAAAAATATCCAGTGTTTTATTTTGAAAAAAATGAAACAAATAAAAAATATTTTGAAGACCCTGAAGAAGATAAAAAAAAATAAAAAAACAATGATTATGAATAAATTTAATAAGTTTTATAAAATTTTATATTTTATATTTTTACCAATACAATTTGATATATATTGTTGTTCATGTTTGAGACCAAAGCCTAATATTATTATTGATAAACTTGAGGATTATGTTGATGTTAATGATAGTAATTTAATTCAAAAATTAAGAGAAATATGTAAAATCGATAGTAATGTTAAAGACGTAGATATAAAAAAAGAATATGATAATATAATGAGTTATTTTATTAATTCAAACAAAGAATATAAACTTGAAAATATATTAGGAAAAAAGAAATTACCGGCAAATTATGTATATAATTTTATTTTAATTTTTAAATATGATAACGATAAGAATAAATTTATTCCTTGTAAATTAAAAGAAAAACATCATGTTTCACAATTTACTGAGTATTTTATTGCACAAGAATATAATATTAGCTATTATTATGAAAACACAAAAAATAATAAAGATTATAAATTTCCAGGATTACCTATTTCTGAGGATGATTTATCAAAACTTTTTAAAGATTTAAAAGCAGATTATTTAATGTTAACTGTAAATGAAAGTTTTAGATATGAAATAGGATTTTTATTTAAAGACCTATCTAGAATGCAAGAATTTAGAGTCCATGATGATTCGAAAGAATTGTAAAATGAAATTGATGTTAATATGATTTTACTAACGTGATGTTGGATCTTTGTTCTCATACGCCGAACCGGCTTTATTACTTGGTTACTTTTAAAGTAACAACTTTTTTGTAAAAAAGTTTAATCAAAAAACTTTTACGTTTTTGCATTCGTCAACTTTTTGTAAAAAGTTGATCAAAAACTTTTACGTTTCAACATTCGTTGAAACAATAATATATAATGTATTTTAATATATAATGTATTAAGGCGCTTCGCCGATTGAGAAGGTAGATCCAATCTTAGATTGGTGGGGTTTTTTAGTTAAGTTTTTTGATAAAAAAGTTAATTTTTTGGTTACTTTTTGGTTTAAAAAGTAACTGATCTGTTTGTGGTCCATGAGGCTCACTAATTAAAATGTTTGCAGTTAGTTTTTGGGTTACTTTAAAAGTAACCAACAATAATATTGGATCCAACGTCACGTTGGTTTTTGAACACTTTTTTTGACGAGGAAAAAAGTGTTGATTTTGCTACTTTTGTAAAAAGTAGTAAACTGTTTATATTTTATTTATTTGTTATATAATATAATAAATATTGTTGCCTATTTTTAAAGTAGGTCAAATGCTACGTTAGAAAGTATTTTTATTAAATATTTTATTAAATAAAAAGAATATTTTATACTATACAAATTATATATAATTTTTTACTGAATATTATGTAAAAATATATTATTGTGGAGAATATCGGATTCGAACCGATGACCTTCTGCTTGCAAAGCAGACGCTCTACCAACTAAGCTAATTCCCCTTTTGTTTTTATGTTAATATTGTTTTTTGAAAATAACTATTTAAACACAACAAAATTATCTTCAACAGTTTCATTTAATTCAGAGTGTTTAGATATATCTTCATTATTTGTTGAAAATTTTTCTAATCCAACAATGAAATTTTCTTCAATAACACTATTTTCAATATTAATATCATTAATAAATTTATCTGTATTTTCATCAACATTAATTATATGTTTCCTAGCTGAATATAACATTGAATTAGAATATGATTGATAAACTACATCATTATATTTTCTTGTGTATTTTATTGAATCATTGTCATTTTTAAGAATATGTAAATCTAATATTGTTTTTACATATTTTTGAGATTTTATAAATTTTATTAAATTAAATACAGAAATACTTTTTATTATTGAAATTTTTATATCTTTATTAAACATCCACGGAGAAATATAATTACAAATAGCATTATTTAATACTTTAGTATATATATCTTTATCATAATTTTCATTAAATTTTATCTTTGCAATAACTTTTATTTTTTCATAATAAGGATTTATTATATTAATATTTGCAAAAGCAGAACATTTGCTTTTTAGTTTATTTTTAATATTAGATAATAATATACTGCTTGCATTTATAAACTCTTGAGAATTATGATGAACGATATTTTTATTTGTAACAACCATTAAATTAATATCTCCAGGTCTTTTTTTACTATTTATAGTATCTTTAACTTCAATAACATCACTTATTTCTTGAAAATTTTCTAATATAAAATTTTTATAATCAGAAATAGTAATACATCTATCTTTTCCTAATAATCTTGTAGAAATTCTACTATATAGTGCGATATCATTTTCTGCTTTTTTACCATTAAAAGATTGAAAAGGTTGAGATATAGACATTTCTGAATATTCATCGTCTAATATTTTATTTAAACTCATTTCACCTAAAAATACAGAATTGTTATTTGATTTTCTTTTAACATAAATTGGATTAGGATAAATGTTTAATATTGTAGGTATATTTTTTTTATCTTCAAAAAATCGTATTTCTATCCATAAAGTATTTTTATTGTCACTTTGTAAATAAGTGTTTTTACTGATATTATTTATTTTTTTTAATTTTAATTTTAAAATACCAGATTTTGTAAATCCTTCAGTTTCATTTATTAATATATCATTATTAGAAAATTGGATAAATTCATTATTGTCTATATAACCTATTGAATATTTTAAATTTTTTTTTTCTAATATATTAGATTCGTCAATATAAATAAATAATGTAATAGTAGATAATGTTATATCTGATAATTCAATACATATTTTAGAATAATTTAAATTTTTATTAAATGTATTTTTTTCATAGGTATTATTATTTTCATTATTTTTAATATTACTATATATAAAATCTGCATTTATATATCCAAATGGAGACACTTTATAAATTATAAAATTCTTATCTTTATTATCATTTGTAAAAAAACTTTTTTCATAAGTATAATCTAAAGATATTTTTTTAGCTATTGGAACAAAAGGGTCATTAAGTTCTTTTTCAAAAAATTCTTTTAATACTTTATTTTTTTTCATTAACATCGATTGAGATGTGATTTTATAATATAATTTATGTCCAAAACCATATTCTGGAGAAATTAGCTTTAACCTTAAAAAACCACTTAATGTTGAAGATGATAAAAATTTTATATCAGAATCTATATTTTTTATTGTATTTAATTTTAATTTAGAAATATTTATATCTATTTTTGTTATGTTTTTTAATAATTCATTACCAGATTCATCAATAGTATATTCAAATAATACATTTTTTTGTTTGTTTTTTTCATCAATAGGTTCCCATTTATTATTATTTAAAAATGATATTGAAACTAAAAAATCAGAAGTTTTTGTATTCATTTCATAACTTTTATAATATTGTTTAAAACCTATATTAGGTAAATTTTCCCATTCTATATTTAATTTTAAAGATGTTAAATCTTTATTAAATACCTCACTATTACCAATATAAATATTAGCACCTTGTTCTGGGAAAGGTCCAAAAATTTGAAATGGTAAATTACTTTCTATAATATTTACATCATTTTGTAATATCAAATCACTACAATCTTTTACATTAACATTTATATCTATTTTATAAAATTGTAAATTAAGAAACATTAAAAAACTCCATAAATTTAAATTATTATTAGCTAATACCTCAATTACTGGAAAATTAGATGAATTTTTTTCTATATGACTATCTATTAATTCTGATATTTTTGGCATTTTTTGAGAAATATTTATATCAAAAATTAATGAATTATTATTTTTATTCCATCTTATATTTATATTTTCATTAGGAATATCTATCATTTTATCGTCAGAACTATATTTTAAAATAATAGAATTTTCTAATATTTTACAAAAGTTATCAAACTCTAGATTTTTTTCTAAATTTATAATATTTAATATATTAATTAAATAATTTAATGAAAAATTATTTAAAAAAAATTCAATACATATATTTCTGTTACCTGAAGAAATTTTAAATAATGAAGATTCTATATAATAACCTAATTTTTTTTTATTTGACTGTAAAAAATTTTTATCAAATGTTTTATCTTTAGAAAATAAATATAAAAATTGATTTTTTTTATAAACTTCATACATTAAATATTCAGATATTCTATATTCACTAATAGGATTATTATTATCAATTATTTTTATAGACTCAGATATAGTTCTTATTGTTAATATTTTCGTTTTACCAATGCTAATATCTCTTATATTTTCAAAAATTATATCATTATCATCTTTATCTTTTCCTCCAAATATTTTAGTTTTTTTTTTAAAAAAAATTTTATCTTTATTTCCATTATAAGAACAAGTAATTAATGCTATATCTTTAATTTCTTTTTTATTTTTAAACATTAAAACTCCTTTAAAATAATATTCTAAAAATCTACGTGGAAATTCAATAAATTTAATATTCATTTTTTTACATAAATTAATAAATGAATATAATAAAGCAATGTGAGGATTATGATTTTTATTATATAAAACTTTTGAAAAATCTTTAAATACAATTTGTTTAAATTCAGATATTAATTTAATATAATTTTCAAATATATTTCTAATATTGTCATAAATATAAGAATTTAATGATACTTGATCATCAATATTTTCATTTTTAAAAGTATTAGAAGTAAAAGGTTTTAAGCTTAATAAATTTTCTATTTTTTCATAATAAAAGTTAAATTCTTCATAATCTATTCCTGATCTACTTAATAAAAAAAATATTTTTCTTATATCAAAAGATAAAGTTGAACATTTATTTAAAATTTCAATTTTTATAACATTATCATTTGATAAATTTTTGTACCAATAATAAAATAAATATGAAACTTCATAAATAGTTTTTATTAAAACATTTAAATTATTTTTTGTTAATAAAATATCAATTAAATTTTTATTATTTAAAATGTTTTGTAAAAAAAAATTTTGTATATAATTTAAATCTGTTGCTAAAATTAAACTATAAATAAAAATATCGTCATATTCTAAAAAATTAATTATTGAATTATTTAATTCATCTTTATCTTCATTAATATTATTTTCATCTTCGTCATCTTTATCTTCATCTTCATTATCTTCATCTTCAACATCTTTATCTTTATCATTTTTATCTTCATCTTTATTAATATTATCTTCATCATCTTTGTCTTCATCAATATTGTCATTTAATTCTTTTTTTGCATTAAAATTTATAACATCTGAAAAAAAATATAAATAGGTTATTATATTAACATAACTAGAAATATCATCATTTAATAATTTTTTTACTTTTTCTTCTCTAGCTTGGTTAGTATTAACTTTATTTTGATTATTTTTACTATTTGTCATTATTAGTATATATTTTAGCTAATATAATATTAGTAAATATTTACTTATTTTTTTTAACTTAAATGTGTTTTTATAATAAAATTTTATATTTTTTAAGAAAAATAAATTTTTGTAATTAAACTATGTGTAAAAGATAAGATAAAATTTTTATTAAGAAATTATATTATTAGCAAGAAAACATGGAAAAAGTTGATGAATATTTTTTAAAAATTTTAGGAAACAAAGCTAAAATAAATGTAGAAAATGATATTAATGATATTTCTAATAAAGTTAACAAATTATTAAAATTAATCAGTAAATTAGATAATATAACTATATAATTTTAAAAATTTATGAATAACACTAATGAAGATAAAAAGGTTTTTGAAACATTAAATTGGAAAAGTATTATATGGCCAATAATTATAGGAATAGCTGTTGTTTCTTTTTTAATATCTCGTGATGAATCTTTTACAAAAGAAAATCTTCTTTTAATTAAAAATGTAAAACCAATAGGAATTTTAGGTGCAATTTTAATGATTTTTTTAAGAGATTTTTTATATGTTTATAGAATAAGATTACTTGTAAATAAAGAAATACCTTGGCTTAACTGTTTTATTATTATTGCTCTTTGGGAATTTTCTTCTGCAGTAACACCTTCAGTTATAGGTGGAGGTTTTGTTGCTTCTTTTTTATTTCTTCATGAAGGTATATCTTTTGGTAGAGCTATTGCTTATGTAATGGTAACAGCTACTTTTGATAATTATTTCTTTTTATTAGTTTCACCTCTTAGTTTTATAACTTCAGGAATTAATTCTAAAATAACAGAATCTATATTTATTTTAAGTTATATTTTCATATTTTTTTATTCAACAATAATGACTATTACATTATTTTATAGACCACAATTTTTTGGATATTTAATGAATAAAATAACAAGTATTGGTTTTTTGAAAAAATATAAAGAAGGTGCTATTAGAAACGGTAATGAAATGATAGTTGCTTCAAAAGTTTTAAAACAACAAGGTTTAAATTTTTGGATTTATATTTTATTTATAACACTAATAACTTGGATTAGTAGATATGTTATTTTAAATTTTTTAATAGGAGGATTTATTGATTGTTCAATAGAACAACATTTTAATATTCTTTGTAAACATTTAATAATGTGGGTTACAATGTTAATATCACCAACACCAGGTGGTTCTGGTTTTATTGAATATTTTTTTAATGATTTTTATAAAGATATATTAAAAGATTACACTATAATCATATCGATTTTATGGAGATTAATGACGTATTATTTATATTTAATATTAGGTATTATTATATTACCAACATGGATTAAAACATTTAAAAATAGAAAGAAAACGAATAATGATAATAAAAAAAAATGATAA
>Ga0247608_10003471_pt1 | contig 18342 bp, 30 predicted proteins | sample 176DNAGHGlowgp2_FD_193490 | JGI IMG/M metagenome (GOLD analysis project Ga0247608, IMG submission 193490) | Sheep rumen microbial communities from Palmerston North, Manawatu-Wanganui, New Zealand - 1766 DNA GHGlow gp2 | ecosystem: Host-associated > Mammals > Digestive system > Stomach > Rumen ... | reverse complement strand
GTATAGGTCGGCAGTATGATAGCGGGTCTGCAGGGCACTGTCACCATATAGGACCGTCTTGATGGCGTCCCCGTCTTCGAAGGCGTCATAAGCCAGTTGGCACAGCCGCTTGAAATCCTCGCGACGCGCTATCGAGTCGGCTGGCGTCTCGCGGCTGATGGCAACATCGTCCACATTGCGAATTCGCGTCCAATATACTCCTCCTCCGTTGAAGTTCGGGTCGGCAGCTACAGTACCGTACTTGTCGTTCTCTTCCTGCGAGCGCAGGCCCTTGTGGTAGTGTGACTCCTGTGCCGTCAGAGTGGCTGTCACCGCTGCCAACAGGGTTGTTAGTATCCATTTCTTCATCTTTCCTGTTTGTTTAAGTCCTTTGTGTCTTATACGCAACAACTGCCCTATTGTTAAGTGCAAAGTTAAGTATTCTGCACAGAATAGACGCTCTGTTGGGATTGTTGATGACATAGACTTATGCTTTTTTAACGGTTTTCTTCCGTTTCCTTTGGTCTTGTCAGCAAAAAAGGTTACCTTTGCAGGGAGTTTCACCTTTATATATATATTATTATGAACGATAACGAAAAGAACAATCAGCAGGGACAGCTGCAAATAGAGTTGCCGCAGGATGTGGCACAGGGGGAATATGCTAACTTTGCCATCATTACGCACTCGTCGAGTGACTTTATCGTGGACTTTGCACGGGTGCTTCCCGGTGTTCCCAAGGCCCAGGTGAAGAGCCGTGTGATATTGGCTCCTGAGCACGCCAAGCGCCTGTTAGGTGCCCTGCAGGAGAACATCGTGCGCTATGAGCGTGAGTATGGGCCTATCAGGATTCCCAGTCAGGAATCGCGCACCATTGCCCCCTTCCCTGTAGGAAAAGGAGAGGCATAAGACCATCTCGGCGTGGTTAATAATCCTTAAAACGCTTATTTAATGTTAAAAAACATTAGATAGGCGCTTTTTTATTCCCTATATATTAGGTGGAATGAAATAAAAGTTGTACCTTTGCAGCCCGAAACGCCTTTTTGCGTACTGACGGGAAGGTGTAACTGATTGACTTTGAACAAAATAATATATAAACAAAATTAAAAAACAAAAGTATTATGCCTACAATTTCACAATTGGTAAGAAAAGGCAGAAAGGTGCTCGTTGACAAGAGCAAGTCGCCCGCGCTGGACTCATGTCCCCAGCGTCGCGGCGTGTGTGTTCGTGTCTACACAACGACTCCTAAGAAGCCTAATTCGGCTATGCGTAAGGTAGCCCGTGTTCGTTTGACTAACCAGAAGGAAGTCAACAGTTACATTCCCGGTGAGGGTCACAACCTGCAGGAGCACAGCATCGTGCTGGTTCGCGGCGGTCGTGTGAAGGACCTCCCCGGTGTACGTTATCACATCGTACGTGGTACATTGGATACCGCTGGTGTTGCCAGCCGTACCCAGCGTCGTTCCAAGTACGGTGCTAAGCGTCCTAAGGCTAAGAAGTAATAATCGGAGAAGATTAGAAAGCCGAGAGGACAAAGCGCATGGCGGTAAGCCGCCATGCACACTAAGAAAAAGAATCAAAAAAACCGTTTTGCTGGAGATATTGTTACGAAACAGGTTGAGTAAATGCTCATGAGTGAGCGTTGAAGAACGAGAAAAGAACAGCCCCCGCAGACAAAATTAATTCAAAAACAAAAAATGAGAAAAGCAAAACCAAAGAAGAGAGTGATCCTTCCCGATCCAGTCTTCAACGACAAGAAAGTGTCGAAGTTTGTGAACCACCTGATGTACGATGGCAAGAAGTCCATTTCGTACGAGATTTTCTACAATGCACTCGAGACCGTTAAGGGCAAGATGCAGAATGAGGAGAAGTCTGCCCTTGAGATTTGGAAGCAGGCTCTTGACAACATCACTCCTCAGGTGGAGGTAAAGAGCCGCCGTATCGGTGGTGCTACATTCCAGGTTCCTACCGAGATTCGCGCAGACCGTAAGGAGAGCATCTCGATGAAGAACATGATCAGCTTTGCCCGCAAGCGTAGCGGTAAGTCTATGGCCGACAAGCTGGCAGCTGAGATTATGGATGCCTTCAACAATCAGGGTGGTGCCTTCAAGCGTAAGGAGGACATGCATCGTATGGCTGAGGCTAACCGTGCATTCGCTCACTTCAGATTCTAATTTCAACAGGTAAAAAGATAATAAGGAAAAGAAATGGCAAACCGCGATTTACATTTGACCCGCAATATCGGTATTATGGCCCACATCGATGCCGGTAAGACCACCACTTCTGAGCGTATCCTGTTCTACACAGGTAAGACGCACAAGATTGGTGAGGTGCACGATGGTGCTGCTACCATGGACTGGATGGCTCAGGAGCAGGAGCGTGGTATCACAATCACCTCTGCTGCTACCACCTGCAACTGGACTTGGAACGGCAAGGAGTTCAAAATCAACTTGATTGATACTCCGGGACACGTTGACTTCACCGCTGAGGTGGAGCGCTCACTGCGTGTGTTGGACGGAGCTGTTGCTACCTACTCAGCAGCAGACGGTGTGCAGCCTCAGTCTGAGACCGTATGGCGTCAGGCTGACAAGTACAACGTTCCCCGTATCGGTTACGTGAACAAGATGGACCGTTCTGGCGCAGACTTCTTCGAGACCGTTCAGCAGATGAAGGACATCCTGGGTGCTAACCCCGTTGTTATCCAGGTTCCCATCGGTGCCGAGGAGAACTTCAAGGGTGTCGTTGACCTGATTAAGATGAAGGCCATCCTGTGGCACGATGAGACCATGGGGGCTGAATATGATGTCGAGGAGATTCCCGCAGACCTGAAGGACGAGTGCGATGAGTGGCGTAACAAGTTGCTTGAGGCTGCTGCCGAGTACGATGAGGCTCTGATGGAGAAGTACTTCGACGATCCCAACAGCATTACTGAGGACGAGATCATTGCTGCTATCCGCAAGGGTACCATCTCGATGGCTTGCACACCTATGATTTGCGGTTCTTCATACAAGAACAAGGGTGTACAGCCTCTGCTCGACTATGTATGTGCTTTCCTGCCTGCTCCTGTTGACGTGGAGATGGTGATGGGTACCAATCCCAATACCGACGAGGAAGAGGGTCGTAAGCCCAGTGAGAACGAGCCTACAGCTGCTCTGGCCTTCAAGATTGCTACCGACCCCTACATGGGCCGTCTGGTGTTCTTCCGCGTTTACTCTGGTAGCGTTAAGGCCGGTTCTTATGTCTACAATCCCCGCTCTGGCAAGAAGGAGCGCATCAGCCGTTTGTTCCAGATGAACTCCAACAAGGAGATTCCCATGGAGTCTATCGACGCTGGTGATATCGGTGCAGGTGTAGGTTTCAAGGATATTCGTACCGGCGATACCCTCTGTGACGAGGAGAAGCCCATCGTGCTGGAGTCAATGACCTTCCCCGACACGGTGATTTCTATCGCTGTCGAGCCTAAGTCTCAGGCTGACGTGGCCAAGCTGGACAACGGTCTGGCTAAGCTGGCTGAGGAAGACCCGACATTCACCGTACGTACCGACGAGCAGAGTGGTCAGACCATCATCTCGGGTATGGGTGAACTTCACCTCGACATCATCATCGACCGTCTGAAGCGCGAGTTCAAGGTAGAGTGTAATCAGGGTAAGCCCCAGGTTAACTATAAGGAGGCCATCACCAAGACCGTTATGGGTTACCGTGAGGTCTACAAGAAGCAGTCTGGTGGTCGCGGTAAGTTCGCTGACATCATCGTGAACGTTGGTCCTGTCGATGACGACTGGGACATCAAGGAGAACGGTGGTCTGCAGTTTGTCAACGAGGTCAAGGGTGGTAACATTCCTAAGGAGTTCATCCCCTCTATCCAGAAGGGCTTCGAGGCTGCTATGAAGAATGGTATCCTTGGTGGTTATCCCGTTGACTCGCTGAAAGTTGTCGTCGTCGACGGTTCGTTCCACCCTGTTGACTCTGACCAGCTCTCATTCGAGATTGCTGCCCAGATGGCTTACAAGGCAGTCTGCGCTCAGGCTAAGCCCGTACTGATGGAGCCCATCATGAAGCTTGAGGTGGTAACACCTGAGGAGAACATGGGTGACGTCATCGGTGACCTGAATAAGCGTCGTGGCCAGGTAGAAGGTATGGAAGAGGCTCGCAGTGGCGCCCGTGTCATCAAGGCTCAGGTTCCCCTGTCAGAGATGTTCGGTTATGTAACTGCTCTGCGTACCATCACCTCTGGTCGTGCTACCAGTTCTATGGAGTACGATCACCACGCTCCTCTGTCTTCAGCTCTGGCCAAGGCCGTGCTGGAGGAGGTCAAGGGCCGTGCCGACCTGGTATAAAGTGAAAAGGTGAAGAGTGAAGAATATGCTCCACTCTTCACTTACACATAAAATGCTCCGCTGAGCAAATGACTCTTTAGCGGCAGCAATATAGTAATAACCAATTAAACAAACAAAAAGACAATGAGTCAGAAAATTCGTATCAAGCTGAAGAGCTACGACCACAAACTCGTGGACAAGTCAGCAGAGAAGATTGTGAAGGCCGTTAAGGCTACTGGTGCTATCATCAGCGGACCGATTCCCCTTCCTACCCACAAGCGTATCTTCACCGTTAACCGATCAACTTTCGTAAACAAGAAGTCTCGTGAGCAGTTCCAGTTGTCAGACTACAAGCGTCTGATTGACATCTACAGTTCAACAGCTAAGACTGTTGATGCCCTGATGAAGCTCGAACTCCCCAGCGGTGTTGAGGTTGAGATTAAGGTTTAAGGTATAAAAAATCTTAAAAAGTATTATGAGACGTGTAAATTTCTTGCACGTCTCATAATTTATATATACCTTTGCACCCGCAAAAGTGCCCATTGCGCTGGCTGAAAAGTTATCAAAGCACTGAAAAAGAGCGACTTACTCTTCGGAAGGGGAGACGTAGTTCGTTTCTTTATGTGTGTACTGTAAAGCATAAGGTGGCAAAATGGCATTCATGCAAATGTGAGAATAAACATATTTATTAAATAACATTATTATTAAATTTAAACTGAAATGCCAGGATTAATTGGAAGAAAAATCGGAATGACATCCGTTTTCAGTGCCGACGGTAAGAATGTACCGTGCACTGTTATCGAAGCTGGTCCTTGTGTTGTTACCCAGGTGAAGACCGTCGAGAAGGACGGTTATGCCGCCCTTCAGTTGGCTTACGGTGAGAAGAAGGAAAAGAACACCACCAAGCCCATGATGGGTATCTTCAAGAAGGCAGGTACAACACCGAAGGCCCACTTGGCCGAGTTCAAGTTTGACGAGGAGCACAACCTCGGTGACACCATCACGGTGGAGCTTTTCAACGACACAGAGTTCGTTGACGTGGTTGGTACTTCTAAGGGTAAGGGTTTCCAGGGTGTTGTGAAGCGCCACGGTTTCGGTGGTGTTGGTCAGAGCACTCACGGTCAGGACGACCGTCTGCGTAAGCCCGGTTCTATCGGTGCTTGTTCTTATCCCGCCAAGGTGTTCAAAGGTATGCGCATGGGTGGCCAAATGGGTGGCGACCGCGTGACAACGCAGAACCTCAAAGTGTTAAAGGTAATACCAGAGCATAACCTGATTCTTGTGAAGGGTAGCTGCGCTGGTTGCAATGGTTCAACTGTTTTAATTGAGAAGTAAGCTATGGAAATTAACGTATTGAATATCAAAGGTCAGGAGACCGGAAGAAAGGTTACGTTGAACGAGTCTATCTTCGGCATTGAACCCAACGACCATGTTATCTATCTGGATGTAAAGCAGTACTTGGCTAACCAGCGTCAGGGTACGGCAAAGTCAAAGGAGCGCTCAGAACATGCAGGTTCTACCCGCAAACTTGGTCGCCAGAAGGGCGGCGGCGGTGCTCGTCATGGTGATATCAACTCTCCGCTGCTGCGTGGTGGTGGCCGTGTGTTCGGTCCGACTCCCCGTGATTACGGTTTCAAGTTGAATAAGAAGGTAAAGGCTCTGGCTCGTCGTTCAGCACTGTCGTACAAGGCTCAGGAGAATGCTATCATCGTTGTTGAGGATTTCAACTTCGAGGCTCCTAAGACCAAGGAGTTCGTGGAGATTGCAAAGAACCTGAAGGTAGACGGTAAGAAGGTGCTGATGGTGCTGCCAGAGGCTAATAAGAATGTTTATCTGTCGGCTCGTAACCTACAGAAGGCTGAGTGCATCATCGCTGCCAACGTGAACACCTACAAGGTGCTGAACGCTGATGTGATGGTTGTCACAGAGAACTCGCTGAAGGCTATCGACGGTGTTTTGGCTAAGTAAAAAAGTAACAAGGTAAAAAAGTAAAAAGCTATGGCATTTATTATAAAGCCTCTGATTACAGAGAAAATGACCAACATCACGGAGAAGTCATCGGTTGACAGAACTTACAAGCCCAAAACTGGTAAGCACCGTGGTGAGGAGGTAACAAAGAAGGCTCAGCCCAAGTACGGTTTCATTGTTAAGCCCCAGGCTAACAAGATTGAAATCGCCAAGGAGGTTGAGGCTATGTACAATGTTACCGTTGAGAATGTGAACACTCTTCGCTATGCCGGCAAGCGCTCAAGCCGCTATACCAAGGCCGGTCTCGTGAGAGGTCAGAAGAATGCGTTCAAAAAGGCAATCGTCACTCTGAAGGAGGGCGATACTATCGATTTTTATAGCAATATTCAGTAATAAGAAATGGCAGTACGTAAATTAAAGCCCGTAACTCCGGGCCAAAGACACAAGATTATTGGCACGTTCGAGGATATTACTGCATCCGTGCCAGAGAAGTCTCTCGTTTACGGTAAGCGTTCTACTGGTGGTCGAAACAACACCGGTAAGATGACTGTCCGCTACATGGGCGGTGGTCACAAGAAGAAGTATCGTCTGATCGACTTCAAGCGAGAGAAGGATGGTGTTCCAGCTGTAGTGAAGACTATCGAGTACGATCCGAACCGTTCGGCTCGTATCGCCCTGCTTTACTACGCTGATGGTGAAAAACGTTATATCATTGCTCCTAACGGACTGGAGGTTGGCGCAACCCTGATGTCGGGTGCTGAGGCAGTACCTGAGGTTGGTAACGCACTTCCCCTGGCAAACATCCCCGTGGGTACCGTGATTCATAACATTGAGTTGCGTCCCGGTCAGGGTGCTCTGCTGGTCCGTTCGGCTGGTAATTTCGCTCAGTTGACCTCTCGTGAGGGTAACTACTGCGTGATTAAGCTTCCTTCAGGTGAGACCCGTCAGGTGCTCTCTGCTTGTAAGGCTACTGTGGGTAGTGTTGGTAACTCAGACCACGCTTTGGAGCAGTCTGGTAAGGCTGGTCGCTCTCGCTGGTTGGGTCAGCGCCCGCACAACCGTGGTGTTGTTATGAACCCGCACGATCACCCGATGGGTGGTGGTGAAGGCCGCCAGTCTGGTGGACATCCCCGTTCACGTAAGTGCTTGTACGCTAAGGGTCTCAAGACTCGCGCTCCTAAGAAGCAGTCGAACAAGTACATCATCGAAAGAGCTAACAAGAAGTAATCACGAAATTAAAAGAGTGTAAATTATGAGTCGTTCATTAAAAAAGGGCCCGTACATCAACGTATCGCTTGAGAAGAAGATTCTCGCTATGAATGAGAGCGGTAAGAAGAATGTCGTTAAGACTTGGGCCAGAGCTTCAATGATTTCCCCCGATTTCGTGGGACATACAGTTGCAGTTCATAATGGTAACAAATTCATCCCTGTGTACATTACCGAGAACATGGTAGGACACAAGCTGGGCGAGTTCTCTCCCACGCGTCGTTTCGGTGGCCATGCCGGTAACAAGAAGTAATCCCAGGGGTATTAAGAATTAAGAAATTAAGAATTAAGAAATAATGGGAGCAAGAAAAAGATTAGCGGCTGAGAAAAGAAAAGCAGCCAATAAGACGCAGTACTTCGCAAAGTTGAAGGGCTGTCCCTCCTCACCCCGTAAGATGCGCTATGTCGTTGACATGATTCGCGGCATGGAAGTAAACCGCGCACTGGGCGTGCTGAGATTCTCCAAGAAGGCAGCTTCTGAGAATGTAGAGAAGCTTCTCCGCTCGGCTATTGCCAACTGGGAGGCCAAGAATGACCGCAAGGCCGAAGACGGTGAACTGTATGTAAGCCGTGTCTTCGTTGACGAAGGCGTAACGATGAAGCGTATGAGACCGGCACCTCAGGGCCGTGGCTATCGTATCCGCAAGCGCTCGAATCATGTGACCCTGTTTGTTGACGCTAAAACTAATGATAAGTAAAAGGTATGGGACAGAAAGTTAATCCAATTAGCAACCGTCTTGGCATCGTCAAGGGCTGGGATTCAAATTGGTTCGGAGGCAAGGATTTCGGTGATAACCTCGTAGAGGATCAGAAAATCCGCAAGTATCTGAACGAGCGTCTGGCAAAGGCCAGCATCTCGAAGATTGTCATCGAGCGTACATTGAAGCTGGTTACCATCACCATTTGCACAGCCCGTCCAGGTCTGGTCATTGGTAAGGGTGGTCAGGATGTCGACAAACTCAAGGAAGAGTTGAAGAAGCTCTACGACAAGGAGATTCAGATTAATATTTTTGAAGTGAAGAAACCTGAGCTCGATGCTAACATTGTAGCTAACAACATCGCTCGCCAGATAGAGGGTAAGATTGCTTACCGTCGTGCTATCAAGATGGCTGTGGCAAACACTATGCGTGCTGGAGCAGAGGGTATCAAGGTGCAGATCAGCGGCCGCCTGAACGGTGCTGAAATCGCACGTAGCGAAATGATTAAGGAAGGTCGTACTCCGTTGCACACCTTCCGTGCTGACATCGATTACTGCCAGGCAGAGGCCCTGACTAAGGTTGGCCTGTTAGGTCTGAAAGTCTGGATTTGCCGTGGTGAGGTTTATGGTAAGGTTGACCTGGCTCCTAATTTCACTCAGGAGAAGGGGGCAGCCCGCTCAAACGGTGGACGTGACAACGGTGGCAGACGTTTTCGCAACAAGAAAAAGTAATTAACACGTAAAGTAAGAAGCTATCATGTTACAACCTAAGAGAGTTAAATATAGAAGGCCGCAAGACGGACGTGGTAACAAAGGCAACGCCCACCGCGGTACGCAGCTGGCTTTCGGCAGCTTTGGCATCAAGACTTTGGATGCCAAGTGGATTGACAGCCGCCAGATTGAGGCAGCCCGTGTTGCCATCAACCGTTATATGAATCGTGAAGGTCAAGTATGGATTCGCATCTTCCCGGACAAACCCATCACCCGCAAGCCTGCTGACGTACGTATGGGTAAAGGTAAAGGTGATCCCGCAGGATGGGTGGCACCTGTAACCCCGGGTCGTATCCTCTTTGAAGTCGAGGGTGTACCTTTCGAGGTTGCCAAGGAGGCTCTTCGCCTCGGTGCCCAGAAGCTCCCCGTGAAGACTAAGTTTATTGTTAGACGCGATTACGATAAAAACGCTTAAGCTATGAAGATGAATGAAATTAAAGGTCTCGAGACCAAGGAATTGGCTGAGAAGCTGGAGACTGAGGTTGCCAATTACAACCAGATGAAGTTGAACCATGCAGTGACTCCCATGGAGAATCCATCACAGATTAAGGCCGCTCGTCGTGACATCGCACGTATGAAGACAGAACTCCGTCAGAGAGAACTTAACAAATAACAAATGGTCCAGATGGAAACAAGAAATTTAAGAAAGACAAGACAGGGTGTCGTAATCAGTAACAAGATGGATAAAACCATTGTTATTGCTGCTAAGTTCAAGGAGAAGCACCCTATTTATGGTAAGTTTGTCCAGAAGACAAAGAAGTACCATGCTCACGATGAGAAGAATGAGTGCAATATCGGTGATACCGTACTCATTATGGAGACCCGCCCCCTCTCTAAGACTAAGAGATGGCGTTTAGTACAAATCGTAGAAAAGGCTAAGTAATTATGATACAAACAGAAACAAGACTTACCGTAGCTGACAACAGCGGTGCTCGCGAGGCTCTCTGCATTCGCGTGCTGGGTGGTACCCGCCGCCGTTATGCTAGCGTAGGTGACGTGATTGTCGTTGCTATCAAGAACGCAATCCCCACAAGTGACGTTAAAAAAGGTGCAGTTTCTAAGGCTCTGGTTGTTCGCACAAAGAAGGAGATCCGCCGTGCTGATGGTTCATACATCCGCTTCGACGACAATGCCTGTGTACTGCTGAACAATGCCGGCGAGCTTCGCGGCAGCCGTATCTTCGGCCCCGTGGCACGTGAGCTCCGTGCTGTAAACATGAAAGTTGTTTCACTGGCACCTGAGGTTCTTTAACATAATTAAAGTAGTAAAGTAATGGCTAAGTTACATATTAGAAAAAACGACACAGTCATGGTTCTTGCCGGTGAGGACAAGGGCAAGACTGGTAAGGTGCTGAAGGTTCTCGTAGAGAAGCAGCGTGCACTGGTGGAGGGCGTGAACATGGTCTCCAAGAGCACGAAGCCCAGTGCCAAGAACCCCCAGGGAGGTATCGTGAAGCAGGAGGCTCCTATTCACATCTCTAATTTAAGTCTCATCGACCCGAAGAGCGGTAAGGCTACTCGTGTTGCTATCAAGCATGAGGGCAAGAACGTGATTCGTGTTGCTAAAAAGTCAGGAGAGGAGATTAAGTAATGGCAAATACAGCACAATTGAAGAAGACATATGTCGAGCAGATTGCTCCGGCATTGGAGAAGCAGTTCAACTACAGTTCCAAGATGCAGGTACCCGTACTGAAGAAGATTGTTGTCAATCAGGGTCTGGGCGATGCCACTCAGGACAAGAAGATTATTGACGTTGCTATCAATGAGATTACCACTATCTGCGGTCAGAAGGCTGTGGCTACCTACTCAAAGAAGGATATTGCCAACTTCAAGCTCCGTAAGAAGATGCCTATCGGCGTGATGGTAACCCTGCGTCGTGAGCGCATGTACGAGTTCCTGGAGAAACTGGTTCGCGTGGCTCTGCCCCGTATCCGTGACTTCAAGGGTATTGAGAGCAAGTTCGATGGCCGTGGCAACTACACCCTCGGTATTCAGGAGCAGATTATCTTCCCTGAAATCAACATCGACACCGTAGACCGCATTCAGGGTATGAATATTACCTTTGTGACCACAGCTAAGACTGACGAAGAGGGTTATGCACTTCTGAAGGCTTTCGGACTTCCGTTTAAGAACGCTAAAAACGATTAAGAGATATGGCAAAAGAATCAATGAAGGCTCGTGAGGTCAAGCGTGCTAAGCTCGTTGCCCGTTACGCCGAGAAGCGTGCAGCCTTGAAGAAGATTATCGCAACGTCTGAGGATCCCGCCGAGGCATACGAGGCTGCTCGCAAGCTGCAGGCTATCCCCAAGAACGCCAATCCTATCCGTCTGCACAACCGCTGCAAGATCACTGGCCGCCCCAAGGGTTATATGCGTCAGTTCGGTCTCAGCCGTATCCAGTTCCGTGAGATGGCATCAAACGGTCTGATTCCAGGCGTTAAGAAGGCAAGCTGGTAATCTCGACACCCAAAGCAAAAGAGTTAGTTTTTAATATTGTCGGGGTAGCCCCGATTAATTAAACAATTTTATTTTATGACAGATCCAATAGCAGATTATCTGACCAGACTCAGAAACGCCATTATGGCCAACCACCGCGTGGTTGAGGTTCCTGCGTCTAACTTGAAGAAGGAAATCACCAAGATCCTCTTCGAGAAGGGTTACATCCTGAACTACAAGTTCATTGAGGACGGCCCTCAGGGTACTATCAAGGTTGCCTTGAAGTACGATCCGGCCACGAAGGCTAATGCCATCAAGTGCCTGAAGCGCGTGTCTACACCAGGTCTTCGTAAGTACACTGGTTACAAGGACATGCCGAGTGTTATTAACGGATTAGGTATTGCTATCTTATCTACATCCAAAGGTGTAATGACAGACAAAGAGGCTTCACAGCTGAAGATTGGCGGTGAGGTGCTTTGCTACGTTTATTAATTGGAGGACCTGAATATGTCAAGAATAGGAAAATTGCCAATTAGTATCCCTGCCGGCGTTACCGTAGCACAGGGTCAGGACGGTGTTATTACAGTGAAGGGTCCGAAGGGTGAACTCTCACAGAAGGTTGACGCTTCCATCAAGGTGAAAATCGAAGATGGTCACGTAACTTTCGAGATTGACGAGAACAGCCCTGTAAATATCAAGCAGAAGCAGGCTTTCCATGGTCTTTATCGTGCACTGGTCAACAACATGGTTGTCGGTGTGAGCGAAGGCTACAAGAAGGAGATGGAGCTTGTTGGTGTCGGTTACCGTGTTTCTAACCAGGGCAACATCATAGAGTTTGCTCTTGGCTATACTCACCCCATCTTCATCCAGCTTCCCAAGGAGGTTAAGGTTGAGACCAAGATGGAGCGTAACCAGAATCCCCAGATTGTTCTGGAGTCTTGCGACAAGCAGCTGCTCGGAATGATTTGTGCTAAAATTCGTTCTTTCCGTATGCCGGAGCCTTACAAGGGTAAGGGTATCTTGTTCAAGGGCGAGGTTATCCGCCGCAAGTCGGGTAAGTCAGCCTCAGCTAAGTAATAATCATTAAAAGTATTGAAGATTATGACAACAAAGAAAGTAGAAAGACGAATTAAAATTAAATATAGAATTCGCAAGAACGTATTCGGTACAGCCGAGCGTCCTCGTATGAGCGTGTTCCGTTCAAACAAGCAGATATACGTTCAGGTGATTAACGATTTGGAAGGTAAAACACTAGCATCTGCATCGTCTGTAGGTTTGGAGGCTATGCCTAAGATTCAGCAGGCTGAGAAGGTTGGCGAACTGGTAGCCAAGAAGGCTCAGGAGGCAGGCATCACAGCCGTTGTCTTCGACCGTAACGGTTATCTGTATCATGGCCGCGTAAAGTCTCTGGCTGATGCAGCACGTAAAGGTGGACTTAAATTTTAAACGATTATGGCAATGAACAAAGTTAGAATTAATAGCGACGTAGAGTTGAAAGACAGACTGGTTGCCATCAACCGTGTTACCAAGGTGACAAAGGGTGGTCGCACCTTTACTTTCGCAGCTATTGTTGTTGTCGGTGACGGCAACGGCATTATCGGCTGGGGACTGGGCAAGGCTGGTGAAGTTACTGCAGCCATTGCCAAGGGTGTTGAGGCAGCCAAGAAGAATCTAGTGAAGGTTCCAGTACTGAAGGGTACTATACCTCACGAGATGGAAGCCCGCTTCGGTGGTGCTCAGGTTTACCTCCGTCCGGCTGCTGCCGGTACCGGTCTGGTGGCTGGTGGTGCTATGCGTGCCGTTCTGGAGAGTGTTGGTGTGAAGGATGTGTTGGCTAAGTCAAAGGGTTCTTCTAACCCTCACAACCTGGTCAAGGCTACCATCGAAGCTCTGAGCCAGATGCGTGATGCTTACACCGTTGCTGGAAACCGTGGTATCAGTATGGAAAAAGTATTTAGAGGATAAGGAGAAAGAACTATGGCAACAATTAAGATTAAGCAGATTAAGAGCAAGATCGGTTATCCTGTTGACCAGAAGCGCACACTCGAGGCGTTGGGTCTTCACAAGATTTCTCAGGTCGTAGAGAAGGAAGATACTCCTGTTATCCGTGGTATGATCCGTAAGGTTCATCATCTCGTGGAAGTTATCGGTTAATTTAATTACTATTTAAAACGTTTACGATTATGAAACTACATACTTTAAAACCAGCTGAGGGCTCAACCCACTCACGTCGTAGAATCGGCCGTGGACCTGGTTCAGGTCTGGGTGGCACTTCTACCCGTGGTCACAAGGGTGCCAAGGCTCGTTCAGGTTATAAAAAGAAGGTTGGTTTCGAAGGCGGTCAGATGCCTTTGCAGCGTCGTGTTCCGAAGTCTGGCTTCAAGAATATCAACCACAAGGAATACTTTGCAGTAAACCTCTCTACGCTGCAGAAGCTGGCTGAGGAGAAGAACCTCACCAAGATTGGTATAGCAGAGCTCGTTGCAGCTCGTCTTACCAATGGTAAGGAACTTGTAAAGATTCTGGGCAATGGTGAACTGAAGGCCAAGATTGACGTAGAGGCCAACGCTTTCTCAAAGACTGCTGAAGAGGCTATCAAGGCAGTTGGTGGTAACGCAACAATTATCTAAACAAGACAATGAAGAAGTTAATAGAGACACTGAAGAACATTTGGAAGATTGAGGACCTGCGTCAGCGCATCCTCATCACGATGCTGTTTGTAGCCATTTATCGTTTTGGCTCATTCGTCGTGCTCCCCGGTATCAATCCTGCTATGCTGGATAAACTGCAGTCACAGACTGCTGGTGGCTTGATGTCACTGCTGGACATGTTCTCTGGTGGTGCATTCTCCAATGCGTCAATCTTTGCGCTTGGAATCATGCCTTACATCTCTGCTTCTATCGTTATGCAGCTCCTCGCAGTCGCTGTACCTTATTTCCAGAAGATGCAGCGCGAGGGTGAGAGCGGCCGCAAAAAGATTATGACCTACACTCGCTACCTGACGGTCGCTATTCTGATTTTTCAGGCACCGAGTTACCTCATTAATCTGCGTATGCAGGCTGGTGCTGCCTTGGCATCGGGTATCAGCTGGAATGTGTTCATCATTCCTGCCACGATTATTCTTGCCGCTGGCAGTATGTTCATCCTTTGGTTGGGTGAGCGTATTACCGATAAGGGTATCGGGAATGGTATCTCGCTGATCATTATGATTGGTATTATTGCCCGCCTCCCGCAGGCATTTATTCAGGAAGTCACTTCTCGTTTCACCGCCATCACCGGTGGTGGACTCGTGATGTTCCTCGTCGAGATTATCATTCTCTATGCAGTTGTATGTGCAGCCATTGTCTTGGTTCAGGGTGTCCGCAAGGTGCCCGTACAGTATGCTAAGCGTATTGTCGGCGGACAGCAGGTGGGCGGTGCACGTCAGTACATCCCCTTGAAGTTGTTTGCAGCTAACGTGATGCCAATCATCTTTGCTCAGGCACTGATGTTCATTCCGTTGGCTTTCGTACAGTATGCAGCTCCTGAGAATGCAAACTGGTTTGTACGTTCCATGCTCGATCATCACAGCTGGCTCTACAATATCATCTTCGCATTCCTCATCATCGCATTCACTTACTTCTATACAGCCATCACGCTCAATCCGACACAGATGGCTGAGGACATGAAGCGCAACAATGGTTTCATTCCCGGCATCAAGCCAGGAAAACCCACTGCTGACTTCATTGACGACGTGATGTCACGCATCACCCTTCCTGGCTCGCTCTTCATTGCATTTATTGCAGTGATGCCAGCCTTTGCAAGTCTGTTGAATGTACAGGATGCCTTCTCGCAGTTCTTCGGTGGTACTTCACTGCTGATTCTCGTGGGTGTCGTTCTCGACACGCTGCAGCAGATTGAGAGCCATCTGCTCATGCGCCACTACGACGGTCTGCTCAACTCGGGCCGTATCCACGGACGTGGCATGAGTGCATACTAATCTCAGTATGAAGATATTTCTGAAGACTGAAGACGAAATTGAGCTGATGCGTCAGGCCAACCAACTTGTTGGTAAGACCCTTGGCGAATTGGCAAAACATATCAAGCCTGGTATAACGACCCTCCAGTTGGATCACATTGCCGACGAGTTCATTCGCGACAACGGAGCAATCCCGACATTTAAGGGTTTCCCCAATCCATATGGAGGGCCGTTTCCCGCCAGCATCTGCACCTCGGTGAACGATGTCGTAGTACACGGTGTACCCAACGACGCTACGGTGCTCAAGGACGGAGACATCATCTCTATTGACTGCGGCACCCTGTTGAACGGCTTTTGTGGCGACTCCTGCTACACCTTTTGTGTGGGCGAGGTCAGCGATGAGGTCAGACAACTGCTCCGAACCACCAAGGAGTCGCTTTATAAGGGTATAGAGCAGGCAGTGCATGGACGCCATTTGGGAGATATCAGCTATGCCGTACAGAGCCATTGCGAGGCTCAAGGCTATGGTATCGTCAGGGAACTCACAGGTCATGGCATTGGCCATGAGATGCACGAGGATCCTCAAGTGCCCAACTACGGAAAGCGAGGCAACGGTGTTATGCTGAAAGCCTCCATGTGTATCGCCATCGAACCGATGGTTACCATGGGAAAGCGCGACATCTGGCTTGACCAGGACCGCTGGACCATCCGAACTCAGGACGGCAAGCCGGCAGCTCACTTCGAGCATACCATTGCTGTCCGTAAGGGACAGGCAGAGATATTGTCCTCATTCGAAGAAGTAGAAAACGTAGAAGGTAAATTATATTAGCATGGCAAAGCAAGGTGCTATTGAGCAAGACGGAACAATCGTAGAGGCATTATCCAATGCCATGTTCCGAGTAGAATTGGAAAACGGAGTGCCCATCATTGCGCACATCTCTGGTAAGATGCGTATGCACTACATCAAGATTCTGCCTGGCGACAAGGTAAGAGTGGAGATGAGTCCCTACGACCTGACTAAAGGAAGAATTGTATTTAGATACAAATAAATTAGGAGACATAAAAAATGAAGACAAGAGCATCATTGAAGAAGCGTACCCCCGACTGTAAGATTGTTCGTCGTAAGGGCCGCCTGTTCGTTATCAACAAGAAGAACCCCAAGTACAAGATGCGTCAGGGTTAACTTTTATGTTAAATAAGCATAAAAAGGTAGCGGAGTATCAAAAATTCTGCGTACCTTTGCGTGCTTTTTGGCAGAAATTCGAATTTTATTATTTATTATTTTTAGTTTAACAAATGGCAATAAGAATTGTTGGAGTAGATTTGCCCCAAGAGAAGCGTGGCGAAATCGCATTGACTTATATCTATGGTATAGGTCGAAGTAGTTCAGCAAAGATTTTGGACAAGGCCGGCGTGAGCCGCGACCTGAAGGTCAACGAGTGGAGTGACGATCAGGCAGCTAAGATCCGTGAAATTATCGGCGCTGAATTCAAGGTAGAAGGTGATCTCCGCAGTGAGATCCAGTTGAACATCAAGCGACTGATGGATATTGGTTGCTATCGTGGAGTCCGTCATCGTAACGGTCTGCCCGTACGTGGTCAGAGCACCAAGAACAATGCTCGTACTCGTAAGGGTAAGAAGAAGACTGTTGCTAACAAGAAGAAGGCCACGAAGTAATTAAGGGTTAAGAATTAAGAGTTAACAATTAAGAATTAACTAAGATTATGGCAAAGAAAACAGTCACTTCTAAGAAAAGAAACGTGAAGGTCAGTGCTATCGGCCAGCTTCACGTTCATAGCTCTTTTAACAATATCATCGTGTCGCTCGCTAACGACGAGGGTCAGATTATCTCTTGGTCTTCAGCCGGTAAGATGGGCTTCCGTGGTTCAAAGAAGAACACTCCGTATGCTGCCCAGATGGCTGCTGAGGATTGCGCCAAGGTTGCTTTCGACCTCGGTCTGCGTAAGGTAAAGGCCTATGTGAAGGGTCCAGGTAACGGACGTGAGTCTGCTATCCGTGCCGTCCATGGTGCTGGTATCGAGGTTGTTGAGATTGTCGACGTTACGCCGCTGCCACACAATGGCTGCCGTCCTCCGAAGCGTCGTCGCGTATAATAGTATTAATAAGGAAATTATTATTTTAGAATTATGGCAAGATATATTGGACCGAAATCAAAAATTGCCCGCCGATTTGGTGAAGCCATCTTCGGACCGGACAAAGTTTTGTCCCGCAGGAACTTCCCCCCGGGACAGCATGGCAATAACCGCCGCCGCAAGCAGTCGGAGTATGCAGTCATGCTGGCAGAGAAGCAGAAGGCTAAGTACACCTATGGTGTTCTTGAGCGCCAGTTCCGTAATTTGTTTGAGAAGGCAGCCAAGGCTGACGGTATCACCGGTGAGGTGCTGCTTCAGTTGCTGGAGAGCCGTCTCGACAATGTAGTGTTCCGTCTCGGTATTGCTCCTACGCGTGCTGCTGCCCGCCAGATGGTGAGCCACAAGCACATCGTGGTTGACGGTAGCGTAGTTAACATTCCCTCTTACACTGTAAAGCCCGGCCAGATTGTTGGTGTACGCGAGAAGGCAAAGTCTCTCGAGGTCATTGAGGCAGCTCTTGCTGGTTTCAATCACAGCAAGTATCCTTGGATTGAGTGGGACGAGCAGGCCAAGAGCGGTAAGTTCCTGCACATGCCTGACCGTGCCGACATCCCCGAGAACATTAAGGAACAGTCAATCGTTGAGTTGTACTCTAAGAACTAAAATCATTTAAATTAATGGCGATATTAGCATTTCAAAAACCTGATAAAGTCGTAATGTTGGAGGCTACAGGCAAGTTCGGCAAGTTCGAATTCCGCCCCTTGGAGCCCGGCTTCGGCGTTACCATCGGTAATGCCCTGCGCCGCATTCTTCTTTCATCGCTTGAGGGTTATGCCATCAACACCATCCGTATTGCCGGTGTT
>Ga0247608_10003470_pt1 | contig 18348 bp, 18 predicted proteins | sample 176DNAGHGlowgp2_FD_193490 | JGI IMG/M metagenome (GOLD analysis project Ga0247608, IMG submission 193490) | Sheep rumen microbial communities from Palmerston North, Manawatu-Wanganui, New Zealand - 1766 DNA GHGlow gp2 | ecosystem: Host-associated > Mammals > Digestive system > Stomach > Rumen ... | reverse complement strand
GATGTTCTCCTTGGGGCAGTCGATGTGGTCGAACAGGTTGCGGGCCATGAACGAATGGTACGACTCGGGGTGCTCCTCGGGAAGACCTACGTACTCGTCCATATTGAACGTCAGTACGTTCTTGAAAGATACGCGGCCCTCCTTGTTAGCCTTTACCAGGCAGGCGTACATTCCCTCGGGCGACGAGCCTGTGGGCAGGCCCAGCACAAAAGGTTTCTCCTTGGTCGGCTGGAAGGCATTGATGCGCTCAATGACGTGTTCGGCAGCCCATTGCGACATTTTCTGATAGTCTGATTCAATAATTACTCTCATAAGTCTTCTATAATTAAAGTGTCATATACAGCGGCGAAGGTACAAAAAAAAAACGGACTGACCAAGAAGTCGGTCTGTTTTTTTATTGTCATTCTTCTTGTCTGCCTCGTCTGGGCAGGATACTTTGCTCCGATGATAGTCTGGGTTCGCTCCGATGAAAGTCCCACTTTGCCTCGATGAAAGTTCTGAATGTTAAGGAGGAAATCAACCCTCGCGGTAGAAGTCGAGGGCTTCCTTGATTTCGTCTTCCGTGGTGGTTTGGTTGATGCGTATGTCGCCGATGTCGCCCAGAAGGGTAAAGTTGATGTCGGTGCCGGTGTTCTTCTTGTCGTGGTGCATCAGCTGGAGCAGGCGCGGGTAGTCGTCGCAGGTGATAGGCATACGGCCGTAGTGCTGGTGGATGAAGCTGACGGTCTGGCGCATCTTGTCGTGTGGGAATCCTGTCTTTACGCATGCCAGGAAGAGTTCGACCACCAGACCCCAGGCTACGGCGTAGCCGTGCAGCACGGGTTGGCGCTCGAGGGCCAGCGACTCGAAGGCGTGGCCTGCGGTGTGACCCAGGTTGAGGGCCTTGCGGATGCCCTGTTCGGTGGGGTCTTCAAGTACGATGCGCTGTTTGACGGCCACGCTCTTTTCAAGGAGAAGGGAGAGGTGGTCAAGTTCTTCGGGATTAGACTTTAGCAGTTCGGCCCACATGGGCTCGGTAGAGATGAGGCCGTGCTTGAGCATTTCAGCATAGCCCGAGAGCAGGTTCTCGTGGTCCATGGTGCGCAGGAACAGCGTGTCGAGTATGACGTGGCTTGCATTGCGGAATACGCCTATCTCGTTTTTCAGTCCTCCGAAGTTGAAGCCCGTCTTACCGCCTACTGAGGCGTCGACCATGGAGAGCAGGGTGGTGGGTATGTTGATGAACTGTATGCCCCGCTTGAAGGTGGAGGCAGCGAAGCCCCCTAAGTCGGTCACCATGCCTCCGCCCAGGTTGATGAGCAGCGAGTGGCGTGTAGCACCCATGCGCTGCAGTTCGGTCCAGACGTGAGCCACAGACTCGAGTGTCTTATGGGTGTCGGTAGCTGGAATGGTGATTAACTGGGCTGTCTTGACGCAGTCCATCTCCGACAGGAGAGGAAGGCAGAGACGGCGGGTGGTGTCGTCGCAGAGCACGAACAGACGGTCGTACCGACACTGGGCAAGCGCTTCGGTGAGCGACTGCTCCAGGTTTTGGGATAGTGTTAGTTTCTGTGGTTCCATCGGAGTGCAAAATTAATATAAAAAAGCGTAACTCGTATGGAAAAAGGAAGATTATTGTAGAAATTACATTAATTTTGTGTGCCTGAGGTTAAACCTTGAGGGCGAAGAAGCGTCAAAAGTCCGTGATAAGTGTAACGTACAAATGATATGAGACGACTATTATTACTCATGTTGCTACCCTTGGCAAGTGTGGTGGCCATGGCGCAGCGCAACATTTCAGGGACAGTAGTAGAAAACGAGACCGGCGACCCTATACCGCAGACTACGGTGCGCCTGCTGAAGACAGACAGTACGCTGGTAAAGGGTGTGCTGACAGGTCTTGACGGTAAGTTTATGCTGTCGGCTCCTCAGGCAGGAAAGTACATCGTGCAGGTGACGTGTGTGGGTTTTAAGGCCTACGCCAAGAATATCACGATAAAAGGCGACAAGGACGTGGCGCTGGGCACAGTGGCCATGAGACCTGATGCCATCATGCTGAAGGGAGCTACGGTGACGGGCCAGGCCGCCAAGGTGACGCTGAAGGCCGATACCTTTGTCTATAATGCCTCGGCCTATCGCACACCAGAGGGCTCGGCCGTCGAGGAGCTGGTAAAACGTCTGCCTGGTGCCCAGGTGGACGACGACGGAAAGATAACCATCAACGGTAAGGAGGTAAAGAAGATAATGGTGGACGGCAAGGAGTTTATGACTGGCGACACGAAGACAGCCATGAAGAACCTGCCCACTTCTATCATAGAACGCGTGAAGGCCTACGACCAAAAGAGCGACTTGGCACGTGTGAGCGGCGTGGACGATGGCGAGGAGGAGACGGTGCTGGACTTTGGTATCAAGCAGGGCATGAACAAAGGTCTGATGCTGAATGCCGACTTGGGCATAGGTACGCGTAGCCGCTATAGCGAACGCCTGTTTGGCGGCTGGATGAAGGACGACCTGAAGCTGTTCTTCATGGGCAGTGCCAATAACGTGAACGACATGGGCTTCGGTATGGGCGGCGGTGGCCGTTTCGGTGGCGGACGCCAGGGACTCACGGCCACCAAGATGACGGGTCTGAACCTGAATTACGAGAAGAAGGACCTGCTGAAGCTGGATGGTAGCGTGCGCTGGAACCACAGCGATGGCGATGCCACGGTGCGCCGCTCGACAGAGGATTTCTTTAGCGCATCGACATCGTCGTTCGGCAACAGCCTTAATGGCAACATGACGCGTTCGAATAGCTGGGATGCACGTTTCAGATTGGAGTGGAAGCCCGACTCGATGACCAATATCATGTTTCGGCCGCAGTTCCGCTATAACTCGAACGACCAGCTGAGCGACGGCACCAGTGCTACTTTCAGTGCCGACCCCTACAGCATTCGCAGCATTACCAACCCGCTGGCACAGTTGGACGAACTGGTGAACGAGGGGGTGGTGAAGAACAGCAACCTGAGCAACTCTATCAGCTACAGCGACTCGAAGTCGGTGGGCGGCTGGGGACAGCTGAACCGCAGACTAAGCAACAACGGCCGTAACGTGACACTGCGCCTGGGGGCTAACTACAGCGAGGGCATGAGCAAGTCGTTCTCGAACGCCTCGGTGAACTACTACCAGTTTGCCAACGACTCCGTATACCAGGCCAACCGCTATGCCGTAACGCCCACCAAGAACTGGGACTACAGCGTGAGGGCTACCTACAGCGAACCCATCTTCGACAGGGTATACCTGCAGTTCTCGTATCAGTATCAGTATAAGTACTCGAAGAGCGACCGCGGTACCTACGACTTCAGCCGTCTGGGACTGCCCTTCTTCAGCATCACCCCTGCCTACAGGGGCTGGGACAGCTATCTGAACCTGTTGGGAGGGTCGTCTTTAGACGGATTCCTGGACCAGGACCTGAGCCGCTTCTCAGAATATAAGAACTACATCCATACGGCCGAGGTGGCACTGCGCGTGACCAGAAAAGACTATAACTTCAACGTAGGACTACAGCTGATGCCCCAAAAGTCACACTTCATACAGGACTATCAGGGCGTGCATGCCGACACGACACGTACCGTGACCAACTTTGCACCGACAGCTGACTTCCGTTGGAAGATATCGAATGTCAGCCAGCTGCGGCTGACCTACCGTGCCAACAGCAGCCAGCCTTCAATGACCGACCTGCTGGATATTACCGACGACTCGAACCCGCTGAACATACGCCGTGGTAACCCGGGACTGAAGCCCTCGTTCACCCAGAGCCTGCGTCTGTTCTACAACAACTACATACAGAACCATCAGCGCAGCATCATGGCCCACCTGAACTTCCAGACCACGCGCAACAGCATTTCGAACATGGTGACGTATGACGAGAAGACGGGTGGCCGCACTACGCGTCCAGAGAACATCAACGGTAACTGGAACGCCTTTGGTATGCTGATGTTCAATACGGCAGTGGACTCGACGGGATTCTTTAACGTCAACACCTTCACTACGCTGCGTTATGCCAACAATGTGGGTTACGTCAACTTGGACCGTACTGCCAACGCGCAGGAGTCGACGACGCGTACCACGACCATTGGCGAACGTCTGGCAGGAAGTTTCCGTAACGACTGGCTGGAGGTTGAACTGAACGGCTCGTTGGAGTATATGCATGCTCGTAGTCTGCTGCAGGAGAACAATAACCTGGATACGTGGACTTTCTCGTATGGAGCTAATGTCATGGTGACGGCTCCGTGGGGCACGCAGGTGTCGACAGGTCTGAACATGAACTCGCGCCGTGGCTATAACGACGCCTCAATGAACACCAACGAGCTGATATGGAATGCCCAGCTGTCGCAGTCGTTCCTGCGTGGTAACGCACTGACCGTGTCGCTCCAGTTCTACGACATCCTGCATGAGCAGTCGACCTTCAGTCGTACCATTACGGCCATGCAACGAAGCGATACAGAGTATAATGCCATAACGAATTACGCCATGCTACACGTCATCTATAAGCTGAACATCTTCGGAGGCATGTCGAACATGCGTGGCCCTGGCGGTCCTGGTGGTCCTGGCGGCCGTGGAGGACGCGGTGGCTTCGGCGGCGGACGTGGAGGCGGCCGAGGCGGGTTCGGTGGCGGACCAGGACGATTCTAATAGAACAAGATAATACGATGGACGAAAGACACTGTGTAGAACTGCTGGAAGAGCATGGCGTGAAGCCTACTGCCAACCGTATCGTGGTGGTGAAAGCCTTGGCATCGGCCGACAGGCCCCTGTCGCTGAGCGAACTGGAGTATAAGATACTGAGCATTGACAAGAGTGGCGTGTTCAGGGCGCTGACCCTTTTTCGCGAACATCACGTGGTGCACGTCATTGAGGATGGTGGCGACGGCGTGCGTTATGAGCTGTGCCACAGCCATCACGACGGCGTGGACGACGACTTGCACGTGCACTTCTATTGCGAGCACTGTCGGCGGACCTTTTGCCTGGAGGAGATAGGTATCCCTGAGGTTACGCTGCCAGAGGGCTTCATGATGACCAGCGTCAACTTCATGGTGAAGGGCATCTGCCCTGACTGCCGTCGGTGAACAGAAAGAAAAATGCCTTAGGTAAAACCGCGTTTTACCTAAGGCAAAAGATAAGTTTACTTAAGGTCAAAGAGGCTTATGACTAAGCCTCTTTTTCGTTGCGGTCGTCAATGTTGTCTCCCTCGGTGGGAGCCAGTTCCTCTTCAAAGTCGCTAATGCCGGCCTTGACTAGAATGTCGTACCACTGGATGAGCTTCTTGATGTGGCTGTTCTGCACACGGTCCTGGTCCCAGTCGGGCAGTACCTTGGTGAAGTACTCATGCAGTTCGGCTGGTGTGGCCTTCTTGAAATTGATGCTCGAAGGCTTGCCGCCTTCCAAATCGCGCAGAGAAGCCAGCACCTTCATCAGGGGCACATCGTCGGTCTCTGTGAACATGGCGATGTCGGCAAGCGACGTGATGCGGTCCGTGCCGAAGGCAGGAATACGCTTATGGGTGTCGTCAAGTGCTTCGACGATGAGGCTGTTCTTGGCGCGAGAGACGAGTTTGTAGAGTCCGGGCTTACCGGAGATAGCTAAAATGGTCTGTTTCATAGTCTTTTTTCCTTATTATTGAGTTTTGTGGCGCAAAGGTAATAAAAAGTTTCCAATTACGAGGCCTTTATTCAGATTTATTTGCTATCTTTGCATTACCAAAAGCTAAAAGCGTATGAAGAACTTTATGTCATTTGCGTTGCTGTTATGGTCAGCCTTGTTGCTGGTCGCTTGTGAGAAACTGCTTGACAAGGATGCACCGTCTGTCGCAGACGATGCCAATGTGGTGCTGCAACTGTCGTGTTATGAGGTGTCGCCTATATCCACACGGAGCATTAGGGATATTTCTCAGATGTGTAGTAGGGTGGGGGTGGCTTTCTTCAAGGACGGCACCAAGGTAAAGACCGTCAGGCAAACAGTTGGCGACGAAGGCTTTGGTACTGTAGCAGCTACGCTTGAGGAAGGAACCTACGAGGTGGTTGTCATTGCGCACAACTGCGATGGCGCGTCCACAATTACGTCACCTGAGAAGGTGACGTTCCCTAATAATGTGGTCAGTGACACGTTCTATTATTATGGCACGCTGACGGCGACATCAGACCGTCAGACTTTCCAGTACCAGATGACGCGTGTGGTGGCTATGTTTCGGCTGACGTTGGAACAGCCCCTGCCTGCAGAGGCTAAGAAGCTGTGGTTCTATTATACAGGTGGTTCGTCGACCTTCAGCCCTGCGTTAGGCTATGGCTGTGTAAACTCGCGCCAGACGGTGACGCTGAACGTGGCCGCGGGACAGCAGACATTCGAGGTGTACACCATGCCACACGAAGAAAACGACGAGCTGAAGATACAAGTGAGGGTGATGGGCGAGACAGACAACATTCTCAATGAACTTACCTTCGAGAATGTGCCTGTGGCGCGCAACCATGTCACTACTTACAAAGGCAGCTTCATGGGGAGTTCCAGCAATGCTTACACATTTTCGCTGACGGGAGAGTCTGACTGGGCTGGCATCGACGTCTATACTTTCTGACGCTATGGCATCAGGGATATTTTGCCCTATGCCTTCTGATGCAGTAGCTGTAGCAGATGGTCTATTTGTTCATCAATGTCTGCCACGCCGTCGTTCCTTATTTCGTAGTCGGCCAGCTGGCATACCCGTTCTTGTGGCCACTGACGCGCTATCCACTGTTGTGCTTTCTCGCTGCTGATACCGTCACGCTTAATGATGCGTTGTATACGTACCTCAGTGGGGGCCGTTACTACTACCACCTTGTCCATCAGCTTATAGGCCCCTGACTCATACATGATGGCACTCTCCATCCACTCCATACCACTTTCCTTGAAGTCTTGGAACACGGCAGGGTGAATAATGGCATTCATGGCTTGCTGGTTGCTCTCGCTGGCCAACAGGAAACGGCTCATGTCTGCTTTGTCGAGCGAACCGATGAGCTGTATGAGTTGTTGTTGAAGGGTGGTAGAGGTACGTATCAGTCGTTTGGCCGCATCGTCGCAGTCGTACACCTGTATGCCTCTGAATGCTAATCGTTTGCAGATGTAGCTCTTGCCCGATCCAATACCTCCTGCTATGCCTATCTTCATTCTTCCTCAATGAGATAGTCTACCTGCTTCGTGCTGAGCGTGGCACGGCTGATGCCTTGGGGCACGATGCGTAGATAGATGTTACACTTTTCTGAAGGCTTCTGCTCTATCTCCAAATAGTCGGCAATGACGCTAAATTCGTCTTCACGCAACGTCTTGATTTGTTCCACTCCAGCCACGAAGTTCACCCTTACCTTGGAAGGGAAGGTTCGTAATACCTTTCCGGGAGGTAGGTTGATGCACCTGACGGGTACGTTGATGCCTTCTTCAGTCAGCACGTCAGTAAAGAACGTCACACGTATGCGTTCTGGCGACACCTTGACGTCGGCTGCATGGCTCAGTCGGCACGTTACTTCCAGCGTGTCGCGGAAACCCACTTGGTTCAGTGCCTCCGTGTAGACGACATGTATGCTGTCCAGCTTCTCGTGTGAGGCATAGACATCAATGCTGTCAGGCGAGCATTTGACGTTGCTGATGAAATAAAGTTGTTCGGGGATGACGCGTCCTGTCCATTTGACAGGTACACGCTTTCTTTCGCCGTTGTTGTAAAAGAACTCCAGTCTCTCGGGTTTGATGGCCGTCACCTTCGTCGAGTTTTCCATTGTCTGTTCGGCCATTCGCTTCAGGTCTGAGGTCGAGACGACGCCTCCGCCATTGCCTCTGTCATATGCCTTGAAGTTCACGTTCATGTAAGGCCGGCGCTCGCCATATAGGTATGCAAAGATGACCCACCCCTTGTCGCGCACCGTCACGCGCAGGGTGTCGTTGACTGCCGATGTCAGCACTACATTCTTGGGTACGTTGGCAATGTGTACTGGCACCTTGATCTCTTTCTCGTACGTCTCGTTGAGCGTCAGGATGAGCCAGAATACGGCAGAGAGAATGACAAAGAACAGGAAAATAAAGAACTGCTTGTTCAAGTTACTGAACAAGAAGTTCTTTACGTTCTCATAGACCTCTCTCATGCTGTTAGGTCTCTTACTTGTGATGACGGGACTTGGTGCAGTCAGGGTGGTGATGGTTACTTCTGCACGGGAGTGCTGGTCATGTCCTTGTAAACAGAACCCTTGTCAACCTTGATGATCACGCCGTCAGCAATCTTAACCTCGATGATGCCCTTGGCAAGGTCTATCTTCTTCACCACGCCATAGATGCCACCTCCAGTGACTACTTCTGTGCCTTCAGCCAGTGTGTTCTGGAAGTTCTGAATCTCCTTCTGGCGTTTCTGCTGAGGACGAATCATGAAGAAATACATGATGGCAAAGATGGCTACCATCATAATGATGAAACTCATTCCGCCGCCGCTTTGTGCGGCCTGTGCTGCTAAGAAAAACTGTGTCATGTTAATTTTGTTATGTTGTTATTTTGATGTTCTGATGTTCCAGTGCCTCGATATTTCGAATTTAAGGCTCCAATGCTTCTAAGCCCCGATATCTCGAAGTTGAGGCTCCGTTGCTTCAGTTTACCTGCTTCAGCATCTTTCCTGCTCTCACCAGGTGGTGGGCTATGGCGTCCAGCATGCCATTGATGTATCCTCCACTCTTAGGGGTAGAGTAGAGTTTGGCCAGCTCTACATATTCGTTGATGGTGACGCTGATAGGTATCGAGGGGAAGGTCAGCATCTCTGCGATGGCTATCTGCATAATGACGATGTCCATGTATGCTAGACGGCTAAAATCCCAGTTGCGTGAGGCTTCGCTCATATAGTGTTGATACTCATCGGCATTCATGATGGTGGAACGGAATAGTTTGCGGGCGTATTCCTGATCTTCTTCCGAATCGTACTCAGGCAGCAGCTCTTGAGTCGAACTCTTCTTCTCGTCAAAGCGCTTGATGGTCTTGAGTACAAACGTGTCAACCACCTCCTTGTCGTCGTTCCAATACAGACTCTGTTCTTCAAGCAGCGAGTCCAGGTCGCTATTATATGCTATCAGTGTCTTGTATAGCTTGCGCCATAGTTCACGGTCGGCTTGGTAGTCATCCTCCTCTGACTCCATGTATTCTTTATACAGGGCGCTATCTGTAATCTGGGTGTATATCTTCTTCAGGAACTCAGGCTCGTCGTTCCACGTTTTCTTTTGTGTCTCCATAAAGTCCTGCAACATCTTGTTCTGCTCCAGTTGCAGTGCGAAGCGGTTGTCGGCAAATTTTCGAGACGGCATGGGCGTCCCTTCACGTTGTGCTCTTGCCTCTGCCACTTCCAGATGACGGCGTGACTCACGCGTGATAGCTACGATGAGTGCCAACATGTAGTTATATAGGTCGTATGCTTTCGACAGGCTGAATATCAATTCCTTTTCAGCCGTGTCTATGTTCTTACTGCCATTTTGATAATAGGCGTAGGTTAACTGGACAGTCTTAATTCTTATCAGTTCTCTGTTAATCATAATTGCTTTTCTTTCTCTTTGATACTCTTATCTGCTTGCAAAGATACTGCAAATCGGACGAAAAACAAAGAAAATAATGCTTTTTTAATAAAAAAACGACTGGCAGTCGCTTTTCGCTGCCAGCCGTAACTTATTTCATAGAATTGTTTTGCTGTTTTTCCTGACTTAGAACTTCGCCATCTTGATGGCTACTATGGCACACTCGTCGCCCTTGTTGCCCAGACGGCCTCCAGCACGGTCCTGAGCCTGCTGCAGGTTTTCGGTAGTCAGCAGTCCAAAGACGACGGGAATGCTACTGGTAGCGTTCAGACGTGCTATGCCTGCTGTCACGCCCTGACAGATGTAGTCGAAGTGGGGGGTCTCTCCGCGAATAACCGATCCCAGGATGATGACGGCATCGTAACCGTCGTTCAGCGTCATCTGGTGTGCTCCATAAATAAGTTCAAACGATCCAGGCACCGTCTTTACGTGTATGTTCTCAGGCAGTGCGCCGTGCTTCTCCAGCGTATTTCTGCATCCTTCGAGCAGCGCACCGGTAATCTCTGGATTCCACTCGGCTACTACGATGCCGAATATCATGTTGGAGGCGTCAGGTACTTTCTCCAGATTGTATTCTGAGAGGTTCTTGGTAGCCATTTTGCATTACTTATTTGGCACTGGCGCGCTGAATGTAGGCATCGATGGTCTGGTACTGCATGGAGTTGAAGTACTTCTCCTTCACTTCCTGATACAGCTTCAGAGCCTCGTCCTTCTTACCCTGGCTCTCCAGAATCTCGCCAGCCTGAATGAGAAATGTGGGCGACAAGGAATTGTTGTCGGCCATCTTGGCAGCCTTCTTCAGGTGCTCCACTGCTTTATCCAGCTGGTTCAGGTTGGCATAGGCATTGCCCAGCGCTCCTTCGGCAGCGGGGGTTATCATCTGGTCGTCCTTGCCGCTGAAGTTTTCCAAGGCGTTGACGGCCTCCTGCCACTTACCCAGGTTGGCCTGGCACAGACCAATGTACAGCTGAGCCAGATTGCCGGCATCGGTAGAACTATAGTCGCTGGCCACCTTCTGGAAACCAGCAAGGGCCTTCTCCCACTGCTCTTCCTGGAACAGCTCCTGGCTCTTGGCCAGTTCTGTGCTGGCGTCCTCCTGACGGGGCTGGAAATAGTAGGTGTTAGCTAAAATACCACATACTATAACTGCTATAACAGCAATTATGCAGATGATGACGGCCTTCTTGTTCTTCTCGAAGAAAGCCTCGGCCTTGGTGGCCTGCTGCTCTTGAGCGGCAGCCTGCTCTTGAATCTTGTTTGCCATTATTCTTAATTATTTTTTAACGTTCGAGCATAAATCGGCTGCAAAGTTACTAAAAAAATAAGAAATAAGAAATAAAAACGGAAATTATTTAGTAATTTTGCACTCGCAATGATACTCAGGAAGCTTTCTATACTCAATTATAAGAACATAAGCGAGGCCACGCTCGAGTTGTCGCCAAAGATGAATTGTTTCATTGGCCACAACGGGGTGGGCAAGACTAATCTCCTTGATGCTGTATATTACTTGTCATTCTGCCGCTCTGCTTCTAATCCTGTCGACTCGCAGGTCATCCGCCACGACGCTCCCTTTTGTATGATAGAGGGTGTCTACACAGAACATTCAGACAGTGCGGACGTCTCTGATGGTTCCGATTACTCTGAAATAATCTCAGTAGGCATGAAGCGCGGGGTGAAGAAACACTTCAAGCGCAATAAAAAAGAATATAAGCGGCTGTCAGAGCACATTGGACTAATCCCCCTGGTCATGGTGTCGCCCTCGGACACGTTGCTTATCGAGGGCGTCAGCGAAGAACGTCGGCGGCTGATGGACATGGTCATTGCACAGTATGACCGTCAGTATATAGAACATCTGAACCGTTATAATACAGCCCTGATTCAGCGTAACACGCTGTTGCGCAAGGCCGAGGAGGTTCCCTACGACCCAGCCTTGATGCAGATATGGGAGGAACAGATGGCCTTCGAGGGTGAGCACCTCTATCATTGCCGACAGGCTTTTGTAGACGAACTGACGCCAGTCTTCCAAGAGTATTATCAGCAGATTTCCCAGCATCGCGAAGAAGTGTCGCTGCACTATGTGTCGCACTGTCAGCGTGGTGCGCTGCTGGATGTCATCCAGCGCGACCGTATGAAGGACCTGGCTGTGGGCTATTCCCTGCATGGTGTGCATCGTGACGATTTAGAGTTCTCTCTGGCAGGCCATCAGATGAAGCGTGAAGGCTCGCAGGGACAAAACAAAACCTATGTCATCGCCTTGAAGCTGGCGCAGTTCGAGTTTCTGAAGCGTACGGCCTCGAAAACCACCCCCCTGCTGCTGCTCGACGACATCTTTGACAAGCTCGATGCCGACCGTGTCGAACAGATTGTACGGCTGGTCTCGTCAGACAACTTCGGACAGATATTCATCACCGATACCAATCGTGACCATCTTGACAAAATACTTCGCTCCTCAGCCCTCGACTACAAGATATTCCACGTCGAGGACGGGGTAGTCAGCAGCTAATGCCAATGAGAGTAGTTAACAGGTAATGCAAATAGAAAGATGTTCAAGCGTGACGTTCATCAGATAAAGGACCTTATCCTGCAGGCACTGCGCGAGCAAGGTCTTGAAACGCCTCTTCTGCAGAAGCGTCTTGTCGATGCTTGGGGTGAGGTGGCCGGTCCTGCCATTGCACGTTATACGCTGAACGCCTATATTTACAATCAGACACTCTTCGTACGCCTGTCGAACCCGGCCCTCCGTGCCGACCTCAGTATGCGCCGTGCCGAGTTTACCCAGAGGCTCAATGCCGCTGTGGGCGAGCAGGTCATCACCGATGTGCGTTTCGGATAGGTCAGTACACTACGCAGTCCATCTTTATATCGTGTTCTTCTGAGGGAACCTGTTCCACTATTTGCCAGGGCGAACAGATTCCTATCTTATATGTTTGTGGTATTAGTCTGAGGAAACGGTCGTAGTATCCTTTTCCGCGTCCCAGTCTGTTTCCCTGCAGGTCGAAGGCCATCCCCGGCACGACGGCAACGTCAATCGTCAGGTAGTCGGTGTACAGCCTGCCTTTTGGCTCCATGATGCCAAAGGCTCCCGTCTCCAGGTCGTGTTGCCCGTCGTATTGTCGCAGTTCCATGTCCGTGTCGTCGACCACGCGAGGCAGCAGCACCGTAACCCCCTTGCCGGTCAGTTCGTCCAGTAAAGCTTGTGTGGGCACCTCGTCCGGCAGTGCACTGTATAGTAATATGGTGCGTGCGCACAAGAATCGGCTGTTCTTCCTCAGCCTGTCCAGCGCATCCTCCGTGGGCTTGTGCTCCTTGTTCCTTACGCGTATCTGCTGTCGCAGTTCCTGTTTCGTCATGCTTTGTTGCTAATGCCCTGGCACCATGCAGCCTTCTTCAATGGTTCTTCCTTGGCGGGCGGAGCAGGGAAGGCCTTGTTCTCTCTGAACACCCTCAGTGTCTCCTTGATGGCAGGGTCGTCCTGATTCAGGTACATCATCCAGGCCTCTTCGCTCATTATGTTGTAGATGATGCGGCTGTTGATAAACTTCTCCAGCATCTTGTGTGACTTCTGTATCATCAGGTTCCTGCGCTTCAGTCCGTGGCTGTCGCCATACGCGGCAAACAGCTCCACCGTATTCTGGCGTTTCAGATACTGCTCCAATTCCTTCTCGTCCTCATATTGGCTCAACGTCTTCCTGTTGTTGTCCGTATATTCAAAGGCAAACTGTATGATCAGTCCGCTCATGGCCGCCTGCTTGTAGTAGCTGGTGACGTTGGTGGTGTCCTCGGCCACGAAGATGTCAGGCGTGATGCCTCCACCTCCGTACATCAGTCGGCCCAGTGTGGTCTTGTAGGCCGGTCCCTCGTGCTTGATGCTGTCCTGCGAGAAGAACTCGCCGTGCTCGTAGCGCGCCATCAGGTCTTCCTCGTAGTCTTTGTTGTCGCCGCTGGTGTAGGGCTTCTGGATGCAGCGTCCTGAGGGCGAGTAGTAGCGTGCTATGGTCAGCCTTATCATGGAATGGTCGTTGAATTCTATGGGTTGCTGTACCAGTCCCTTGCCAAAAGAGCGGCGTCCGATGATGGTGCCTCGGTCGTTGTCCTGTATGGCACCGGCCAGAATCTCCGATGCCGATGCCGACCCCTCGTCGATGAGCACCACCAGGGGTATGTGCTGGTACGACCCTCTGCCGTCGCTCTTGTATTCCTGTCGAGGCGACTTGCGTCCCTGAGTGTACACGATGAGCCGGTTCTTGGGCAGGAACTCATTGGCTATCTGTACGGCCGACTGCAGGTATCCTCCTGTGTTGCCTCGCAGGTCGATGGTCAGGTTCCGTATGCCTTGCTGTGCCAGCTTGGCCAGTGCGATAAGCAGCTCGGGGTATGTGTTCTCGCCAAAGTTGCGAATACGTATGTAGCCAGTCTCCTTGTCAAGCATGTAGGCTGCCGTGACGCTCTTGGTCGGTATGTCGCCACGGGTCACGGTGAACTCGCGTATCTTCTTCTCGCCAAAGCGCATCACGCCCAGCTTCACCTGCGTGTCCTTCGGTCCTTTCAGACGGTGCATGGCTTCCTCGTTGGTCAGCTTCTTGCCTGTGAAGTTGTCGCCGTCCACCCTGACAATCTTGTCGCCGGCTATCAGTCCGGCGCGCTCTGCCGGTCCGTTCGAGATGACTTTCTGTACGTGCAGCGTGTCCTGGCGGATGGTGAACTCAATGCCCACCCCCGAGAAGGAACCACGCAGGTCGTCGGTGGCCATCTGAACGTCCTTGGCCGAGATGTAGACGCTGTGGGGGTCCAGCTCGCTCAGTATCTGTGGCATGGCCTTCTCCACCAGGTCGCCCACATTCACCGTGTCCACATACTGGTCTTCCACTATGTGAAGCAGGTTGTTCAGCTTGTTGCTGCCCGAGTTGATAATGCTCAGTCGGTTGCCTGAGAAGTGGTTGGCATAGAAGGTTCCAATAAGTATTCCTACCACCACGCAAACTGCCATGATGATGGGCATGAAGCGGTTATGTTTTCTGTTATTCATTGCATGTATCCAGTGTCGTTAGTCTTCTCCGATGTATATTACTTCTATTCCTGCGCGCTCCAGTAGTTCGATGCCGTCCGTCAGTCGGTATTTCTCGCCGTACACTACGCGCCGTATGCCGGCCTGTATGATGAGCTTGGCACACTCAATGCATGGCGAGGCCGTGATGTAGATGGTGGCTCCGTCCGAGTTGTTCGAACTGCGCGCCAGCTTCGTGATGGCGTTCGCCTCGGCGTGCAGCACGTAAGGCTTGGTCAGTCCGTTGTCGTCCTCGCATACGTTCTCAAACCCAGAAGGTGTACCGTTGTAGCCGTCGCTGATAATCATGCCTTCCTTGACCACCAGCGCGCCCACCTGGCGTCGCCGGCAGTACGAGTTCTGTGCCCATATCCGCGCCATGTCCAGATAGCGCCGGTCAAACTGTTGTTGCTTCTCGCTGTTCATCCGTCGTCACTATGTTATTTCTTTACTCGTTTTATGCCGTTGCGCCTCAGCAGCGCCTCTATTGTGGGGTCGCCGCCGCGGAACCGCTTGTAGAGCACCATGGGGTGCTCGGTGCCGCCCTTCGACAGTACCTCGTCGCGGAAACGCTGTGCCGTCTTCTCGTCGAAGATGCCATGGCGCTTGAACACGCTGAAGGCGTCGGCGTCCAGTACCTCGGCCCACTTGTAGCTGTAGTAGCCCGCTGCGTAGCCTCCTGCCATGATGTGCGAGAACTGTACCGTCATGCACGTCTCTTCCAGCTGTTCGCCCAGGATGGCCTTCTTCCAGGCCTTCTTCTCAAAGCTCTTGATGTCCTCGGCAAAGGGCTCTTTCTTCGTGTAGTACGCCATGTCGAGCAGCCCCAGACTGACCTGCCTCATGCATGCCGTGGCCGCCATGAAGTTACGGCTCTTCACGATGCGCCGGATGAGTTCGTCTGGCATTGCCTCGCCCGTCTGGTAGTGGAAGGCAAAGGTGCGCAGGAAGTCTTTCTCCACGGCGTAGTTCTCCATAAACTGTGACGGCAGTTCTACGAAGTCCCACCATACGTTAGTGCCCGAGAGCGACTCGAAGCGGGTGTTGGCAAACATGCCGTGCAACGAGTGGCCGAACTCATGCAGGAAGGTCTCCACCTCGCTCAGCGTCAGCAGTGCCGGCTTGTCTTCGGTGGGCTTCGTCAGGTTCATCACCACGCTCACGTGGGGACGTATGTTCTCGCCCTTCTGGTCGATGTACTGTCCTTGGTATTCAGTCATCCATGCACCGCCCTGCTTGCCTTTGCGGGGGTGGAAGTCGGCATAGAACACGGCCAGGAAACTGCCGTCACGGTCTGTCACCTCGTACGCCTTGACGTCGGGGTGGTAGACGGGGATGTCCTTGTTCTCTGTGAACTTGATGCCATACAGGCGTGTGGCCAGTCCGAACACCCCTTTGATGACCTGCGACAGCTCGAAGTACGGTCTGAGCATCTCGGCGTCCAGGTCGTACTTCTTCATCTGCAGCTTGTGGGCATAGAAGGCGCTGTCCCATGGCCTTAGCTTGTCAATGTCCTTGTGTGCCAGCTTCACCAGTTCCTCTTTCTCCTTCAGGGCTGTGGGCTTGTAGGCGTCGATGAGGTCGTCCAGCAGCCGGTACACGTTACGTGTGGTCGACGCCATGCGGCGCTTCATCACGTAGTCTGCATACGTCTTGTATCCCAGCAGCTGTGCTATCTCGCGGCGCACGTTCACCAGGCGCTTGCATATCTCTGTGTTGTTCTCGGCGTCGTCGTGCGTACACAGCGTGTTGCGTGCCATGTACATCTGGTGTCGCAGTTCGCGCTGCGTCGAGTATGTCATAAAGGGCGAGTACGACGGGTAGTCCAGGGTGAACGTCCACCCCTGCTTGCCCTGCTCCTTGGCGGTCAGTGCTGCCGCCTCGCGTGCCGTCTCTGGCAGCCCGTCCAGCAGCGTTTCGTCGGTGATGTCCAGCGTGTATGCCTTCTGTGCCTTCAGCAGGTTCTGCTGGAACTGCAGCGACAGCATGGAGGCTTCCTCCGTCAGCTGGCGCAGCTTGTTCTTGCCGTCCTCGTCCAGCAGTGCCCCTGAACGGACGAAGCTCTGGTAGCAGTTGTCCAGTAGCATCTGTTCCTCGGCCGTCAGACGACGGTGGTGCAGGTGTACCTGGCGTATGCGCTCAAAGAGTCGGGGGTTCAGCCTCACGTCGTTGGCGTGCTGTGTCAGTATGGGCTGCATCTTCTGTGCCAGCGCGTCCATGGCGTCGTTGGTCTCTGCCGACAGCAGGTTGAAGAATACCGTCGATACCCTTGACAGCAGGCCGTAGTAGTCTTCGTCCTCCTCTGTCGAGATGATGGTGTTGTCGAATGTCGGTTTCTCGGGGTTGTTGATGGTTTTCTCTATCTGTTCGTTGTCACGACGGATGCCTTCCATGAAGGCCTCCTCGTAATGTTCCATACTGATGCGGTCGAACGGCACCGTGTCGTGTGGCGTGCCGTAAGGCACCAGAAACGGGTTCGCTGTCTTCTTCTCTTCGCTCATACTAACGTGTTACTCTTCTTTTAGCCTGCAAAGTTACAAATTCTTTCCGAAACATACAAACAAATCCATATAAAAAGCGTTAACCCCTTCCGAGTCCCGCGTCCATGTCCTGCTCCCGTTCCCCTCGCGTTCATGTTCAGTATATGTCCAGTATATGTTCAGTATTTCTTCAGTCATTCACTGGACATATACTGGACATATACTGGACAAATACTGGACATGAAGCGGACATGAAGCGGACGTGTGAGCACGTCGCTCAGGAAAAAAAGAGCACCCACAATGTGGATGCTCTTAGTCAATGGGGGAAGCCTTCTCGGACTTAGAGTCCGAGAGCCTTTGCCAACATGGGAAGCCTTCCCGGACTTAGAGTCCGAGAGCCTTCTTTGCGCTGTTGGCAGCATTGTCAACGGCTTCGCCAGCCTTCTGCTTGGCGGCGTCCTTGGCTTCCTCGGCCTTCTGCTTGGCAGCGTCCTTGGCTTCGTCTACCTTGTCGTTGACGGCGTCGACGGCAGCGTCCTTGGCGTCAGCAGCAGCGTTGCCTACCTGGTCGAGCAGACCGTTGACAACGTTCTGGGGCTCGATGTCGGTGATGGCAGACACGGCAGCGGCTACGGCGGCATTGTCGCCTACGACGCTCTTAATCTTCTCGGCGTTCTCCTTCAGGAAGTCCTGAACCTTGACAACATACTCCTTGGCAATCTCGGGGTTCTGCTTGATGAGCTCGGCCACCTTGGTCTTGACGGTCTCCAGCACCTGCTGCAGCTTGTTGGCGTCGCCGGCCTCGAGCTGTTCTGTGAGGGCGCTGATGGTGCCTTCGGCAGCCTCGTCGGCGGCAGCGGTGATGACGGCTACAGAGTCAACGGCCTCGTCGCTGGCCTGCTGGGTCTTGTTTCCACACGAAGTGAAGCTGATGGCGCATACGGCCATGACGGCTAAAAGAATTTTTTTCATAACTTTCTCCTTTGTTTAGTTAATAAATAATGTATAATTAAGTCACTCAAATTTAGGGGCAAAGATAGGTATTTTTCCGTTACATGGTGCTTTTTGTTTACTTTTTTTAACCATTTAGCGTCAGCTCCACCGGGCAGTGGTCGGAGCCCAGGATGTCGGTATGGATGTCGGCACTCAGGACGCTGGGCAGCAGGCGCTGGGAGACGACGAAGTAGTCGATGCGCCAGCCGGCGTTCTTCTGGCGTGCCTGGAATCGGTACGACCACCA
>Ga0247608_10003469_pt1 | contig 18364 bp, 14 predicted proteins | sample 176DNAGHGlowgp2_FD_193490 | JGI IMG/M metagenome (GOLD analysis project Ga0247608, IMG submission 193490) | Sheep rumen microbial communities from Palmerston North, Manawatu-Wanganui, New Zealand - 1766 DNA GHGlow gp2 | ecosystem: Host-associated > Mammals > Digestive system > Stomach > Rumen ... | reverse complement strand
GAGAAGGGAACGGGGCTATTTTAGGTTTTCGTGCATGTTTTGGGCATGGCAGGCATCAACGACGGTCACCGTATCACCGTCGAAAGTATAGGCGAAATACCATTTGTCGGTGTTAGCCATGTGATAGCCACTCCATCGAGAGAGGGTGGGGACACGTCTAAGCAAAGACCTCTCAATCTTATAAACGGAGAACACAGCATTTTGAACATCACGTTTTAGGCTCTCCTTGTCGTATGTATGACGGTACTTTTTCGCCACATTGCTGTAAAACGTGAAGATTTTCCGAGAGGCACGAGGCTTGATGATATATTTATAATCAGCCGTTTGCATAGATATCGTCAATTTCCTCAGAAATCACCAAATACAGCTGTTCTGGTGTCAAGTCTCCTTTAAGAGCCTGCCTGCGTTCAGCACTGTTACCTGCACCCGATGAACGAACTGGTAGTGTGGAATCGTTTTTCATTTTCCAACCCATTCTTCTCGAAAGCGTCCGTAAAATGGACAAATCGGCATGAGGCAGCGAAAGGGTCACGTTTTCCATGGTTGGTGTCGTTTGCATTTTTCCTATCTGTTTAACTATTCTTCAATGCGGCAAAGATACACATTAATTTCAACAAGAGTGAAGGAGAAAGGGAAAAGATTTGATCTTTTTTCTGGGATTCCTACGCCATCTCACCATACGTGGGCAGATGGTCCATGGGCTGCAAGGCCTGAGCGCCCACCTCGTAGCAATAGGCGGTCTCCCCGTTGAAGAGCAGCAAATACTTGGGTCTCAGCGCGGCATGATAGCGCACAGCCTGGTCGAGGACGGCCGAGGTGAGGGCAACACTCGCTGCCTTGCACTCCACCACCATCAAAGGCTGGCCTTCGGCACCAAACACAACGACATCGGCGCGCTTGTCCATGCCGTTCACCTTCACCGAATACTCCACCGCCACGCGCCCCGACGGCACCTTGAGATGCTCCACAAGGAGAAACAGCACCTTCTGGCGCACCTCCTCCTCGGGCGTCAGCGCGACGAAACGACGACGCAGCGGGTCGAAGACCATCGTCCTCCCCTCTCGCTCCTCCGTCTTGAACCATTGTAGCCGACTGGCTTCCATCACATAGCGTTTTTACGTTGCAAAGATAGGGAGTTTTGTGCGAACCCCATCCCCGCAAAGGAAACCGAACAAAAAAAATGCCTATTTTTGCGCCAAATTCTACCGCCATGAAAAGACTCCCCCTCCTCATCGGCATCGCCCTCATGCTCGGTGCCTGCCACCACGACGACAACAGCCTCATCGGCACCTGGACAGCCGACAAGGTGAACGTGGAGTTCGACGAACAACGCGCCACACCCGAGCTGGTGAAACAAATCGGCGAGATGGAGAAACACAACGTCATCGTCATCAGCGCCGACTCGTTGCTGACGCTGACCAACGGCGAGGGCGGCACGACAGGACGCCTCCATCTGCTCGGCGACGGCAGCCTACACGTCGACGAACAGCCGTTCGGACAATGGAAAGACGGAAAAATCGTCACCCGCACAGGCTCGCCCATCGGTGAGGTGGTGGTGACCTATCGAAAGCAGTAAGTCTTGTTTCTGGATTGCCGCGCTGCGCTCGCAATGACGGTTACGGGAACCAGTGCCGTCACTGCAAGGCACGAAGCAATCAAGGAAGAGGGCCTTCAACTCTTATGGCGTTCCCACGAACTGCAAACTGTAGAGGATCGACTCCAGCTGCAGCAAGGCGTTGCGTTTCTTCTGGTTGGGCTCGTAATAGAACCCCTCGACGGTGACGAGCTGCCCCGTGCGACTGTCGGCGAAGGTGTAGGACACGAAGGGACCGCCCATGAAGTTGTTGACCACCCGCCACATGCCACGCATCTCCTTGGCATAGCCGACAGGGAATTGCTTCGCCGTGGTCACCAAAGGCGGCACGAACTCGGTCTCGGTGCCCATATAGGAGTCCTCCGACGGGCCAGGGATATACTGGCCTTCCATCATGTCGCGCATCGCCACAAGACTCTGTGTCTCAAACTGCAAGGTGTCCTTATAAGGGGTTTGGTAGACGACGATGTCGGCACTCGAGCGTTCCTGTTCCTTGCGGATCCACATGAAGTTGGGTTCGCTCTTGGCGACATAGAAGCCTTGCGGCACGGTCATCGTGAAGCCGAACTTGTCGGCGAGAGCTTTGCCGATGGCCTCGTCCTTGGTGGGACGAAACACGTTGAGGATGCGCTCGCGCTCCACCTTGTCGAACCACTGCTGGTAGACCTCCTTGTGCTTGTCGAAGAGCTCGACCCACGAAGTCATGTCGGGCGCACTGATCTTGATGTAACGCTGTGGCGCGGCCCAGAGGTCCTCGGCGGTCTCGGCCACGGCCTTCGTCAGGTTGGGATTGATTTCGACCTCGATGATGTTCTTGTGTTTCTTGAACATGTCGTTGAAGCCCGCCACGTTGATGTGGGCCACCTCGTTGCGCGACTCCGGCTGGGGCAGGCCATATTGGTAGTCGAGGAAGAATTGGCGGATCGAATCACCGATACGGCCGTTCCATTGTTCGTCGTTTTGGGTGACGACCATAATCTCCGAGGTGCCGCCCACCGAGCGGTCTTTCTGGGGCGTACGGGCCTTTTCAGAGCAGGCCACCGCCATGCTGGCCAACACGAGCAGCAGCGCCATATTTCTCCAAGCGGTTTTCATATTGTCATTTTTTGATTTTCAACTTCTGTCCAGCCTGAACGTTGTCTCGCTTCAAGCCGTTCCATTTCTTGATGTCCTTGACGGTGCAGTTGTATTTTCTCGCGATTGAGCTGAGCGTTTCGCCACGTTTCACGGTGTGGGTCCTCACGGTCGCGTTGGCTTGTTTGCTGGTATTGGCACTCTTCGAAGACGTCTTGCCCACCTGCGCCATGGGTGCGCCCGAGCGGTAGATGGTGAGACGCTGCCCGATACGGATGGTCTCACGCTTGAGGTGGTTCCACGTCTTGATCTTCGACACGGTGACGTGATACTTGCGTGCGATGCTACCCAAGCTCTCGCCTTTCCGCACCACATGGACGAAGCTGTCGCTCACCTCTTCCACCTTCTCTTCGATGACCTCGCGCTCTTTCTCGGCCTTGCTCACAAAGTTGTAGATGCTGTCTTCGAGCTGCACGAAACGGAGGCAATACTTCATGGGCATGCGCAGTGCATAGGGATATTGCTTGGTGCCCGGCACGATGCGTTTGGTGTATTGCGGGTTGAAGAAGGTAAGGTCTTCCATCGGCACGCCGATGCATTCGTTGATCTGGTCGAAGGCCACGCGGTCGCGCACCATCACGGTGTCGGTGCCATGGAGCAGCAGTCCTGGGTTGGTGGGATAGAGGTTGTGCTCGGCGGCATAGTTCATCACATAGGTCACAGCGATGAAGGCAGGCACATAGCCACGCGTCTCGGCAGGGAGATAAGGCCAGATGGCCCAGTAGTTCTTCACGCCACCAGCGCGTATGATGGCCTTGTTGACCGTGCCAGGACCGGAGTTGTAGGCAGCCAGCACGAGGAACCAGTCCTCATAGCGGGCATAGAGGTTCTGCAGATATTGGCAGGCCGCATCGGTCTCCTTCTCAGGGTCGAAACGGTCGTCGACGAGGGTCGACACCCGCAAGCCATATTCGGCGCCTGTGCCACGCATGAACTGCCACAAGCCCTTGGCGCCCGCTTTCGAGCCCGCAGTGGGATTGAGGGCGCTCTCCACCATGGCCAGATACTTCAGCTCAAGGGGGAGGTTGTATTGCGAGAGATACTTCTCAAACATGGGGAAATAGACGTAAGAAAGCCCCAACATGCGGCTCGACTGTTGCCGGCGACGATTGGCGTAAAGCTCGATGAACGACTTCACGTGGGTGTTGAATGTCAGCGGGATCGTGGTCTCATACGCCAAGGTCTGGATGCGTTGCATATAGACGCTGTCGTCGTAATAAGGCACCTCGCCCTCCTTGAAGCCATATTTGTTCCAAACATCCTTGTCGATGTCGAGATACACATCCTGGAACGTGCTGATGCTACTCACCAGGTCGAGCATCTCCATCACGGTCGACTCTTCCACCACGGCTTTGCCAGAATTCAAGTCGTTGATTTCCTGTTCGCCGAGCGTCATCTCAAGACTATCGGGGTCTTCCATATCGGGCTCGTTGTACTGGGCAAAGACTTGGGCAAAGGGGAAAAACAATAATAATATAAGGTGTAGGTGTTTCATTATGGCCATATTTTAGGTAAGATAATTGAGATACTTCTCTTCAAGCGAACGCAAAATTAGCAAAAATCATATACAAAAGGCAAAAAAAATCCTATTTTTGTGACTTCAATGAAAAGAAAAAAAGGATGGAAAACGAGCGAAACGCCGATAAATTAGCGGGTTATATCATCAAATTGGGCAGTTTGGCCATCATCGTGGCGCTGTGCCTCTATTTCAAGAACGTATTGATCTACATCGTCGCGGCTTTCGTGGTCTCCTTAATCGGTCGGCCCGTGATGAAGCTGTTGCGGAGGATAAAAATCAAGGGAAAATCGGCGCCCGACTGGCTCTTGGCGGTGTTGTCCATCGTGGTCATCATCGGCTTTTTGGTGCTGATTGTCACGCAATTGATTCCCATGGTGTCGTCTATCGTGAAAGACGCCTCGGCCTTGCAGACCTCGTCGTATTTCGAGTCGGACCCCATCGACAAGCTCAACGAGTGGATCATCGGGCTGTTTCCCAACGTGGGTCCCGACTTCGACATTGCCGCCGTGCTGTTGGGGAAAGTCAAAGAGCTGGTCGACTTCAGCAAGGTGAGTGGCATCGTAGGCTCGGTGGCCTCCGTGGTGTCGAGTCTCTTCGTCGCCTTGTTCTCGGTGGTGTTCATCTCGTTTTTCTTCCTCAAGGAAGAAGGCCTGTTTGAGCGCATCATCTGCGCCCTTGTGCCCGACCGCCACGAGAGCAACGTGCGCAAGACGCTCAACGACATCAAGGAGCTGCTGTCGCGCTATTTCGTGGGCTTGGTCATCGAGATGCTTGGCGTGGCCGTCGTCGACTTCCTCGGGCTATGGCTCATCGCCCGCCTCGATGTCAGCTATGCCATCGGCATCGCTTTCATCGCAGGTCTGCTCAACGTGATTCCTTACGTCGGTCCCCTCATGGGCGAAGCCATCGGCGTCATCTTCGCCGTCGTGCTCAAGCTCGGCACGGGTGCCGGATTGGACGTCAACCTCTGGATGTTTGCCCTCATCGTCTTGGTCATCATGCTGGCGGCGCAGTTGGTCGACAACTTCATCTACCAGCCCTTGATTTACTCGACGAGCATCAAGGCCCACCCGCTGGAGATCTTCATCGTGTTGCTCATGGCCGGCCACATCGGCGGCACGGTGGGCATGTTAGTAGCCATTCCGGCCTACACGGTGGTGCGCGTCGTCGCCATCCGCTTCTTCTACAAGTACAAGGTCATCCAACGCCTCGTTCCCGATTTGCAGGAAGAGGACAAGATCATTGAGAACATTGATTGAGTTTACTTCGTCCACTTCAGCCTCAGGCTGTTCATCACCACGCTGACACTTGAGAACGCCATCAAGGCGCTGGCCAGCATGGGCGTGATTTGCCAATGGGCGCCAAACAAATAGGGCAGGCCTGCCGCCAACGGGATACAGATGACGTTGTAGATGAAGGCCCAAAAGAGGTTTTGGTGGATCATGCCGACCGTCTTCTTCGAGAGACGGATGGCCTCGGGGATACGACGAAGGTCGGTGCCCATCAGCGTGACTTGTGCCACGTCCATGGCCACATCGGTGCCCTTGCCCATGGCGATGCTGACATCGGCGGCGGCCAAGGCCTGCGAGTCGTTGATGCCGTCGCCAATCATGGCCACGTGTTTGCCCTCGCTTTGCAGCTGGCGCACCAGGTTCTCCTTGTCTTGCGGCATCACGCGACTGCGATAGTGCTTGATGCCCGCCTTGTCGGCCCAATATTTGGCGGCTTCTTCCTTGTCGCCACTCATCATATATACGTCGATGCCTTCGTTTTGAAGCTCTTGCATGGCCTCGCAGGCGTAAGGTTTCAAGGTCTCGCGTTCGTCTAAGGCGAGGTCGTTGGCTTGGGTGAAGTCCACGTTGAGGTTGGGGAGGGTCAGCGTGCCCGTCTTGTCGATGACGATGGCGTTGACGCGACGAATCTCCTCCAAAGCCGTGGCGTCCTTTATTAATATGTTCTTCTCCGCCGCCTTGCCGATGCCGACCATCAAGGCCGTCGGCGTGGCCAGTCCCAAGGCGCACGGACAGGCGATGACCAGCACCGAGACCGCCGAAAGGATGGCGTTGGGCAGCATGGCCGAGCCACCAATGGTCCACCAGAGGATGAAAGTCAAAATAGCGATGCCCAACACCGTCGGGACGAAGATAAGGGCAATCTTGTCGGCAGTGCGTTGCACGGGTGCCTTCGAGCCTTGGGCCTGCTGCACCATCTGGATGATGTTGGCCAACATGGTCTTCTCGCCCACAGCCTCTGCCTTGAAGCGGAACGTGCCTTGCTTGCTGACCGTACCGGCCAACACTTGATCGCCGTGTTGTTTCAACACAGGTATCGGCTCACCTGAGATCATGCTCTCATCGACATGTGCCTCACCGTCGATGATGCTCCCGTCGACAGGGATCTTCTCCCCTGCCCTCACCTCGATGGTGTCGCCTTTCTGCAAGGCCGAGATGGGCGTGTCGGTAATCATGCCGTCGACGACGAGGTGTGCCGTCTTGGGCGTCAGTCCCATCAGCGAACGGATGGCCGAGGCGGTGCCGTTCTTGGCTTTCTCCTCCAGCATCTTGCCCGTCAGCACGAAGGTGATGATCATCACCGAGGCATCGAAATAGGTGTGGTTTGCGATGCCGCGCGAGCCCCAGAACTGGTCGCCCCAGAACGTGTTGAACACGCTGAACAGGAACGAGATGCAGGTGCTGAGCGACACCAAGGTGTCCATGTTGGACGTGCCGTGTTTGAGTTGTCGGATAGCCGAGGCATAGAACTGTCGACCGCACAACACAAGGTTGAGCAACGACAGCCCCATCATGATGATATTGGCCATCAGCGCAGGCTTGACGGGGATCCAGCCCATCGAGATGGCCATGACGAGGAGCGCGAACACCCACGACAAGATGACGCGGTTGCGCAGGCGGGTGAAATTCTTGCGCTCTTCGGCCTGCACGTCGCGGTCGTCCTCGATGACCATGTCGAAGCCCAAGTCGGCGAGGGCCGCTTTCATCTGCTCGGGCGCGACTTTCTTCTCGTCGAACTCAATCAAGGCGGAACGTGCCGCCAGATTGACGTTGGCTGAGGCCACGCCATCCATCTTGCGCAACGTGTCCTCCACGCTGGCCGAACAGCCGGCGCAACGCATGCCCAATACGGCTATGGTTTTCTTGACCATGGCTTATTCCGTCACCTCGAAGCCGAGCTTCTCGACGGCTTCTTGCATCTGGGCAAAACCCACCTTCGTCTCGTCATATTCGACGGTGGCCGTCTTGGCCGTCAAGTCGGCCTTGGCAGATGCCACGCCGTCAAGCGCATTCAAAGCCTTTTCCACATTCGAAACGCAACCCATGCATTTCATTCCGGTCACATTAAAAGTCTTGGTAGTCATAATATTGGATTTAAGATTCAAGATTTAAAATTTAAAATTCAAGATTCTGCCCATTGAAATGGGCTGCAAAATTACACAATTTAGAATAATTACAAATAAATTATCCGATAATTTTCTGGAAGGCCAAGCGCGGGTTGCCGTCGAGCAGGATGATGATGCCGCAATAGTGGTAACCGTGCCGTTCCAAGCCCTTGCGCATGATGATGTTGGCCTCATGCGTATCGATGCGAATGTTCGCGACTTGGCTTTCGCAATAGTCCAAAACAGCGTCCAAGATGCCATGCGAGTCGGGGGTGCTGGCGATGCGGTGGATGACGTGATAGGGCGCGTCGTCGAGCCATTGACCGTCGTAAATCTTGTTGTAAGTCACTTCGGGGCTGGGCAAAAGCGCGAAAGTGCCGACGATCTCGCCCTTCTCGTTGAGCATCACGTGGCTACCGCCTAACGCTATGTCTTTCTTGAACATATCATCACGCGGATAGCCGTCGGGCCATTGGAAAGTGTTGCCATAGCTCCGCATGATTTCGCGGGCTTGGTCGCGGAGGCTGAGGATGACAGGCAGGTCGGCCAAAGTCGATTTACGGATGGTGTAGCTCATTTCGGTCCGAATTCAAAGACAGTTAAATCAGCCACTTTCATATCTACCACCGCAATCAAATCCAGCGGATTCAGTTTGAATTGCAGCCCTCGCACACCCGCGCTAACGTATATGTAATCAAACAGCTCGCAGGTCTCGTGGATGAAAGTCGGAAATTGTTTCTTCATCCCCACGGGCGAGCATCCACCACGGATATAGCCCGTGAGCGGCAGCAGCTCCTTCATCGGGATGAGGTCGCAACTCTTGTTGCCCGTGGCCTTGGCGGTCTTCTTCAGGTCGAGTTCGTCGTTGCCTGGGATGACGCACACGAAATGACCGATCTTGTCGCCTTTCAGCACCAAGGTCTTGAACACCTGGTCGATGTCCTCGCCCAATTGCTCGGCGATGTGCTGCGCCCCGAGGTCGTTCTCGTCCACCTCGTAGGGAATCAGCTCATAGGCAATCCCCTTCGCGTCGAGGATGCGGCAGGCATTGGTTTTGTTTATCTTTTCTTTGGGCATGATTACTTCCTATGCTCCTCCACCCAAATGCGTGCATTCACGAAGGCTTCCATCCAAGGCGAGACCTCGTCGTTCTTGCGGTCGTCGGGATAGAAGGCCCACTGCCAGGGCAGGAAGGCTCTTTCGAGGTGGGGCATCATGGCCAAGTGACGTCCGTCGTTGGAGCAGACCGCCGCTGTCGACCAGTCGCTGCCGTTGGGGTTGCCGGGGTATTCGTCCTGGCCATAGGTCATCACGATCTTGTACTTGTCGCGATAGCAGGGGAAGTAGAAACGGCCCTCGCCGTGGGCAATCCACACGCCGAGGCGGTGACCCGACAGCGACTTGAGCATCACGCTCTCGTTTTGGGCAATCTCCACGTTGAGGAAGCCCGACTCGAACTTGTGGGAGTCGTTGTGCATCATCACGGGGTGCTCCTCATGGTCGGGATAGAGCAGGCCGAGTTCCATCATCAGCTGACAGCCGTTGCACACGCCAAGGCTCAGCGTGTCCTCACGGGCATAGAAGTCGTCGAGGGCTTTCTTGGCCTTCTTGTTGTAGAGGAAGGCACCCGCCCAGCCCTTGGCGGAGCCAAGCACGTCGGAGTTGGAGAAACCGCCCACGAAGGCAATCATGTTGACGTCCTTGAGGTCTTCGCGGCCTGTGGCGAGGTCGGTCATGGTGACGTCCTTCACATCGAAGCCGGCGAGATAGAGCGCGTAGGCCATCTCACGATCGCACTGGCAGCCTTTCTCGCGGATGATGGCGGCATTGATACCCGTCGGCTTGCGGCGGTGCAGGTCGATGCCCATGTCGGCAGCCTTGCCCGTGAACTTGTGGCCGAAGCTATAGTGCAAATACTGTTTTTTGTAGTTCATGAAACGCTCCATGGCCTTGCGCGGACCGCTTTGCTTGCGGTCGAGCAGGTACGACGACTTGAACCAAGTGTCGCGCAGCGCGTCGATGTCGAAGATATAATGATGGTCGTTGTGGACGATATTGATTTGGCGCTTGGCCATGGGCTTGCCGATGACCTTGAAGGTAATGCCGAGTTCGCGCAACATGCGGTTGGCGATACCGTCGTTGGAGACTTGGATGACCACCGAGGGCTTCTCGCAGAACAACACTGCCATGAGGTCTTCCTTGTCGAAAGCCTTGAGGTCGAGGTTCATGCCGTAGGTCGTGTTGGCGAAGTTCATCTCCAACAGCGTGGTAATCAACCCGCCCGCCGACACGTCGTGGCCAGCCAAAACCAAATTACTTTCGATCAGCTTCTGGATGGCGTTGAAGCACTTCTTGAAGTAGCTGACGCTCTTCACGTCGGGCGTTGTCTGACCCACAGCGCCAATGGCTTGGGCAAAGCTGCTGCCACCAAGTTCAAAGCCGTCTTTCGAGAAGTCTATATATATTAATTCGGTGTTCTCGTCGGTCTTCATCACGGGCTGGATGGTCTGGCGGATGTTCGACACCTCGCCAGCGGCGGAGATGATGACCGTTCCAGGAGCCACAACTTTCTCGCCATCAGGGTATTTCTGTGTCATGGAGAGGCTGTCCTTGCCCGTCGGCACGTTGATGCCCAAGGCCACGCAATAGTCGCTCAAGGCTTTCACGGCTTCGTAAAGTCTTGCCGTCTCGCCTTCCTGCTTGGCGGGCCACATCCAGTTGGCGCTCAACGAAACGCCTTCAAGGTTGCCTTCAATCGGTGCCCAGAGGATGTTGGTCAAAGCCTCGGAGACCGAGAGGCGCGAAGCGGCGGCCGGGTCGATGAGGCCCGCAATCGGGGCATGACCCAAGGCCGTGGCGATGCCGCGCTTGCCGTTGTAGTCCAAGGCGCTGATGCCGAGGTTGCTCAACGGCAACTGGATCTCGCCGACGCACTGCTGCTGTGCCACGCGACCCGTCACGGAGCGGTCGACCTTGTTGGTGAGCCAGTCCTTGCAGGCCACGGCTTCGAGTTGCAGCACGCGTTCCAAATATTTGTGGATGTCACGTTTGGTGTAACTGATTTTCTTGAAATGGTAGGGCTTGGTCGTGTCGTGCAGCACGGTCTTGGGCGCACTGCCGAAGAAGTCGGAAATGGCCAGGTCGATGGGGGCCTTGCCATTCTTGCGGACGAAACGCAGGCGTTCGTCGCCGGTCACCTCGCCCACTTCATAATAAGGTGCACGCTCACGCTCGGCGGTCTCTTTGATGATGGCCGCATCTTCCTTGCGAACGAGCAAACCCATGCGCTCTTGCGACTCGTTGCCGATGATTTCCTTGTCGGACAGCGTCGGGTCACCGACGGGCAGGTTGTCGACGTATACCACGCCGCCAGCGTCCTCAATGAGTTCGCTGAGGCAGTTGAGGTGACCGCCTGCGCCGTGGTCGTGGATGCTGCGGATGGGGTTGTGGTCGCTTTCGGCCATGGCACGAATGACGTTGCTCACGCGCTTTTGCATCTCGGGATTGGCACGTTGCACGGCATTCAACTCGATGGCGTTGCTATATTGGCCCGTGTCGACGCTCGAAACGGCGCCGCCGCCCATACCGATGCGGTAGTTGTCGCCACCCAATACGATGATGACGTCGCCCTCTTCGGGTTCGAGCTTCTTGGCGTCGCTCACCTTGGCGAAGCCGATGCCGCCAGCGAGCATGATGACCTTGTCGTAGCCGAGCGTTTGTTCTTCGCTATGCTCAAAGGTCAGCAAACTACCGTTGATGAGCGGTTGGCCGAACTTGTTGCCGAAGTCGGAAGCGCCGTTGGAGGCCTTGATGAGGATTTCCTCAGGCGTTTGATAGAGCCACTTGCGGGGTTCGATGTCTTTTTCCCAGTCGCGGTCGGCCTCGGTGCGCGGATATGAGGTCATGTAGACGGCCGTTCCCGCCAAAGGCAGACTGCCTTGTCCGCCCGCCAAACGGTCGCGGATCTCGCCGCCGCTGCCCGTGGCCGCGCCATTGAACGGCTCGACGGTAGTCGGGAAGTTGTGCGTCTCGGCCTTGAGCGAAATCACCGTGTCGATGGGTTTGATTTGGAATGCCGACGGCTTGTTAGGCTCGGCAGGCGCAAATTGTTCCACCTTGGGACCGAGGATGAAAGCCACATTATCTTTATAGGCCGACACCAGTCGGTTGGGATTCTCTTTCGAGGTGCGCTTGATCAAGGCGAAGAGCGTGTTGGGCATCTTCTTGCCATCTATAATAAAGGTGCCGTTGAAAATCTTGTGGCGGCAGTGTTCGGAGTTGACTTGCGCGAAGCCATACACCTCGCTATCGGTCAGTTGTCGACCGATTTTTGCGGATATGCCTTTCAGGTAGTCGATTTCCTCCTCGCTGAGGGCCAGGCCTTCCTGCTGGTTGTAGGCCTCGATGTCGTCGATGTATTGCAGCGGTTCGGGCTTGCGGTCGACGAGGAACACGTTTTGGTCGAGGTCTTTATAACGGTTTTGCAGCATGGGGTCATAAGGTGCATCCTTCGACTCCACTTTGTAGAATTCCTCAATGCGGACGATGCCCTTGATGCCCATATTTTGGGTGATTTCGACGGCATTGGTGCTCCAAGGCGTGATCATCTCGCGACGTGGTCCCACATAATGGCCTTTCACCGTGTCCTTATCGATCTTCTTGGCATTGCCAAAAAGCCAAGAAAGCCTCGAAATGGTATCCTCAGAAAGTTCCTTTACGGTATCAACTGCGATAATCTTTTGATTATCAGACTGGAAAAAGCAAATCATAAGCGCAAGGTTTTATGCATAAAACAATGCGGCAAAGATAAGGTTTTTATCCGTAACATGATTCACTAAAGTCACCAATGGGCAACAAAAAACAACAGACGCGCCTAAAAGATTTCAAAAAAAAGGAAAAAAATTCGAGACAAAGTGTTATTTTTGCGGGACTTCAAGCACCTAAAAAGGCAAATAGAGCGAAAAATGCAGTCTTCTGATCCATACGGACCCAGCCCCAAATCAGGAAAAATATCGGAATCTGACTTCAATGCCATGTTACTGAGAAACAAGGCGATGCTATGGCATGTCTGTTCAGATTACAACATCGGCATGGCCTGGAACACCGAAGACTGTATGCAAGAAGTGATCATCAGCTTATGGAATGCCTATGGCACTTTTGAGGGACGTAGTTCGGAGAAGACATGGGTCTATCGAGTGGCCACCAACACCATGCTGATGCTCCGTCGAAAGATGGATCGCAGTCCTCAAACGACTTCCATCGACCTCGACACCAACGACGACAGAACCGTGGAGATGGACGACGAAGACTACCAACAGCTGCTGCAGCTCATCGACGCCCTACCTGAAAAAGACGGTATCGCCATCCGCGCCTTCCTTGATGGTTTTTCCTACAAGGAGGTGGCTGAAATGACAGGGAGCTCCGTCGGAGCCGTGGCCATGCGCATCGCACGCACAAAACGGAAGCTCAAACAGATGTATGACAAAGAAAACAATACCAATAAATAAAATGAACTCAAAAGACGATTCGACCATGAACACAAAACGAAAACACGACGACTTCCAGACCTTATGGGAACGCCGCAAACAAACCTGGCAGCAACAGGCTGAGCGAACCATGCCTGACGATGCCACTATGTTGCGCCTGTCGGAGCTCGCCAGACAACAAGCCAGCCAACAAGCGACCGTGGTCGTTCCCCTTATCCGCCGCCGCAACCGTTGGATTCCCTACGCTGCCGCTGCCAGTCTCGTCATCGGCATCACCGTCTTCGGGCTTACCCGCAGGAGCCAGCCCGGCAACACCCTACCGCTGGCCAAGGAAGTGACCGTGGGCGAACAAAGTGTCCGTTTCATGTGTAACAACGGCTGCACGGCACAAGAAGTGCTCCTCGCCGCCAACGATATCATCAAGGAATAACCAAGAAAGGCGTTAACAACATAAAGACTGGTGATTATGAAGAACCTAAGCATGTATTTCGCGCTGTTGCTTGTGGCGACGATGTCCGCCTGCACCAACAAGACGGATGAGTCGAAGGGCGACATTTCCACCAACAATGCTGCCCTCAACATCTACAACCAATATGCCATCAACGACGACCTCACCGTGGCCTATCTGGGCGACTTCAACCTGAAAGGAAAGAAAATCGATGCCGTGATGCTTCAAGCCAACGACGAGGAAGGCTGGCTTCGCGTCAGACAAGACTTCGGACTGGTGGCCGAAAGCGACTCGTGCGAAAAGGCCATCGACCTCTCGGTATGCCCCGAATCGGAAAAGGTTGTCTCCGTAGGCATCGGCATCGAGACCGACTTCCTCACCGTCATGGGGTTAGACAGCCTGACTACACGCGACCAAATCACCGAGGAACACATCAAATTGTTTTCCGAGAACATCGCCATGCAACTGCGCGACATCCTGAGCAACTTCGACAGCTCCGACTCACTCATGCCCGCCGCAGCCATCATCGTGGGCGACGGCCCCATCTCCAATGATGGCGAAAACCTCAGTTACGACAACTACATCAGCGTGGTGGCCGACGCCATCGCCGACAACATCATCGAAGAATACTTCACCCAACGCGACAGCATCGTGAACAGCAATGCCGACGAAGCCTACCAAAAAGCCATGGCGGAAGGCGACGAGATGATGACCAACGCCAAGTTGCACGGCCACAGCGGCTACATCACCGCCACCGACTATTCCAACCAAACCCTTTGGCTCTTCTTCTATGACGACCAGGAGGAATGCAACAACATCCTGTCCCACATCCGTGAAGACATCATCATCAACTAAATATAAATAGATATACGACACGGGGCTTTCATAACCATATCATTCATTTTATCACGTTTTATAAGCTAGTTTGTCAGAGACAATTTTTTACAATAGATAATAGATTAGACACTATTTCTATTGTGCCTTATGAAAGTCCCTTTTTTTGGTCGGAGCGCAGTTTTTTATGCGCTCCGACTTGTTTTTTCAGCCATCATGTTATTTTTCTTCCCTTTCATGCACCTATCCTGTTACCATTATGAATTGATTTGGTGAATCAATTAAGGTGAATTTAAATGGTACTAACTACTGCAAACAGCAAGCATGTTGTTTGCAGTATCTTTTTTATTGACTACAGCACAACGATTTACGATACTTTTCAAAAAAAACAGCGATTCCGACTAAGGGTAAAACCTGTTTCATAAGTCTTATGAACGACATGAGGAGCCAAGAACCCTCCCATGCCAGTTTTGATTTTTGTATTACAGTTTATTGACTTCATTATTACAATTTTATTGACTTCATGATTTTTTATTTTTCCCGCCACAAAAAAAGTTTTTCCCTCCGTGTTATGTTTTCAAACCATTGTGCAACTAATCAAAGCGGAGAAGGTATATCCTGATCCGATTGTAGAACGAACACATTGGTGAACGATGAGAAAAGGAAAATACAACAACCTAGAATTTGGTCTTGCTTGTTATCAGGGACAAGCAAATCAGAGAATAACTAACCATTTTATTAATCAATTAATTTTAATCAACTAATTTTCAAAACGTTATGCAAAAGAAAGCATTTTCTTTGGTTTTGACGCTCTTGCTCGCCTTCATGGGCGTGGCGAGAGCTGAAGTAGTTACGATTGGTTCAGGAGCTACCACATCGCAGTATCTCCCAAGCTATTCGTACTACAAACACGCGCTTTCCCAGCAGATTTACACTGCTGAGGAAATTGGCACTGCTGGCACCATTACCAGCATTGCATTCTACAATGCAGGTACGGAAAAGACCCGTACTTACGATGTTTACATGGTCAACACGACCAAGACCGTTTTCTCAGACAACTTCGACTGGGTTCCGGTTTCGGCCAACGACCAGGTTTTTAGCGGCAGTGTGACTATGGTTGCCGGCGACTGGACGACCATCACACTTAGCACGCCTTTTAACTATGACGGCACGAGCAACCTGCTCCTCGTCATGGATGACAACACTGACGGCTACTCCAGCGGAATGAGCTGCAAAGCCGACAACACCAGCACCAGCCAAGCCCTGTACATTTACAGCGACCCGACGAACTACGACCCGTCGAATCCGAGCAACTACAGTGGCACACAGCCTCTCGTGAAAAACCAAATCCAGCTGACCTTTTCTGACGGCAGCTTCGAGGATTTGCTTCACGTGAAGTACATGGCCGGTGAAGAGGAAATCGTCGACTCGCTGAACATGGGCATCCGCCCTGCCGGCTACTGGATGGAGCCTTTCAACTTCACCATGTACAGCGAAGGTCCGACCTACACCGTGACCGTCCTCGACTTCACGCCCAGCGACGGCATGTTCTCGGTCGAAGGCGAAGAACTGCCCTTCCAAGTGGTGCGCAATGAAGATGTCGACCTGACCATCGCCACCACCGAAGCCGCTCAAGCTGGCGTCATCGAACGCCAATTTGTGGCCATCACCGAAGGCAACCGCGCTGCCCACATCTGGCCCATCGTGGTGGAACTCTACACCCCCGAGTGCCCCGATGTGTATGAACTGGCTTACGACCTTGCCGAAAACAACGAGACCTTCCCCTTCGTTGACGTGCCCGTCAACCGTTTGGAGAACTACCAAGCCTTGCACAACGACTACACCCTGCCTTTCCCTGAGATTGAAGAAGGCATGGATGCCGTCTATAAGCTCGTTTTCGAACAAGACCAAATGCTGAGTGCCAGCGTCACCGCTGGTGAAAACGGCAAGGTGGCTCTTTACACTGAAGAGTTCAACGGCCAAGACGGCCCCATGGCCGACAACAACTACACGGGTCCCCAAATGGGTGGCGGTTCGACTGGCGCTCCCTTCGAAGCCATGATTGGCGACGAAGCCAGCACGACCTCGACAACCTATTTCCCGTTCCACACGCTTTGGAACTACTCACTCGCCGAGAACCTCTTCCTGGCTAGCGAGCTCACCGAAGCTGGCGTGACCACCGCCCCGATGACCAGCCTGAGCTGGAACGTCCTGTCGACCAGCAGCACCCAGGTGCAAAACAACATCAGCATCTGGATGGCCAACGTCGACGATGAGGCCCTCACCGCCAACTCACACATTACCAACGGCATGACCCTCGTCTACACGGGCAACAACATGCCCGCACCCGTGGCTGGATGGAACGAGTTCGTCTTCAACGAAGGCAACTTCGCTTGGGACGGCACGAGCAACATCCTGATTGTTTGCCAGAGAAACAACGGCACCTACCAAGGCACCGTGAACTGGCAAAGTCACAACCCCGGCTTCGCTGCCATGTGCTACCACTACAATGATAACAATGCCTACGATGCCGAACACACCTCGCAATCCATGTATACGTCGACGACCAACCGCCCGAACATCATCTTCAAGAGCACTGGCCGCACCGACCATCCTATGACGCCTGCCGAGCCTACAGCTCCTGTTGCCGAAGGCATTAGCGCCGGCCCCGTCATCACCAACATGCCCGTCGAAGCTGGTACCTACTATCTGGTAGCTTCTTCAACCACCGACGACTTCGAGGTGACCATCAACGCTGAGGACATGCCTTGCCCGGATGTCAATGCTGAGGGCTTCGCCTTCAATCCGACGCCCGCCGACGATGCCGCCGGCATCGAACCCGCCAGCGTCACCCTGCGTTGGAACGTCCCGACCTATGCCACGGGTTGGCGTGTCATCATCGGCACGACCTATTATCCCGAGATTGGCCACCCGCAAACCATCGTCTACCCTGAAGACGGCTTTGCCACTGAAATGGCCAACAGCTACACGGTCCGCAACTTGTGGAACAATACGCACTATTTCTGGAGAGTTGAATTCAACAACGGTTCTTGCGAAGAAGGCGTGAGCAGCCCTGTCTGGGGCTTCACCACCCACCTCAACATCCCGACCAACCTCCAAGCTAACGACTACAACATCTTCGAAGACGAATCCGTGACCCTGACCTGGAATGCCGTCGTCGACCGCACCTATCGTTACTACTTCATCTACCAAGATGGAGAAAAGATTGGTCAAACCACTGTCAACCAAATTGGTCAGACCACCTACACCGTTAACAACCTGGCTTACAACATGGACGGTTACACCTTCCAAGTTTCAGCCGTGTACGATGAAGGCGAAAGCGAACTCTCCGACCCTGTGACCGTGAAAGTGAGTGGCTACTCCAACACCACTGGTATCAACGGTTATGTTTGGGAACAAGACGGCGAGACTGGCATCCAAGGTGCCCTCGTCACCATCACTGGTACCGACGAATTCGGTGACGCCCATACCTACACCGCCACCACCAACGCCAACGGTTACTACAACAAGCAGGTCTACGCTGGTAACTATACCAACGCCGTGGCCACCAAGGACGGCTACCAAGAGACCGTCACCGTCCACGAGCTGCCCTTCACCGTGGCCTACAACGCCCAAGTGGACAACGTGAACTTCCTGATGGATGAGAACTTTGACGCTCCTTGCACCGTCATCGCCGAGTACTATCCCGACAGCCTGGATCCGAACAGCCCGTATGTGAAGGTTTACTGGGGCTGCGGCCTGCCTGGCGAGGAAATCATCGAGCCCTTCGAGACCGGCGACTTCAGCCTGTTCGATTGGCAGATCGATCCCACCTATCCTTGGAGCATCACCACCAACCAGCCCTATGAAGGCACCTACTGCATGCAAAGCGGCGGCGCCGGCGTGGCCAACGTGGTGAGCAACATGACGGTCACTGTCGACATTCCTGCCG
>Ga0247608_10003468_pt1 | contig 18368 bp, 14 predicted proteins | sample 176DNAGHGlowgp2_FD_193490 | JGI IMG/M metagenome (GOLD analysis project Ga0247608, IMG submission 193490) | Sheep rumen microbial communities from Palmerston North, Manawatu-Wanganui, New Zealand - 1766 DNA GHGlow gp2 | ecosystem: Host-associated > Mammals > Digestive system > Stomach > Rumen ... | reverse complement strand
CCTTTTAAAAAGCCATATGCTCTTTTAGCTGCAAAAATTTTATTATCTTTTCTAATGAGAGCTGCAACTACTCTAATTCTTCTCTTCATAATCGACATCCTTTATACCAAAATCATAGGTATAAACTTCTGGAACTGAGTTTTCTAAAACTATATCAAAAAGTAAAGTTGAAGGGGTTTTACCAGATTCTTTTGGATTTGTTAATTCCCCTTTTCCTAAATATATAAATGGCATTTCAATACCATCTTCTTTTTTAACTTTTCTAATAAAAACATGAGCGTATTTAGCATTCAAAAGCGCAATACCTTTCGAATTAGTTATAGTTGTATTTGTTTCTGATTCCCAATGTAAGATGGTGTTTGTTTTAAAATAATCTTGATATTTTAAACGATCTTCTTTTTGGAAATCTTTATTTAAATTAACAAAAACACAAAGTTCATTATTTAAGTAATTAACACCTTTCATAAACATTATGTTTGCTTTTTCTGAATCACCAACCTTTAAATTCATAGCCATAAAAGCCTTTGGTCCGGTGTATTGGCCATATAGTCTTAACAAACCTATTTCTTTATATCCTTCAATGTCATATTTTTCTAAACCATAATTAATAAAGTCTTCTACCCAGCGTTTAAAAACTTCTGTGTGAATTTCAAAATTTAAAGAATAGAAATCATTTTCATGTTTAATTAACGGAACAAAACTACTTGGTAAAGATCCTCCAACATTCTTTTCTAGCATATTTAAAGCGTGATTTATAGTTAAAAACCCTGCAGAACTCAACTTATTTTCAATTTCTTTCAAATTTAAAGGTTTTTCAATTAAATATTTTAAAATTAAAAATTCTTCTTTTCTTACTAGAGGAAGGAACCAGGAAAGAGTTCTTAAAACACTTACTTCTTCTTGATTTAAATATGCAACATTAGTTTCTGCCCTAAGCAAAAAATCATAATATGATTCATACTTTTTTGTATATCTTATTAAATCGGTTCCAGTTGATTGATCTAAAAAGTCAGTTGGAAAAGGGTGAGAGTCAGGAGTTATTGTTTTATTTTGAATTAAATAATTTTTAAAATTTTCATAATCTTGCTTTAGAGTTTTAAAATCATTGAAATTTGTTCTTTCAATTGATTTTAAAATCTCATCTTTAGATTCTTTATCAATTTTAATAATTAAATTTGGAATATTAAGTGTCGTGAAATCGGTTCTAATATAATCAGAAACTGTTCTTTTTTCTAACTGAGAAGTTGATTTAGTTAAGCTACCTAAAGCAATGGCGATTTGTGCACTTCTTTTATATGAATTTCCGATAAAATCAAGTACAGTTAAATAATCTTTTTTCTCATATTTACGAAGTCCTCTACCTAGTTGTTGCAAGAAAACTGTGCTTGATTCGGTTGGTCTTAAGAACAAAACCATGTTAATTGCTGGAATATCAACACCTTCATTTAAAACGTCAACAGCAAAAATGATGTTTAATGGATTATTTTCGTTTTGTAAATCTTCAAATTTCTTTAAACGGACACCTGTAGGATCATTTGCGCTTAAATATGTCGTATGATAACCAAAATTGCTCATCCCTTCTGACATTAATCTTGCATGTTCTACTGTTCTACAAAAACCAATGCATTTTAATTTGCCGTTTTTTGGAAGATGTTTTTGGATTTCGCTATCTAAAAAAGCACAATGTGTTTCACTAGAAAGTTGAGAAATAAATTTTCTAATTCCTTCGCTTGTTACATTATCTTCATAATTAATTAAACTATCTTTAATTCCATAATAATGGAAAGGAACAACTAAGTCGTTTTCAATCGCATCTCTTAAGCGAAGATCATATGGCACATTGTTATCAAACAAATCATATAAAGATTGACCGTCCATTCTTTCAGGAGTTGCAGTTAAACCAAGCAAAAAATCTGGTTTAAAGTAACTAATAATTTTTTGATATGTACTTGCAACAGCGTGATGAACTTCATCTACTACGATATAATCAAATTCTTTTTTATCAAATAAAACTAAATTTCTTGCTAGCATTTGATTTGAAGCAAAAATAAAATCGGCATCTAATTCTTGTTTTTGACCATTATAAATTCCATAAGTTCTAGTGTTTCCAAACACACGTTCAAACGTGTTTCTTGCTTCTTCTAAAATCGTATCTCTATGAACAACAAATAAAAGTCTATGAGCTTCAAAATTTAGAGCATCAAAAGCAGATAAATATGTTTTACCACTACCAGTTGCTGCGACAACCAAGCATCTTTTTACGTTTAGATCGTGGTATCTTTTTATCTCTTTTAATGCTTTTCTTTGCATGGCGTTTGGTCTAATTTTTCCATCTTCATCCATGTCAAAATAGTCCATATCCCATGAGGTAATGGCATATTCTAATTTAAGTGCGTATCTTTTAATAATATCTCTATCTAATTCATAAGTAGCTTCCCGATATTTATCAAATTCAGCTAATACATCAGTTAATAAATTTTCATTTTCATTTGTAGGAACAGATAAATCCCACCCTTTATTAAAAAGCAAAGCAAATCTAGTAAAATTTGATGAGCCAATTATAACTTCATATTCATTATCAAATTCAAAAATATATCCCTTTGTATGGAATCCTTTTTCATCAAAACATTTATAATCAAGTTTACATTTAAAATTTGGATATTTTTGTTGCCGTTCTAAAAACGTTTCTAAAGATGCGATATCAGTAAAATTTTGATAAGTTGAGGTAATAATTTTACCTTCTACACCTCTTTTAAGTGCTTCTTCAATGTCTTTTAAGAGCAAAACAAGACCAGCTTTTTTAATAAAAGAAACTGAAAACTTAAAAGATTTGCATTTTGCAAGTGAACTTTTTATTTCATCTAAAAAACTCTTTTTAGAATCGTTTGTTAAAAACAAATTCTCGCTCATGTTAGAATTATTTTAACATATGATAACAATCGTAGCTATTTTGATTTATTGGTTGAAAAGTATTTACTTATTAACTAATTTTTAAAACTGTCTTTTTACTTAAATCAATTTGATAGAAATGTGCATCACCTAAAACTAATTTAGGAACATAGTTAAAGAAATATAAGAAGCCGTTATCGGAAATTGATAAACTAGTTGCATAATATTTTGAATCATAGCCAACTAATAATTCTTGCGTACCATCTTCTGTTGCGGCTTTATTTACTCTATAGAATCCTGCACTACTTGGAGCGGTCATAGCATAAGAATAATAATAGACATAATTTCCATTAAGTAAGAATTCTGTTGGAGCGGTTTTATTTAATGCTATTTTTGTTCCTTCTCCTAAAGAATCTAAATCAGTTCTTCTTAAAGAATTTTCAATAGCTCCATTATAAATGTAGAACATGTCTTTACCGTCAAAAGCAAATTGTTTTACGTTTTTAATGTTATTAGATAATCTTGTACCTTCTAATTCTTTAGAATCTGATTTAATATCACTTAAATTTAAGTATTCAACATATCCGTTATCTTGACCGGTTTGACAATTAATGTAATAAAGTTTTGAATCTTTGATAGTTAAATTCTTTGGTCCGTTAACTTCAGAGAATTTTACATATTCACTTCCATCAAGTCTCATTCTTGACATTCCGGCTGAAAGTCCTGCCCAATTGTAGTGAGTTGAATATAAATAAGTGCCGTCAGTTGTCATATTTCTAACATCATAAGTAGAAATCTTTTCAGCTTCTCCACCCATTATTAGATTAACAGCATATAAGTCGTTATTTGTAAATAATGTTACAAGATTAAAATATAAAATATCCTTATAAATGAAGAAATCTTGAACTTTATTAGCTGTTAATTGCGATGTTTTCTTTGTAGATTCATCATATACATATAAAGTTTTTCCTGCATACATATTTAAATAATATGTTTTTGTGCCATATGAAATTGTTTGGCCACCAATATTTAAAGGTGTGCTTTCAGGAGCGACAAATCCTTCAAGCAAATCTGTTCTTGCTTTGGTTAATAAATCATATCGATATAGATGCAAGTCTGTTTGATCGATATAAACTAGTGAAGATGATGATTCAACATCAAAACCATTTATTCCTTCGTTTTGAACTATATGCTCAGCGATTCCTCCACTAGTGCTAATTCTCCAAATACCTTTTAATTTACTATCGATTATTGAGAATAAATCTGTGTAATTATAATAAAGATATCCATTTTTAATTGTTAAAAATTCCCCAGCAGCATTAGTTAATTTAGTAGGTTCTGTTGAAGTTTTGCTCAAATCTAAATAACCAATATAATCGTTAACTGCATCAACAGTGCAATACAATTTGTTATCATTAATTATGTATTCATGAACTTTTTCTTCCGTTACTAAAGTTGTGGCTTTTGAAGATAAATTAATTTTATAAAGATAATCGTGGTCGCTTTTATTTGTAAAATATAAATTACCATTATAAAGAGCTAGATTATCAGTTTTGCCTTCAAAAATTTTAGTAACAGTTGGTTCGTTTTCTGTATCGGTTGCATCAACCTTATAAATTCCTGAATTTGATGATTTGAGAGTATTGCTTGAATAATAATAAATAGTCTCGCTTTCCTTAACAAAAGCATCGATATTACTATCAGTATATAGAACTGTAGATTCACCGCTTTTAACTTCTTTAACAGAATTTAAGAAAGCTGCGCCAGCAATAAATGATGCACTAGAACTATTATTTTTAATAAATTCTTTTGGTGTCGAATAATCAATTAAGCTTGTTGTTGAACCGCTTAACGAATACAAATAATTATTATGTAAGCCATTTGAAAAATAAATTGTTCCATCGCTTGCAACAAAAACAGGCATATTTTTCTTTTGAGCTTGAATGATTAATTGTGCATTTAAAGTGGTTGTTTTGTAGTTATTATTAGTTACTTCACATGTAAAATCATAAGTACCAACATCTATCGCTGTTGTTACAATATTACCTTTTGAATCTTTTACAGTTTGTTTTGTGTTTGTCCCTTGAGGCAAGACTCCTGTAATTTAGATATCATTTATGTGATCGTTCCCATCGTATTTAACTGCTAAACTTTCATATTTATATCCACTAAATTCGGCTTTTTCAATAGTTAAAGTCGCGTTTAATGTTAAATCTTTGTAATCAGGAGCTGTAATAAGTGCTGTTGCGTTATATGTCCCAGCATTTGTATGAGGTCCAGCATTTGTATATTTGACACTTCCTCCAGTAGGAAGGGTGCCTTTAATTTCAAGAGTGTGAGGATTACCATCAAACGTATATTTTTGACTTTCAAAGGTGATGCCTGTAATGTCTTTCTTTTCGGGTGTTTCTGGTCCAACCGGTACTACAGGTGTATTGCCTCCATCTGTTGGTGTATTTGACGAATCTCCTCCTCCACAAGAAGCTAAGTAAAGTCCTAATACAGCAGGTACAAAGAGTAATAATAATTTCTTTTTCATTAAAAGATCCTCCCTAAATTAAACAATCTTCGTAATCATTATAAATATTATGTATAAGAATAAAAGGAAAAGAAACGGAACTTAAAGTTGAAGAAAATACAATAGCAAAAACAAGGAAAAATAGTCCTGCTAAGAATCCAAGAATTGCGAATAATATTTTCATTCCAATTAGCCACATAAACCCGTCTAAACTCCAACTAAAGATGAGACCAGGGAATCTAATTGTTCTTGATGAGCACCAAAGAAAAACCTCTCCTATATATGAGCCACATAAAATGCAATAAATCATAGAAAACATAGCATATCCAATTAAGACGCTAAATAATGAGCCTAATGCCCAATGTACATTTTCGGTATGAGTTAGAAAAATAGCTAATGCAATGCCTAAAGCAACAATGCCTGCTGCTATTCCCCAACCAAAACATATCTTTTTTGCTCTTGAAGCTTGTGCTGCTTTTGCTCTTCTAGAAGCTTCTGCTCTTTCTCTTTTAACTAACTCTAAACAACCTTTGTGATAAAAAGTTTGGCCTACAGAAACCGTCCTTGTGATTCTCCCGTGTCTTTCTCTTTTAGTAATGTCTTCAGATACTAGTTCTTCTTCTGGAATATCCTTTCCACATTTAGCACAAACGTGTAGATCGTTTTGATGAATAACAATTGTTTTTGTAATTGCTTCAACTGGAGCTGGTGCTGGAGCTGGTTCAGGTTCACTAACTGCTTCTTCTTTTGCACCTTCTTCCTTTACTTCTTCTTTTGGTGGTTCTTCCTCACTTAATAAATAGTCAAAAGAGCAACCATAAAATTTAGACAATTCTTTTAATGTGGATATGTCAGGTTCATTTTTATCGCTTTCCCATTTACTAATTGTTTGAAAAGTGACATGTAATTGTTCGGCGAGTTCTTTTTGTGTTAACCCCTTATCGTTTCTTAATTTTTTTAATTTTTGACCAAGAGTCATCGTCTCTTACCTCCTTCCTTAACATATTCACTTTTTTGGCGAACTTTTTAAATAACCGAGATGGCGAATTATTCGCCAAAAAATAGAATTTATCCAAATTCATGAAAAATTTATATTTGTTTAATAAAAATAAGCATAACTATCTTTATTTATTATGCCATAACGTCTTTAGACAAAATAACTATTTTTAATGTATTAACTAGAAATTTAAAAATAATTGCGGATTTTTGAATTTCAAATAACAGTTTTGTTTTTGCCTGAGTTCTTGCCTTTATACATTTTTTCATCGGCAAGTTCTACCCATTTAGTTAAATCAATTTTATCGATATATTTTACCGCACCAATTGTAACTGTTAGATGCGTTTTCATTTTTTCAAATTCAAATTCTTGATTTTCAATGATTTTTCTAAAAGCTTCTAAACGCTTAAAATATCCTTCACTCATATCATCTTCAATCATGATGACAAATTCTTCCCCACCATATCTGCAAACAAACGAATCATCAATAACATTATCTGCTAATTGAGCAACAGTTTTTAAGACATAATCCCCTGCTACGTGGCCATAAGTATCATTAATATTTTTAAAATCGTCAATATCAAATAAAGCTAAAACTGTATTTGATTTATCTTTAATATCTTCATAAAAATCGTATAAACCATATCTATTGCTAATTTGAGTTAATTCATCAGTTCTTGATTCATTAACAATCTTCTTTTCAAGAGAAGTCGCATATTTTAAGAAAACAGTTAAAAACGCAGTGATAATAACAAACACTATTGTTACGTGTAAAATCATGAGGGTAGTTTCTAGCCAACTATCAATTGAAAAAATAGGTGCATTAAAGTGATCTACTAAAACGAGAGCGACATAAATTATGGAAGATAAACCAACCCAAATATAAGATTCTATTGCACTAGTTTTCTTAGCAAAATAAGTTGTAAAGAAAGAAACAACACTTAAACCAATTAAAAGTAAATGGAATCCGGTTTCAAATCCAAGAATTATTGAAGCAAAAATAATAAACGCTAAGAATTCGTTTCCACAAATAATTGTAAAAAGAAAATATTTTTTTGCTCTAATAAGCAAAAAGAAAAGAGCATATAAAACAATAATACCTAAAGTTACATAAACCATTACGTAAAGTTTAGCTATTAAAAACAAAATAAAATAAACTAGATGCAATGCAAGATAAAAGGCATTAGCTGAATAGCTAGTCTTTCTAATTGTTTTGAATCTTCTGTCTTTTTCGTTGAATTTTGCCATATCTTTTCCTGGTGATATTTTATATTAATAGTTAACTTAATGCCATTATAATCTTTTTTATTAAGTTTATCTTAAGATTAATTCTTTAAAATTTAAAGTTAGGTAGAAATAAAAAATTTAATCTTATAGAATTAATAAAGAAAGGATTCTAAATATGAGACAAATTGAAATTAGAAATAAATGGGTATCACTTGGTGAATCATCAGTTGTTAAAGACACCGAAGGTAATGACCTCTTAAAAGTTAAAGGAAAATTCTTTTCTATAAGAAGAAGAAAATTTATTTACGACATGAATGATAATTTAATTTATCAAGTTCGTAATCGTTTCTGGAACTTCTTTAGACATGCTTGTTTTGTTTTTGATAAAGATGAAAAACCTGTTGCAACTTTAGAAACTAAATTTTTAACTCTACACGACCATTACAATATCGATTGTGCTTTAGGTAATCTTGTAATTAGAGGAAACATTTTAGGTTTTGATTACCATATTTATCTTAACGATAAAGAAGTTGGCCATGTTGCTCGTCACATTTCTTTAAGAGATTCTTTCACACTTACTCTTGATGATGATCAAGACTACTACTTCTTTGTAGCTTTAGTTATCGCGATTGATAATATTGTCGATATGAAGCGAAATCAATATAACAATTAACCTAAATTCTTTCTATATATAAAAAGGAAAGTAATTTTCCAATAGATTACACAGAAGAAAAAATAGATCAATTCTCATTCTACGATTATCAAAATTTCTTTGATTTTGCAAAAGCTGCAAAATATTTAAATACCGCTTACGAACCAACAAATTAAGCACAAAATTATAAAATAGTTCAGTTTTGCAAGGTTTTTAATTAAAAAGAGGAAAAATTTTCCTCTTTTATTATTTTAGAATTGGAGTTAAATCTGCCGATAAACATTTTGGACAAGTAATCGGGGTTGCTGCTATTTTTGCACAAACCGGACATCCAATCATTGATAATCTAGAGCCATATCCAGCAGGATGAGGATGAATCGGAAGTGTTCCATCAAATTCGGTATTACATTTGTTGCACTTGTACTTCATTATTTTTTCCTCTATTTTTTCTTACTATTTAAATTTCTTATTGTTTCATAAGACATATCAACTAAAGAAAAAACGTATTCATCAGGAAAATAATCTGATAAAGAAACAGATATCCAAGCTTTCTTGTTCATATGCCATCCAGGAAAAATATTCTCTTCACATAAAAGGGCATCAAAAATAGACTTATCAGCTTTTAAATTAATAACGGTTCTACCTTTTGCTTTTGGTGCGAGTTTATTATCTTCAACATTCATAATGCACCCATACCGCTTTTTATTAATTTTGTTCCTAAAAATACCAAAATATGGGTATTTTTTTCATGGAAATTCAGGTTCATCATCATAATTATCTTTTATATATTTAGCTACTCTTTCTGCTTGCGCATCAAGAAATAAAGATTTTCTATAACATTTATTTCTAATTTCTAAAATGATATTTCTATATTCATCTTTAAGTTTTCCTACAAATTCTCCGGTAGCATATTCATTAGTAAAAAGAGAATATTCATCGCCATAATTTTTATCAATCATCTTTGGAACGAGCTTGCCTTTTTTAATAGAAATTATTAATTCAAAATCTCCATTCATTATTTCATATGTTTTAATGAATTTATCTTTTTCTTTTTTAAAACAAAAATTGAGCAAAAGATCTTCTTTAACTTGATATCCAAATAGCAATTCTTCTTCTATTTTCATAACATAAGAATTATAACATTAATAAGCACATTTTAAAGATTAGATGAGATTCAATTTTTTTATTATTTATTACTTTTTAATTTAAATCGGTTTTTAGAAAAAAGTTGAGTTTTGCAAGGTTTTTAATTAATTTTTCAAAATATTTTTCACTAATTTATTTTGTTTCTTTAATATGTATTTAAAATAGATTAAAATGATTTTAATGTTAAATAGAATCAAAGCAATATTTAGACGGACAGACTTTGCGCTTTTATTTGGCTTTGTCTTTTTTGTGGTCTTGGCTAGTTATGGCCAACTTTATATGTATCACCAAGATCCAAGTGAGGTTAATCTTTCACTTGGAATTGCTACTCTTCTTTTCTTATGTGGTTTAATATCCTTTGTACTTTTCATATCCGGCTCTTTTAAGAGAGGAGAAATTCCTTACAAACGGATAAACATAATTTCTATTGCGGTTTTAATTACTGGTTTAGTTTCAATTTTTCAAGCTCCAAACGTTTTTACTTATGAAGAATCCGCTATTGTTCTAATTAACAATTTTAACAAAGCAATCTTTTCTTTTGATTTTGTTTTAATCTTTTTATTCATCTACTCAACCTTATTTGTTTTTTCAAAAAGATTTAAAAACTCTAACTTTATTGTCTTTTTATCTTATCTTGCTTTTGCTTTTTGTCTTGTTGTTTTACTTTATTCTTACATTACTGAATATGATAAAATTGCTAATTATTTTCAGGTTTTATTCGGTTATAAAGAAGGTAGTTTGACTCCTGCCGCCTCATTTATTATAAATTCAAATTCTGTTGGAATGGTCATGCTTATTGGGATATTGATGGCACTTATTTTACATAGTATTCACCCTCACTTCTGGCATTATTTATTAGCTACCTACTTTTTAATTAACATTTCTTATACACATTGTAGAGGAAGCTTGTTTTTAGGTGCTTTTGCTATTATTGTTTTTATTTTTTATAGAATTATCGCTTCTTTTAAAGAGCACAAAAGGAGAAACATTATCTTATTAATTATATATTCTTCTCTTGTTTTGCTTTTTAGTGCGCTACTATTAATTGTTTTGCTTTTAAATGGGGAATTTTTGCCTCATTTATATCACGCCTTAAAAATGATAACTAATACAACAACTCTAAATTCGAGGATGCATATCTATGACGTGTCTTTTTCTATTCTTAAAAATGGAGGCTGGGTGTTAGGCTATGGATTTGGATCGTTTAATCTAATCTTAACTTGGTCGCTTGGACCTTATGCTTCTTATTTAGTACCAGCTCACAACGCATTTATCAATATTTTAGGAAATGGAGGTGTAATACACTTAGCTGCTTATATTGCTCTACTTGTTTATTCTGTCTTTATCTCTATAAAATTATTTAAAAATTCACAAAAAATTGCTTTTGCTCTTTCATTAAGTTGTCTATCTTATTTTATATATACATTTATTGAAACAATTCAATACATCTTATATTTATTCATTTTCTTGCTCTTTGTTTTTTATGAAATTAGCAAAAGGGAAGAGTATAGTAAAGAACAATCAAACGAATTTGATCGCGTTTCATACTAAATAATTACCATTATATTCATATTTTCTTCATGTTTTTAAATTTTTGATGATAAAATATTTTCGAGGTTAATAATATGAAAAGACCACTTAAGGAAAATGTCTCTGAGTTACTTGAAATAATTGGTAATCATCTCAGAAAATATCGGATAATGGCCATCGTTTTTTTAGGAATTATTTCTTTACTAGATATAGGGTTTTCAATTGCTTGGTTTATAAGTGATGATATAGTTGCTAATGAAAAAGAAGTCGCTTATTACATTTTACAAGGAATTGTTCTTGGCGTTTCTTTGATATATATTTTCTTAATGATTTTAGACAAAAAAGAAAAAATAAGTAATATGAAGCTTGCTGTTGCTTATCACATTTATGGTTTCCTTTTAATGGCTTGGGCAACGCTTGTTTATATGCTTGATTTAACACTTGGAGAACCATCAATAATTTACTTAATGATTGGGACAATTATTGCTGGATTATTTGTTGTTGAGCCAATATTCTTTACATTTTTTTCGGTCTTATCGCTTATTTCGATACTTATCTATTTTTCTTTCAATCCAAACGAATTTTTTGATGGAACACTTATCTGGGAAAATGTATTTAACCTTGTAGCCTATGCTTTTGTTATTGTTCTTTTAGCTTTAAGAAATTATAGAGTTACAATTCGTGAAAATAGAGCATATAAAAAATTAGAAGAAATGTCCTATATTGATGAATTAACTGGTTTATATAATGAAAGATCATATATTAGTGAAATCGAATCTATAAATAATAGAATCGATGATGGTGAAGACGTAAAATTTGCTGTTATCTTAATGGATTTAAATAATTTAAAAGCAACAAATGATAAATACGGACATAGATTTGGTTGCTCTCTTGTTGTTAGATGTGGCCAAACGATTCCAGGTCTTTTCCCAACATCAAAATGTTTCCACGTTGGCGGAGATGAATTTATTATTATCGTTTATGGTGATGACTACGATAACTTTGAAGAAAGACTTAAAAATTTCGATGAAAAAATGATCTATTCAATTGTTCAATTTGATGGTGTTGATTTAATCTTCTCTGTAGCTCGTGGTTATAGCATTAGAAAAGAAAACGAACATTATAAAGACGTTTTACAAATTGCAGATAGCGAAATGTATATTCATAAAAAATATGTTAAAGAAAAATATAATTTAGCCAAAAGATAATAAAAACCTGCAAAAACTTGATATTTTATTAAAAAATAGCCTGTCAAGTAAAAATACTGTACAGGCTTTTTTGATTAGTTTATTTAACTAAATTAATCTTTTAAACTTCTTACGTAACTAATAAGAGCAAATGTTCCAGACATAATTGTTGGAACAAAAATTGATGAATACATGGCAACATAAGTTGGCCATGCTGAAGAGATTTCTCCTAAAAATTGAGTGTTAGCTGTAACTGATGAATAGATTGAAAAAGTTAATGAAACTAGAACCATTGCAATTGAGATATATCTAGTAAGCTTTTTGTTTTTTATAGAAGCTAAAAATACTGAAGCTAAAGCAAAAAGTACGCTTAAAACACCAACTTGAAATGTGTCTCTATTTGGAAGTAAGATGTTTACAAAAATTGCAACAAGATAAGGAATAATTGCTGCAAAATAAGCAATCTCACCTTTTTTATATCCGATAAAGCTATAACAAGCAACTGCAAGGACAGATATTGTTATAAAAATATAAGATGTAATCATCCATCCTCCTAAATTATTAGCTATAACAAAAATAAGTAAATAGACCGCTACAGCAAGGATAAAAACAGTTAAAACCATTTGTAAAAATAGCAACAACGCAGTTTGCTTTTTTAGTCCGAATTTTTCTTCTGTGTTCATAATATGTTCCTTTAATAGAGACAAATTTATTCAATAACTTCGCTATTTTCTGTCTTTCTTCTTATAAGGAAGAACAAAGATATACCAAAAACAATTAAAGAAATTGTTGCACCAATAATATAAGCTACCCAAATAGGAATAAATCTTCCTAAAGCAATATTAGGTTCTCCAAATATATAAGTTATGACAACTGAGGTCATAATAAAAGCGGGAATTGATGTAAATAAAGATTTATATTTATTATCGTTTCGCTTCATTAAATAGCAACTACATACCCATAAAGTTGCAGCCGCTAAAAGCTGATTTGACCATGCAAACCATCGCCATAACAAATTAAAGTTATGTGAATCTAAGAAATTCCAAATACTAATTCCTACAACTACTGCAAATAAAGGTAAAGTTAATAAAAGCCTATTTTTAATTTTCTTTTGGTCAATATTTAACCATTCTCCAATTATTAAACGACAACTTCTTAAAGCAGTATCTCCACTTGTAATTGGACAAACTACTACCCCTATTATTGCTAAAACCGTACCTACTGGTCCTAAAAGCGTTGAAGATATTTCTTGAACTGAAGTTGAACTACCGCCAATTGCATCAAGTGCTAGCCATCCGTCGCTTGTATTAACGCGATAAAACGCCATTGCTGCAGCAGCCCAAATTAAAGCGATAACCCCTTCAGAAACCATCGCTCCATAAAATACTTGTCTACCTTCTTTTTCGTTTTTGATGCATTTAGAAATCATTGGCGATTGAGTTGCGTGGAAGCCACTTACTGCTCCGCAAGCAACTGTAGTTAACATAAATGGCCACCATGGTAATCCACCATTTTCAAGAGAAAAGTCTCGAAAATTATCGATAATTTCAATCATTGGATATTTGTCTTGTTGAAATAACACTCCTCCAATTACAGCAAGAGCCATACCAATAAGTACAACTCCAAATATTGGATATAATTTACCAATAACTTTATCAATAGGAACAAGCGTTGAAAGTAAATAATAAGCTAGAATTATGATCATCCAAATCCATGCTGCAACATTTCCTCCAGTTAATGATTCAAGTAAAGATGATGGAGAAACAACAAAAACAGCCGTTACTAAGATAAGTAAAACAATAGAGAATATTCTCATAACCACTCCCATTATTTTACCTATGTACTTTTGCGAGAGTTTAACGATTGAATCTCCGTTATTTCTACTAGAAATCATTCCACAAAAATAATCGTGAACTGCTCCACCTAATAAACAGCCAAAAACAATCCATACAAACACAATTGGTCCAAAAAGCGCACCACTAATTGCACCAAATATTGGTCCTGTACCAGCAATGTTAAGCAATTGAATTAAAAAAGATTTCCGTTTTGGAAGAGGCGTTATATCAACTCCATCAGGAGATTTTATTGCAGGAGTTTCTCTACCATCTATCTTAAATATTTTTTCAGAAACTCTTGAATAAACTAAATATCCACCAATTAATAAAATTAAACAAATAAAAAAAGTCCACATATTATTATTATAATATTTAGCCTTTAAAATGTTAAAAATTTTTATAATTATTTTCTTTATAAAATCTAGATAATATTTCAAAAAGGCTACAAAACTCAATTATTTTTAATTAAATAACACTCGACGAAGTGATTTAAAATTATAGGTAAAGAATTTGAAATATTATTTTTTTACTTTTCTAATTTCTTTGTGTTTAAATAATATTCTTCAATTCTACTTTTTGCTCTAACAAAATATTTTTCTAAGCTTGGGTCAAATTGTTTTCCCATATTTTCCATGATGATTCGTTCTGCATCAGCAAATGAGAATTCGTCTTTATAAACTCTTTTACTTACTAAAGCATCATATACATCAGCAATTGCCATAATACGTGCTTCTAAAGGAATTTCATCTCCCTTTAATCCGCTAGGATATCCTTTTCCATCCCATCTTTCATGATGATAATGAGCAACATTAATTGCTACAGATTCTAAAGATTTATCAGTAACATCTTTTAAAATTTGAGTCAAGATTTTAGCCCCTTCTGAAGAGTGAGATTTCATTACATTATATTCTTCAGGGGTAAATCTTCCTGGTTTTCTTAAAATTGCATCATCAATTGTAATTTTTCCTAAATCATGCATTGGTGCTGCCTTAATAACGCTTTGATAGAAAGTGTGATTTAAATCTAAAGAAGGATCTTTCATCATTTCTTCCACTAAAAAACGCACGACATCACTCGTTCTTTTAATATGTCCTCCAGTTGAATTATCTCTTCCTTCAACCATCGTTGCCATGCCTAAAACTAATTTTTCTTGTAAGGCAACTTCTCTTTTCTTAATAACTGAAAATACAAAGAAGAAAACGATTTGAGTAAGAATTAAAATTAAAAAACTTACTATAATTGAAACTGTTGATTCTATACTTCCTTCGCCTTTTCCAACAATTTTAAGCATCCATGAACTAATTGAATAAATAATAAGGACAAATAGTCCAAACAATGCCGCCATTGAGTGACCGAACATTCTTTCTTTATCTTTTTTAATTAAAAATGCGTAATAAACAAATCCAATAAGCGCCCAAATAACAAATATTAAAATCGATTCTCTTGCTAAATAATCTAGCTTAATAACATCATTAATTACAACAGAAAGAGCAAAAGCAATTCCTAATATCAAACCGACAATTCCAGCAAGCATTCCTTCTTTTCCGCGATTTGCATCACGTCTTGCTCTATTAATTGTGATTATAGAAATATAAATATAAACGATAATTCCACAGAAAGTATTAATATCAACAATCCAACCGATTAAAACTCTACCAAAAAATAACATAAGCGAAGTAATAATTGTAATTGCTAAAATTACATTTTTTGGATTTCCATTTTTATCAAGTTTTGCAAATACTTTTGGGAAAATTTTATCTTCTGCCATTGAATGTATTAAATTTGATAAAGCAAGCATGTTTCCGATAATGCTTGTTAAAATAATTGCTAATAATGCAACAACAAACATCACTAATCCAAAAGTGCCTAAATATCGATGAATAACGTAAAATGCTGGTATTCCATCAAGTCCACTTAATGAAGATGAGCTTGTTAAATATTGATACCAATTTGCGTATTCATCAGGAAAAATACTGATTGATAATTGACAAATAAGAATATAAATAAGGGCACTAACTGTGACAGAAATCACGAAAATTCTAAAAACGTTTTTGTGGCGGAATTTTAAATCTTTGTTTTGATGAGAAATACTTTCAAAACCAATAAATGCCCAAGGCATCATCCCAACAACTCCTACAATTTGTAAAAATTCGTTGTTTCCGTCAGGTGCAAAATCTGGTTTATATGTATCAATGCCGCCTTTATGCATAGTAAATGCAACGATAAATCCAGCAATAATTAAGGCTACGAAAAGAATGACTAATCCTGCTTGAATAGATGTAGAAATGTTCTTTTTAAGCAAACAAATACCAGCAAAAATTAAAAATATTGTTAATGATAATAATATTTCACCAAGCCAAATATCATATCCTCCAATCGAATAATGAAACCCAAATTGAAAAGTCGATCCAAATATATATCTAGCAAATAGCGAAATCGAAGAAACATTAGCCCACAAAATTGCGGCATAAGTTATTATTAAAAACCACGAAACTAAAAATGCGTGGTCTCCACCTAAAGTGTTTTTAGCAAATGAGTAAATTCCACCATTAGAATCAGGATATTTATTCATCATGTAGTGATAGTTATAAGCTAAAACTAACATGGTGAGCATGCCAATTATAATACCAATTATGCTACCAAGAGGTCCTGCTTTACTTAAAAAAGAACTGCCAGTAACAACAAAAGAGCCCCAGCCAATAGCTGTACCAATTGATAAACCTAAAGCGCCAAGAGCAGATACTTTTTTATTTTTATAATTTTCCATCGTTATTTAATGTTGTGTTTAATGTTTTCTAAATTAGGTGTACAAGCTTCTATTTCTTTTTTTGGAATTGAAACGAAAATATCGACCAATTCTTGATCATATTTTGTGCCAGCATTTTCTTTAATGATTTCAATTGCTTTTTCATAAGTTTCTGGATGAGAATAAACTCTTCCCATTGTAATAGCTGAATAAGCATCAATTATTGCAATCATCTTGCTTGGAAAAGGAATAGAATCGGCTTTTTTAAAGTAATAGCCTTCTCCATCGACTCTCTCGTGATGAAATAAAATCCAATCAGAAATATAATCAAAAGATTTAATTGGTCTTAATAAACGCACACCAATTTGAGGATGTGAACGCATAATTTCTTGTTCTTCCTCATTTAAATTTCCTTCGTTATTTAAAATTTCAATTGGGAGTTCAAGTTTTCCAATATCATGGAAAAGTGCGGCGTATTCTAAACTTATTTCGTTAAATTCACCTTTCAAATGACGTGGTAAATGTTTATAAAACACTGTCATTAAGTTTTTAACGTGTAAACTATGTCCTTGTAAACTTGGTGCACGTGAATCAATGACACTGATTAAAATTTGAGCAATTTCTAATGATCTTTGTTTTGAAGTGTTGATTAAAATATTCAATAACGCGATTGCTAAACTTACAAAGATACTACCAAAAAACAAGATGAAAGCTGTAACAATGCTTGGATCTGCGTAAATTGCAACATAGATATATCCAACTAAAAAGAAAACAATCAGGATTAATCCAACAGCAAGCATTACATTGTCTCTTTTAACTCCGCCTGAAATAACGTCTCTCATTCTAAAAGAGAAAATGATGTATAAAACGATATTTGCTACCATGATGGCGGCACCTAACCAGATCAAAATTAAAATTAAAATATCCATAAAAATAAAACCAACTAAACTAATTATAAACCAACGTTCCTCAAAAAACATTTATCTTTTGGTAAAAGATACCTCATTTATAACTTGCGTAAATTGAATTTATCTTTGCACCATTTCAAATTATGTAGGTGCATTTTATTTTGCAGTTATAATTTTAATGAGTTTCGCTTTGCTAAGAAAGGAGGAAAATCTATGAACGATATAAATAGAGAGAAACTCGTATACATGATTAACACCAAAAGTAAAATCAATGAAATTTGTTCTGAATTAGGGATTTGTCGACAAACAATTCGTAGAGAAATATTAAAAAATTCTGTAATCAGAGGAGCTTTCAACAGTTATGAAAAGTGCCCTTTATTAGTCAATTTTCCCTATTGCTGTAACACTTGCGAAGCTTATAAAAAATGTCATTATCCAAAAAGAAATTACCTATTTTCTAAAGCCTCAAAACTTTCTGGAGATAGATTTTCAAAAGCTCATTCAGGGACAAGATTAAGTGAGGAAGAAATCAGATTATTAGATAGTTTGTTGTGGGATGAAGTTAAAGAAAAGGGACACTCAATTCACATGTTTTTGGTAAATCATCCTGAGATTAAAATCTGTGAAAAAACAATTTATAACCTTATCGACAAAAACATATTCAGAATAAGAAATATTGATTTAAGATTGAAAGTTAAAAGAAAATACAAAAAGAAGTATTATCGTACTGATT
>Ga0247608_10003465_pt1 | contig 18378 bp, 11 predicted proteins | sample 176DNAGHGlowgp2_FD_193490 | JGI IMG/M metagenome (GOLD analysis project Ga0247608, IMG submission 193490) | Sheep rumen microbial communities from Palmerston North, Manawatu-Wanganui, New Zealand - 1766 DNA GHGlow gp2 | ecosystem: Host-associated > Mammals > Digestive system > Stomach > Rumen ... | reverse complement strand
CTTGGTGTCCTGGCTACCAAAGTAGAGTGTCATCTTGTACTTGGCAGGCAGCGTAAACTTGATAGAGGTCGATCCTTCTAACTTTAAGCACTCAGAGTATGTCGTTCCGTCTACCGTTGCTGTCCCCTTGCTGTTGGATCCGTTGCCAACAACCGTGAAGAAACTATTCGAAGGATTGCCCGCCTTGTCGAACGTGCACGTAATCGTACCCTCGGGGGCAGGAGTCTGACCGCCGCCCTGACCGCTGTCGCCGCCTGTGCCGCCACCCTGGCCGCTGTCGCCGCCGCTATTGTCGCCACTGCCGCCCTCGGCGTCACCGTAGACGCTGACGAGCGACGTCTGATAGCTGTCCAGCATGCCGCCCAGCGTGGCGTCGTAGGCCGAGTCGGTATTGTCGTTGCCCACATTGTCGGCAAAGCTGTACCGGAAGTCGCCGTGGTTCATGCGGCCCGCACCGTAGTAGCCCGTCACCAGTGCCGGAACATCCTCGGCAGCTACGGCGCTGTACTTGTACATCAGCCCCGAGTTAGTGTCGAAGTTATTATACGCCGAGCCACCCTGTCGGGCCTTCTCCGTAGCGGGCACCTGGGCATCGCGCGACGACGTCTCGTAGGCGTCGTAGCCCGTAGCCGCGGGCTTGGCCTGCGTATAGTAGCTGAAGTTGCTGACGGCCTTGTCCACATAGTTGCCGTAGGCCTTTATCATGCCGCCGTCCTCGCCCGAGAACGTGCCGCTGCCCTTGGCGTCGGTGCCCTGCATCGAGGTCAGCATGGGCTTCTTGGTCTTCAGGAAGTAGTTGTTCTCCACAAACACGCTGGCTCCCGTAGTAGCTCCTACGCCATACTTGGCCACGTTGTCGAAGAAGTTGTTCCACACGTGTACCGACATGGTGCGCACGCGGGGATGGCGCGAGTCAGAGTGGTCGAACCAGTTATGGTCGTACGAGATGTAGTTAGGCCCTGATTCCGACTTCATGCCGAACATGTTGGTCTTGCCCGTGTCCCAGTAGCGGTTATAGCTCACGGTGACGTACTTCGAGTTCGTCTTCACGTCGCACGCGCCGTCGCCCTTGGCGTGGTCGCCGCCGCCGTTGGGGCCGTAGAAGAAGTCGACATGGTGTACCCAGATGTTCGAGTTGTTAGTATCCATCGAGATACCGTCGTCCATGCAGCGCATGATACCGATGTTACGGAACTCCACGCCCTTGGCGTTGCGCACCAGGAAACCGAAGCCGCGCACCGTGGCGTCGTCGCCAATGCCTTCGATGGTGATGGGCATCTCGGCGTCGGCGTTCTTACCCTTTATCTGTATGCCCTCCTCCGAGCTGCTGATGCCGTCCAGATCGTCCTTCTCCACCAGTCCGACGAAGCGGAAGGCGATGGGTGTCGTGTCCTTACCCTTCTGGTAGGCATCTATGATGGCCTGTATGCCCTCCACGCTGCCGACTCCGTTCACAGTGGTCGTGATGCTCTTGGCCGACTTCTTGGTGACGTAGAGCACCTTGGCGCCGCTCTTCAGCGTGCCGTCGGCGTTATACGCACCGGGCTGGTAGCCCATGAAGGCAAAGCCCTCGCGGCTGTAGCTCTTCACCAGCAAGCCCGTAGCCTCGTTGTAGCCCGTCGTCTCGTTGCCCTCGGCAGTCACGGGAACCACCTTGATGGCATAGTCCTCGGCGGCCTTCAGACCCACCACGTCGGCACGCACGTAGCTGCCGTAGTCGCGCACCAGCTGGGCGTCAATCTTCTGGTACTCCGTCGTGCCGCCACCCTTGTAGTACACGTTATAGCCGGCAGCATCTGCAAACTTCTGGAACTTCACGTAGGCAGACTCCAGCCAGCCCCTGGCCTCCGTAATCTGCACCTTGCCGTCCACGTTCACCACCTGGCCCTGCTCTTCGCCGCCCTTGTCGGCCTTCCTGAAGGCAATGCCCGTCACCTGACCGTTAAAGGTGTACGTGCCGACCTGCTGGTTCACCGTCACCGTCTTGCCGTCGTCAGCAACGTCAATGCTGCTCACGTCGGCCGTATTGTAGTACCTCAGAGCGCCGTCCTTCAGCGTCAGCACGGCCTGGTTGGCCTGCGTATTCACAGAGGCAGAGTAGTCGTTCACGATGTCCGACACGCCGCCCTCCGTGTCGCCGCCCCCTTCGCTGTCGTCGCCGGGGTCCTCCGTCTTAATCAGATACACGTACATGGCGCCGTTCATCGTCAGCGTCACGTCGCCGTCGGCCGTCACCGTACCCACGTTGGTCGACTGCGCCGTGCCCGGCTTCGTCGTATTGAAGTCGCCGGCCGTGGCAGTAATGTTCTCCGCATTAATACCGCGCGCCTCCGTCTTGCTCGACGACATGCAGTACACCGTCACCTTCATGCCGGCCTTCAGACCGGGAATGGTAATCACCGAGCCGCCAGCCAGCCACATACGCTTGTTCGACGCGTCGTTGCCGGCGCGCAGGTTACCCTCGCCGCTCGTCACACCGCTGACGGTCAGCAGCAGACCCTTGGTATAGGCAACCTCCTGGCCGCCAGCCTTCACGGCCTCCTTCGTCAGAGCCTTGGTATAGCTATAGCGGTTCTTCTTCGTCTCGGTACTGTGATACCAGTTGGCGTCGCCGTCCATCAGCTCAGCGTCGTTGGCATCCAGCGTGGCAAAGTCCCACGTCTTCTGAGCCTCCACGTTCACGGCCATGCCCAGCATCAAGAGCACGGCACACATTACAGCAGACAGTTTCTTCATAGCGTCCTCTCCTCCTTTCCGTTACTTAATAATAACCTTCTTGCCGCCAATCACATAGACCCCCCTGCCCAGCTCGGCAGTGCTGTGGCCCACCAGCTGTCCCTGCAGGTTGTACACAGGTTTGCCCTCCACGCCGGCCTCCACGGCCAGTGCCAGGCGTGCCTCCACACTAGTGGCCGACGACAAGTCAATCGTCACCTCGGCCATGTCGTCCAGCGTCTGCGACGTGCCGTTGTTGTACTCAACAGTCACCTTGTCGCCGCTGAACGTAATCTTCTTCACAGTCGTACCGTCTATCGTCCCCCCGTCGGCCATGGCCGCGAGCGACAGACAGAACAATCCCGTCATAAGTAAAAACTTCCTCATGCGTCTTATAGTCTTTTATTAGTAAGCGACCGCAAAATTACGAAGAATAATTCTAAAAACCTTCCTTCCCCTCCACTTTATTTACCGCAAACGTTTACAACCATTTTACGAAAACGCTCATTTCACTCTCCCTCCATAAAATAGAATGGAGATAGAATGGAGGTAGAATGGAGATAGAATGGAGATAGAATGGAGCTAAGTGAGAGAAAGAGGCTATTTTTTTTTGTTTGTTCCACTTTACTTCGTACCTTTGTAGCCGGAATGGAAAAGATTACAGACTATGAGATTATGGCCCCTGTGGGCAGCCGCGACTCGCTGGCGGCGGCGCTGAAGGCGGGGGCGGGCAGCGTCTACTTCGGGGTAGAACAGCTGAACATGCGGTCGCACTCGGCCAACCACTTTACGCTGGACGACCTGCGTGACATTGCAGCACAGTGCCGCGCGGCGGGCGTGAAGTCGTACCTGACGGTGAACACCATCATCTACGGCGAGGACATCCCGTTGATGCACCAGATAGTGGATGCTGCGCGCGATGCCGGCATCACGGCCGTCATAGCCTCCGACGTGGCAGTGATGACCTACTGCCGGCAGCAGGGCGTTGAGGTGCACCTGTCGACACAGCTGAACATCTCGAACATCGAGGCGCTGCGCTTCTATGCGCAGTTTGCCGACGTTGTCGTGCTGGCACGCGAGCTGAGGATGGAGCAGGTGGCCGACATCTACCGGCAGATACAGGAGCAGCACATCACGGGTCCGTCGGGCGAGCTGGTCAGGATAGAGATGTTCTGTCACGGTGCGCTGTGCATGGCCATCAGCGGCAAGTGCTACATGAGCTTGGACAATACGGGGCGCTCGGCCAACCGAGGGGCCTGCATGCAGATATGCCGCCGGAGCTACATCGTGACCGACCGCGAGACGGGCACTGAGCTGGAAATAGACAACAAGTATATCATGTCGCCCAAGGACCTGAAGACCATTCGTTTCCTGGACCGCATGATGCAGTCGGGCGTCAGGGTGTTCAAGATAGAGGGCCGCGCCCGTGGGCCGGAGTACGTGCTGACCGTGGTCAGGTGCTACAAGGAGGCCATCAGGAGCGTGCTCGAAGGCACCTTCACCGAAGAGAAGAAGGACGCGTGGGACCGCCAGCTGGCCACCGTCTTCAACCGTGGCTTCTGGGACGGCTACTATCAGGGTCAGCTGCTGGGCGAGTGGAACAGCAACTACGGCTCGAACGCCACCGAGCGTAAGGTGTATATAGGCAAGGGCGTGAAGTATTTCTCGCGGCTGGGCGTGGCTGAGTTCACTGTTGAGGCCGACACCTTCCAGGTGGGCGACAAGATGCTCATCACCGGACCTACCACGGGGGCTCTGTATGTTACCGTCGACGAGATACACGACGACGTGCAGGCCGTGCAGACAGCTCAGCAGGGCACCCGCGTCAGCATTAAGGTGCCCGAGAAGGTGCGCCCCAGCGACAAGCTGTTTAAGATAGTTAAGGCGGAATGATGGAATATCGTTGCGTCTTAAAGACAAGAGAAAAGGGCAAGTCATAAGCGACTCGCCCTTTTTTCTTGTTGGCCTTATAACGTTACTTCTGCTCCTCTTTGCACTCGTGGGGCTTGGGCCTTGCGGCCTGTATGCCGGCCTGCTGAAGAGCAGCCAGCAGCTGGTCCTCGCTGATGTCCTGATGATGATACTTCAGGGCGATGGCGCGGCGCATAGAGTTGACGTTGGCGTCTTCGACACCCTTGATGCTACGGGCCTTGGCTACGGTCTCAACGGTGGCCTGGTCGGCAGGGATGAGGAAGTAGGCATAGGCACCCTTGCCACACTTGCAGGCACTGACGGGTGTATAGCCTATCTTGGTGATGAAGGCACGGATGCTGTCGGCTGCCGTCTGGTCGCCATCGAAACGCACGGTGATGTTGTGGTGGCGGATGTCGGGCTCCATGCTGTCAATGCCGGGCTGGCGGAGCAGTCGGCTCTGGATGCGCTGGAAGCACTTCTGGCAGTGCATGTCGTCGATATGGAACATGGCCTGCTTAGGTGTTCCTGAGAGCATGGTGACCTCGATACGGCGCTGGCTGTCGAGCAGGCGACGGGCCATCTGCTGTACCTGTTGCGGCGTCATCTGTTCTACCATCTTGCAGTAGTCCTTGTCGAAGTCGGCACTGTCTTCCAGTTCGTGCCAGATGACGTAGTCCCAATAGCCGTCGTCGATGGCCAGCTGGGCGTACTGCTTGGTGAGGTATTGTCGTACCTTGTCCATGCTGGTGGGCGCGGGTCCGTGTTCGGCAATGTTCTTCAGCTGCTGGTAGATGATGGGGTTCAGCTCCTTATAGCGGCTGGGGTCGGCGTTGTACGAGATGCGCAGTGTGGCGTTGGGCTGCTCGTCGCGGTCCAGGTCGAAGTCGACGCCGACACCGTAGGTGCCGCCCTTCTCTTCGCGTACGGAGTCGGTATAGGCTATGGAGAGACAGCGCTTGAGGAAGTCGAGCTCAAGGTCGCTCTGGGGCGAGAAGGGTACGTCGGCCGTATAGTATATGCTGACATTGGCCAGTGGGGTGGCCTGCTGTTTGCGGAAGACGTGGGTAGACTCGCCGCCTGCGATGCGTGGCACACGACTCCAGTCGGTCTGCTCGTGCTTGTAGGTAGAGGGCAGCGTAGCCAGATACTGACAGAGCAACGGACGCAGCTCGTCGAGCGTCACGTGTCCGATGATGACAGTGCGGAAGTTGGCTGCGTCGCTGAAACGCTCCTTGTATATCTGGAAGATGCGGTCGTAGTCGGCCTGGTCGATGACCTGCTGGGTGACGGGTGTCATGCGCGGGTGGTGACCGTAGAGAATGGCGCGTATGGAGTCGTTATAGTCTACGCGCGGCGAGGCGTTGCGGTTGCTGAGGAACGAACGCGTGCGGTTGATCAGGCTGCGGAAGGCTGTGGTGTCGCGCCGTGGCTGGGTGAAGTAGAGGTGGGCCAGTTCGAAGAGTGTCTTGAGTTCCTTGACCGAGCCGCTGCCACTGATGCTCTGTCCGCGCGTGCCCACAGAGGGACTGACGCGGACGGCCTTGCCGGTCAGCATCTTGCGCAGGGTGGACTCGTCAAACTGGCCCACGCCGGCCTCTGTGATGCTGCTCGCGATGAGCGAGAAGTTGGGGATGTCGCTATCGGGATAGACAGACGTGCCGCCGTCGGCGTTCATCAAGAACTGCACCTGGTCGGCGGTGAAGTCGGTGCCTCGTACATAGACCTTCATGCCATTCGACAGGGTGACCTCGGTGAAGCCGTGCTTGTAGGGCTTCTCGCTGACGATGCTGCCCGGTTTGGGAAGCTGGCTGATGAGTTGCTGGGCCAGTTGTTCTTCACGGTAGGGGTCATACTGCTGCTGTTGGGCCGACAGGATGGTCTGCTCGAGCTGGGCTTCGGTGGGCAGCGTGACGCCTTCCTTCTCGGGGGCGTAGAGCACGCAGACCTGATTGCGGTCGCTGATGAGTTCACGTGCTGCACGGTTCACCTCGTCGAGGGTTACCTCACGGTCCAGACGCTGTGCCAGCTGCAGGTCGAACTCCTCAGAGGTCAGCGGCTCGGCGGTCAGGAAGTGGCGCACGCACTGGTTGACGAAGTAGCCGTTGCGGCGTTCGTTACGCTCCTTATAGCGGCGCTCGGCGGCAGTGATGAAGATGCGCTTGGCGCGGTCCAGCTCTGACTGTGTGAAGCCGTGCTGACGGGCGCGTTCAGCCTCGGCCACGGCAGCCTGAAGACCACCCAGGATGCTGTCTTGCTTGCAGCTGACGGACATGGAGAAGGCCTCCTTGGTACGGCTGACGAAGAAGGCACCGGCACGGCCTGTGGCGCTGAGGAAGGGTGGGTTGGCCTGCTGGCGCACCTCGCCAAGACGGCTGTTGAGCATGGTGCCTATGAGGTCGTCTACGTAGTCGGCGCGAACATACTGCTCGTTGTCCTTCTCGCTGTCGGGCGTGGCATCGTGCTTCATATAGAGATGGACCATGACGATGGGCTGCTCCTTGTCCTTCTGGATGTTGACTATCATGCGCTCGTTGTCGGGCACGGGGTAGTAGATGCGCTCGGCAGGGTTGACGGGTTTGGGAATCTGCGAGAAGAGTGTCTTGATTTTCTGTTCTACCTGGTCGACGTTGATGTCGCCCACGACGATGATGGCCTGCAGGTCGGGGCGATACCACTTTTGGTAGTAGTCGCGCAGGTCCTGGTAGGCGAAGTGGTCGACGACATCCATGGAGCCGATGGGCAGGCAGTCTTCGTACTTTGAGCCACGGTAGATGGCGGGCATGGCGTCCTCCTGAAGACGAGCCATGGCCATGCCGGCACGGCGTGTGCGCCACTCCTCGTGGATGACGCCGCGCTCCTTGTCAATCTCTTTGTCCTCCAGGAGTATGTAGTGGCTCCAGTCGTTGAGCACCAGCAGGCAGGAGTCGAGAATCCCTTCGCGCTTCAGGGGTGCTGAGCCGATATGGTAGACAGTCTGGTCGACGGAGGTATAGGCGTTGAGGTTGGCACCGAACTTGACGCCGATGGTCTCGCACCAGGGTACGATGCCCAGCTGGCCGTCCTTGCCGGGGAAGTGCTTCGTGCCGTTGAAGGCCATGTGCTCCAGGAAGTGGGCCAGACCGCGCTGGCGGGGCTCCTCGAGGATGGAACCTACGCGCTGGGCGATGTAGAAGTCGGCAAGGCCCTGCTCCTTTGCGTTGTGGCGCAGATAGTAGGTCAGGCCGTTGTCGAGGTGCCCGATACGGTAGGTCGGGTCGGTAGGTAAGGCTTGTGCTGCCACCCCCAAGGGTAGTAGCACAGAGCCGATAAGTGCTAATAGATGACGCTTCATACGCGATGTCTTTTACTTTAAGAGCGAGGGTACAGCCTCGGGGGTGAAGTCGTTGGTAGAATTGTTGGTGTCGATATACTTGCCGTTGGCGTCCTGCTTGCGGATGACGGCTTTGTTGTAGCGCGTCTGGTCGCGGTCTATCTTGCCACAGTAGGTCCAGCCGGCATCGAGTGAGGCGGCTGTGACAATCCACTGGAACACAGACTCAACAGACAGGTTGACGGCATCGAGTATCCAGCTGTTGGGAACCTTGTAGGTGTCTTTCGACATGGGGAAGGAGTACTCGCCAAAGGTGAAGGTGTACTCGGCAGTGTAGGCATAGTCCTTGAGGAAGGTCTCCTTGTTGGTGTCCATCTTGGCAATGGCAAAGCTATGGAAACCGCGGTTGTGGAAGTTGTAGACCGTAGCAGTGTAGCAGTACCACTTGTCCAGGTTGGTCGGTTTGCCGTCGGGGTCGGTGATGTTGGGGTTCGACGACTCGTCGTAGAACTCGAAGTCAGCACCGCTCAGGTCGAAGGAGTTGGCGTTGGCCTCCTTGTGGTTAACGCCATTGATGGCCAGAAGCAGGCTCTTGCCAGGCTCCACGGGGACGCTGGTGCCGTTGCCCGGAATCTGATAGATGGCTTGTGCTGAGAAGGCTTCACTCATCAGGTCGGGGGTGTAGTCCTGCTGGTCGGTGGTCATGAACTCTGATTCGAGCACTGCAATGCCGTCGGCATAGAGCGTCACGTCAGAGTTGTTGGTGATGACCATGTACTGGTCGTCGAGATAGGGATTGTCCTCTGGCGTGGTAGTGCCGGTAAAGAAAATTTCGCTGATGACGAAGCCGCCGTCGGCCTGGAAGGAGTTGACCGCCAGCTTCAGCGTACTGCTCTTCTCGGTCACGGAGACGCTGTTGGAGGCTACCTCGAAGTCGGTATTTCCGGCTATCTCGCCCTTCTGGAACGAGATGTTACCCTTGGCGGCAATGTTGTAGGTGCCTTCCTCCAGTTCGGGGATGGTGATGACGTAGTTGTCGCCAACCTTGGTAGGATTGGCCAGCGTCGTGACCTTGCCGCTCTGCACATTGGTAGCGGTACCGGTGAAGTTGTTGAGCACAACATCGGTGACGTTGATGGGCATCTCGAGGGTTACGGTGCCGTTCTTCACAATGACAGGACCGTCGTCCTTACTACAGGAGACGAAAGATACGCTCAGTGCCAGGAGCACCAGCATGCTTAGGAAAATGTTCTTTTTCATTTTGCTTTTTGTTTGTTTGATTTATTATAAATTAGAATGTAATACCCAGTGAGAGCCGTGCTGCCGTCTGGTTAGCCGATGCCGAGCAACCTGTCCAACCGCCAGCCAACGCAGCAAAGAGTCCGTAGCCCCGCAACCGATAGTCGGCGCGTACCATTGCAGCGAGTTCGGTGTAGTTGGCTTTGGCAAAGGTGTAGGTATGGCTGAGCATCTGTGCAAAAGATGGCTGCAGGTCGACAAAAGGTACGGAGAACTTGTCGCTGACACGGCCTTTATAGGAGGCTTCCAGACGAGCAGTAAGCGTAAAGCGCTCTGAGGGCTTAAGAAAGGTCTCGCCTACTAACCGGCCATAGACATGGGCTACCTCAAGGAGACGCTGTGGATAGGCGTACTCCTGGTTATTGCTCTGGTAGCCAATGCTGGCTGATACATGCCAGCCAGGCATGCCATAGAGAGCCGTGAGACGGCTGTCAAAGAGCCGGTTCTTATACATGGTGAGCACGCCAAGGTCAGGAAAGGAGGTAGTGGCCGAGGTGCCTATGATATGCTCGTCGCCGCTGCGCTTCTGGTACTCCACGTCGGCAAAGACAGCCAGGCGGGAGACGCTCATCCGTCGCCATCCTATGCTGGCACGGACGGACTGTGTGTAGAGGTCGGTAAGGGGCAGGGTATAGTTCTCTGTCAACAGGCGGTGATAGCGGTGCTGGGATAGTGCGATATGGGCATAGAGTCCGCGTGAATGTAGCGGAGTGGCATCAAAGAGCAGTCGGGTGCCGCCGCCTTCGTATTGTAAGGAGCGCTTGTCGCCTGAGAAGCGGGAATACTCGGTGCCAAGACCGGTCATCTGGTATTCGGGTATGACGCCTAACTCGCGATAGAAGTCGACGCTGTTGCGCTGTTTGTAGATATTGCCCTCGAAGGCTGCTGCCCAGCGATAGTTCCAAGCGTCATAACCGGCGCCAAGGCGCAAGGTCAGTTCGTTGACGACTCCACGCATGCGAGGGTCAACGTCACGGTATTCATGGTCGGCGCGGAAGAGCATCACGGCACCAAGGAGCCAGTGCCCCAGCCGGGTGGCATAGCCTCCTTCGAAACGATAACGCTCCCGGCGGGTGTCACCACCAATGGTGTCGGCCAGCACATAAGGCTGAAGCAGGCGGTAGTCGGTGGTAGAGTTCCACGTTATGTCATACTGCTTGCCGTTCATATAAGAAGCGTGCCCCCAGACAGCGGTACGATTGGACAGTCGCAAGTAGGAGTCAACACTGGCAGAGGGCAACAGGTGGCCGGTGCCTTCCTGTAGCAGGAACGACTCGCTCTGGTGCTGCCAGTCAGCCTCGACGCAGAGCTGTGAGAACGAAGAAGAAAAGAGCGTGCCATGCAGGGCGGGATTCTGTCGCTGTGGGGCGTCGACCATCTGCCACAGCCAGGTATGCTCCTGCAAGGCAGACACGGAGTCTGCCGGTGCTGCTGAAAGTTGCGCATGGAGCAGCAGGAGGAGGAATAGTATGCTATAGAGTCGTCTGTTCATTATTTAAGGAAGATGATGTCTAACACTGCTTCGTTGTTGCCTTTGGAGACGAAGGACTGGTAGTCGCTATGTGCTCGCATGTCTCTGATGCTGACCTCTCCGTGACGGTTGCGGCAACGGGCAAGACCCTCCACGTCGATGCTGTAGCTGCTGCGCAGTAATTGCACCCGAAGGACGGCACCGTCGAAATCGGAAGTGGTGGTTATCTGTTTGCTGTTCAGATTGGTTATCCGAGCCGTTCCCTGTATCTGCTCGACGGTCAGCGTGTCGCCAGCCGACAGGGTGACGGTGGCCATGGTCAGGATGTCGTTTTCTTCCTGGTGGCAGGATGCTAACAGCAGTACACTTATTATATATAGGAATTGTTTCATCATATCACAGTTTGACGTTCATCTCTAATCCAAAATAAGCGGATACATAGCGACGGATGGTCACTCCGTTGCTTTCGTAGTCGGGGGTATAGTCCCATATCTTGTTGCAGAACATGGCTATATTGAGCCGGTCGTTCAGCAGTTTCTTCGTCACCTTGAAGTTGAGATTCATGGACATGGGTACGCGCTGCTTCTCAAACAGCTCGTCGGAGTTCTTGCGGACCAGCCATCGCAGATAGGTATCGTTCTCGTCGCCTTCCTGCCAGTCGTGGATGGTACCATCGGGAGACATATATTGGTCGGGATAGTTGCTAATGGCATTGCGCTGGGAAGTGGTGAACCACAGGAACTGTGCCGACAGTGAAAAGCCGAGCTTCAGCTTGGGGACATCGGTATCGAGGGTGAAATTGGTGTTCATGCGCTCATAGACGTTGCCTCCGTTGTCCCTATAAAGGCCAACATACTGTATCTGCTCACCGTCTAAGACCTGCGAGGGACGGTAAGTCTCAGTGAGCGAGTTGCGATAGGTAGTGCGGAAGTAGGCACCATTGATGGTAAGACGCGTTAGGATGACGGGAAAACGCTTGGTCTCAAGAGTATATTCAACGCCTTGCTTTAGGGTCTGACTACCATTCGTATAGATGCCATAGCCTAAGAGCTCCTGCCGTTCCTGGTAGGGCAGCAGTTCCACATCTGGCTGGCCAGTCAGCGTGGAGGCATCGATGCCGGAAGCATCGTAGCGCTTGTAGCTGTAGGGACTATAGCTTGACTGGGAACGAAATCCGGAGGTCATATTCTCACGGAAATAGGTGACGGAAAGGCGGTGGCCGCCTATGTTGACATCGGCAGAGAGTTCCCACTTCTTGTTGCGTGCAGGTTTCAACTCCGGATTGTGAGTGTCGCGGATATAGGTCATCAGACGAATGCGGCGGTAGTCAGGGTTGTCGTGATAGTAGTTCAGCTCTACCAGGTCCATATACACCTTGTCCGGGAAGAGCTGCTCCATGGTAGGATTCTTGGTATGCATACCCCAGCCGGTGGAGAGACGTATGAAGGCAGGTAGTCCGCAGATGCTGAACTTGGGGAAGCTGAAACCGGCATTGATGCGGGGGTCGGCATAGAACCGTCCGTGCATGGCATAGTCGGAGGGCAGGCCCATCATGCGTGCGGCACGTACACCGGCCACCATCTCTAACGAGCCTCCTGCCAAAGGTATTTTTATGTCCTCTTCGGCATAAAAGGCCAGCGTTCGGTTGGCTGGGATGTCTGACAACTTGCGCTGTCGAGCCGACATGCCGGGATAGAGGGGTAGCAGGGGGTTGAACACCTGACCGTCACCATAGTTCTTGTCAATATTCCAGTCGGCACCCAGCAGCAGACTGTTGGATAACACACGGCTGGGCACCTGCAGATGTACATTGGCCTTTAGGAAGAGGTTCAACGGCTTGCCATCGGCACTATGGCTGGCGGTATACGTATATGGAAGAATGACGGCATCGCTCTCGCCTTCCTCGCGTGTCGTAGCTGCTATCTGCATGCGTTGCAGCTGTACCAGACGGGTGCGTTCCACTAAATCGTGTTCATAGGCTGCAGACAGCATTACACTGGCAGACTTTAGCCACAATTGCCGCTTCATCTTCAGCTGTAGGGAGGTCATGAAAGCAAAGCGGTTGTACTGAGACTTGTAGCTGTCCTCTGCATGGTTGTTAAGGTCGGGGTCTTCCTTGTCGTTGTCAAAAGAGCCCGTATAGTCGGCATTAGTAGATAGTCCGATGGTATATATGGCGCGTTCCCATGTCTTGTTCAGGCGTGCCGAGAGGGTGACCCGTTTGTAGTTCTCCAGACGGTTACGGGGGTCGGCCTTGGCGTCAAGGTAGTCGGCACTGAGATTCAAGCTAAGACGACGGTCCTGCCACTCCAGGCCCTTGGCAGCATAGAACAGTTTGGAGCCCATATCGGCCTTCAGTCGGAAGTTAAGGTCGTGGCCTCCCTTCTTGCGTTCTATCTTAATAAGTCCGCTGGTCAGGTCGCCATACTCTACAGAGGGGATGCCCCGCACCACCTCCACACTCTGTATCTCGTCGGTAGAGATGCTGCGCATGTCGACGCCGCTGTTGGTGAAGTCGCGCGTGGTAGACTGTGTGTCCCAGGCTCCGCTCAGGTACTGCATGTTGGCATTGGTAGAGATGGGTGCTCCGTCCATGACGAAACTGGTGCCCAACGACGATGTCGCATACTGACCGCCACCCTGTGTCGCCTCACGCAGGCTGATGGTGTTCGGAGCCGAGAGCGAAGGGTTCTGAGCCCTCCCACCAGGCAGCAATTCCAGGATATCCGTAAAACTGGAAGGTTGCAGATGCTCCATGGCGTGTTTCTCTATCTTTGAGGCTGTAGCCAGCCCTTTGCTTTCCTGAGCCGTAACCACCACCTCGCCTATGCGGCTGATTTCAGCCTGTAGCAGGTAGCGGCCGTCTTTGGACGGAACAGTGATGAGCGTCTTATAGCCTATGTAGCTGATTTTCAACTTCGCATAATTATTTTTAGGTAGTCTGAAGCGGCCGTCAGCAGCAGTGACGGCAAGGGGCTTACCCTTGCTGCCGTCAGAAACCGTTGCGCCAACAATGGGCTCTTGGGTCTCTTTGTCGAGTACTATACCATTCAGAACATCCTGAGAAGCAGCGATTTGGGCTATCAGCAGTGCTAATAGAAACGTAATGATTCGTTGTCGATGCATTGAGCTATGTAATTTGTGTGCAAAGGTAGTACATGTTCTGAAGTTGTGCAATACCTATTAATTGGTAAAAAGTACTAATATATTTTGCGCTTTGTGTGTTATTTAGTACTTTTGCAGCCTGAAAAAAGAACAAGACAATGGCAACGATAAACGAGATACAGGACGAGATTATTGAGGAGTTCGCTGGTCTTGACGACTGGATGGACAAGTACCAACTGCTGATAGACATGGGTAGCGAGCAGGAACCTTTAGATGAGCGTTACAAGACGGAGTCGAACCTCATTGACGGTTGTCAGAGCCGTGTGTGGCTGCAGGCCGACTATGAGGACGGCATCATCAGCTTCCAGGCCGAGAGTGATGCGCTGATAGTAAAGGGCATTGTGACGCTGCTCATCAGGGTGCTCTCCGGTCATACGCCACAGGAGATACTGGACGCCGACCTGTACTTTATTAACGAGATAGGGCTTCGCGAACACCTGTCGCCTACACGTTCTAATGGTCTGTTGGCCATGGTGAAGCAGATGAGGATGTACGCCCTCGCATTTGCGAAGAAGTAATTATTCAACTTTCTGAAGTAGTTAAGTAGTCAGTAGTTAAGTAGTTAAGCCAAATGACTGCGTGGTGGAAAGCAGCCGATAGAAGTAATGGCTTATCTACTGTCCGAAAGGAAGAGCGAAGCGATAACTACTTAACTCCTTAACTACAAAGAAGTTGAGCGAATGCGAAACTTGAGGTAATTACTGCTTCTCGTAGGCGTCAAGTTTCTTAAGATAGTACTGTCTGAAGTCGCTCCAACGGTAGTATGGGGCCATGTCGTCAGGCAGGGGCAGACGTGTCTCGCGCTCGTTGAGCAGTACCTTTACGAGCACGTCCTTGTCGTGCGGATTCCGGCGGTAGAACACCAGTTGTATGTTCGACGCCATGGGGAATACCAGACACGCCCACCATCCACTGTCTTCCAGATGCTCAAGGTCGGCTATCTGGGTGTCGTAGCCGTTGATGCCCAACAGGCATGTCAGCGGTAGCAGCACTGTCTCGTGTCCGAAGCGCAGTTGGACACCGGGGCGCTTATGGTGCAGACAGCTGTCGGCATCGCTGATGATTTTTCGCAGCAGGAAACGCTGGCCGTAGGGCTGTACGCCGCCGCTGTGGGGCGCCGGTCCGCAGGAGATGTACCACCAGACGTTCTCGCACTGCCAGAACTGATGTATCTCTTCGTAAGAGAAGAGATTGATGAGCTGGCTTCGCTCGCCCATCTTGGTGTTCTGCTGCACCATGGCTGTCTTGATGAGGTAATAGTTAAGCCATACCTGGTCTACGTGCTGGTTGACGTATGCCGTGTCGTTGAACAGGACCCCCATCAGTCGCGGGTTCCGCTTGCGCGGCTTGCAGAACTCGTCGTAGGCCCTCTTGCATGAAGGACTGTCTACGAGACTGCGCAGCATCTGGTCTTGATAGTTCATGTACCACATGTCTCTGTGCGAGGCCTGTAGTGTCACCTGCAGCTGCGGGTTCATCGCCACCATCTGCTGTGTGGCGGCTCCCATCGAGAGGATGCAACGGGGCACCGTGGTGCTTCGGGCGTCGATGTGTACCGGCCCCTCGAATACCTCAGGATAGTGACGTATCATGCGGCGGGCTATGTCGCGCTGTTGCTTCTTGCCCAGTCCGGTGAGGTCGCCCCAGCGGCCTTCTGAGTCGGCAAGAATGAGGCGCAGCTCTTGGAGCACCTCCTGTCCCGTGGCTGTCAGCTTGCCCAGGCTGTCTGCGCGGCTCAGCACGGCAACGGGGATGTCGTAGCCCTTGCGGTTGCTTAGATAGCGTGAGCCGTGGCGCCCGTAGTGCGAGATGTAGAAGGGCTTCTTGCCCCCAGGCACTGGCGTCTCGGCAGGTTCTACGCTGTCGGGGTATATGCAGTAGTTGGAGGCAGAGAAGTGACGGCTGTTGCTGATGGCCGTAAAGGCTGCCTGAGCCCTTACGGCCAGCGTGGCCGACAGACTACATGCCAGGCCAAGCAGGATGACGATGGTGCGGACGTTATCTCTCCTCATAGGCTTGTAGTTTTTTCAGGTAGTATTCGCGGAAGTCGCTCCAGCGGTAGTAGCATTCTTCGATGCTCCTCAGCGGCAGTCGGGCTTCGCACTCGTTGAGCAGTACCTTCACCAGTATGTCCCGGTCGTCAATACTCTCACGGTAGAACACCAGCTGCAGGTTGCCGGCCATGGGGAATATCTTGTAGTTGGCCCATCCGTGACGGTCCAGCGACTCCAGGTTGTCGGTAGCCAGTCCGTAGCCGTTGACGTCGAGCAGACATACCAGCGGCAGCAACACCGTATCGTGGCCATAGCGTAGCTGTACGCCGGGGCGTTCGAGTTGCAGACAGCTGTCGGCCTGCTCTATGATGCGGCGCAGCAGGTTACGCTGTGTGTAAGGCTGCAGGCCTCCGTTGATGGTGCAGCCGCCAAAGGTAATGTACCACCAGGCGTTCTCCTTTTTCCAGTTCTGGTATATCTCTTCGTCGCTGAAAAGGTCGTACAGCGTAATATGCTTGCTGACGGGAGAGCTTTGTATGTTGCTGGCCAACTTGAAGAGGAAGTAGTTCAGCTTGCCGGCATCCAGGGTGTGACTGTAAACCGTGTCGTTGAACAGCTCCTGCATCAAATGGTTGTTGTGCTCATACTGCTGGGAAAAGTGGTTATATGCGGCCTGCGTGGCAGAGTCCATCTTGTGGGCGAAGAGACGACGGTCCTGCTGGTTCAGGTAGTACATGTCGCGCTGGGTGGCATTATGGTGGATGACAGCCTTGGGGTTCATCTTCAGCAGCTGCAGCATGGCACTCTCCATCGAGAGTATGCAGCGGGGCACCATGGTGCTGCGTGCGTCGACCTCCACGCTGTCGGCAAAGACTTCGGGGAAGCGCTCTACCATGCGTTTCATGATTTGCCGGTGCTGCTGTACACCCAGTTCGGTCAGCTCGCCCCAGCGGTCCCGGGCGTCCTGGCGTATCAGGCTCAGACGGTGCAGCACGTCACGCCCCAGGGCAGTGAGCTTGCCCAGCGTGTCGGCCTTGGCCAGCATGTGGTAGGGTATGTCATAGGTCTGAGCCTTGTTGTGGTAGCGCGAACCGTGGCGGCCATAGTGACTGATGTAGAAGGGCTTTTTCCCGCCGGGGGCAGCAGTCAGCTTGAGCTGCGAAGGGTAGGGGTAAGCCATATAGTTACTAGCCGAACAACGAAGGTTCCCGTGTATTTCGTCACGTATCGTTTGGGCCCGGAGACTGATGACCACGACTACCAAAGTCGCTATAATCAGTGTCTTCCGCATAACTTTCTTTGCAATTTGCGTGCAAATATAAAAAATATTCCTTATATTTGCAAGCGAATTGGAAAAAAATTACACCGATGGCTAAGAAACAAAGCACGTCATATCCCTTTCAGAAGGCTTTGGGGCAATGGCAGGATGACTATTGGCTGCTGCTGATGCAACAGTATCTGAGCAAGCCCGTTGGTATCAAACCCGTCTATTGTCGCAGTATGGTAGAGCTGAGTCTGGAGCTGCATATCACGCCCGAAGAGTTGCACCGTCGCCTGGGCGACATCGCACAGCTGCGCACTCCGCGCATTGAGCGCATCTGGCGCGAATACAGCAGCAAGCCCCGGCTGTTGAGCCGTGCCGTCAGCCTGCTCAGGAGCATGAAAGGGTTCAACAGCGGAGGCGACTTCTTTGAAGGAGTAGAGATACAGGAGACCTTCGAGCGTGCCTTCCGTCCTCTTGACGAGGACCCCAGGCTGACCCCCGTCATGCTGATACTCGTGCTCGACCTCTACTTCCGGCTTACTCCCGTCACGATGGTCAGCGAAACGCCCGAGATACAGCAACTGGCCCGGCTGATGCACATTCCTATTGAACTGGTGGTCGATGTCATGAACATCTACCAGCACTGCGACCCTTACCTGAAACGCCGCGACGTGGTCATACACCCCCTTATCGGACCCTGTCAGCAGGTATGGCATCAGTATGGCAACGACGACCCCCGCCGGCTGGCCGACTATGCAGAACAGCTGAAGGCCTACTTCCGGTAGCATCATGCCTCACCTGCCTCCCACACTACCCACCTATACCCACCTGGCCCACAAAAAAAAACAAAATATGAAGAAACTATTCACTACCGGAGCCCTGCTCCTCTTAACAGCAGCAACAATGACAGCACAAGTGAAACTACGTGTCGACAACATCGACGAAGTACTGAAGGCAATGACCCTTGAAGAGAAAGCCCAACTGCTCATAGGCGGTGGCAACGACGCCTTCGTGGGCTCGGGTGCCATGCTGGGACACCAGAAGAAACTGGTGGATGGAGCAGCTGGCACGACGGTAGCCATACCCCGACTGGGCATCCCCGCCACGGTGGTGGCTGACGGTCCTGCCGGCGTACATATCGACGCCCATCGAGACAATACCGACCAGACGTTCTTTGCCACGGGATTCCCCATCGGCACCTGTCTCGCCTCAACATGGAACACCGATTTGGTTGAACAGGTCGGAC
>Ga0247608_10003464_pt1 | contig 18384 bp, 15 predicted proteins | sample 176DNAGHGlowgp2_FD_193490 | JGI IMG/M metagenome (GOLD analysis project Ga0247608, IMG submission 193490) | Sheep rumen microbial communities from Palmerston North, Manawatu-Wanganui, New Zealand - 1766 DNA GHGlow gp2 | ecosystem: Host-associated > Mammals > Digestive system > Stomach > Rumen ... | reverse complement strand
CAACTAGTAAGGCAACTGGTCAAAAGCAATATGACATTATCGCAGACGAATTAAAGAATAATGGTATGGATATTAATAATTTACCTAATTGTAAGCCATTACCATATATTTATAATATGGAAGAAATGTATGCTTTATCAGATTTAATAATTGCAAGAAGTGGTGCAATGACTGTAACGGAACTTGCAATTTCATGTAAACCAGCTATTTTCATCCCATTACCAAGTGTAGGAGCTAACAGACAAGAAGACAATGCAAGGGTTGTTGAAAAACTAGGTGGTGCTGAGGTAATATTAAATTCAGAATTAAATAGTAGTATCTTATCAGAAAAGCTAGATAGATTAACTTCTGATAGAAAACAATTACAAGAAATGGGAAGAAAAGTAAATAGTCTTGAGATAAAAAATGTTGAAGATAAGATATATAAAGAAATATGTGAAGTGGTAAAAAGATAAATTGTGTCGAATTTTATAATATACAGTAAATAAAAGTAAAAAATATGAATAATTTGACGTACGAAAATGCTTGAAAATAGGACAAGTCTAATATATATTGGAATTTGTGAATGGGAGGATTTTTGTATGGAAATTATTAGAGAATTTTATGGTGGTACATCAATAGATAGTAATGATGTTGAAAGTATTATGAGAAAAGGAAAAGTAGAACTGAAATATTATAAGATTATTAGTAATATTACAAATAAGAAAAATAGAAATCAAAAATTTGGGATAGAAGTAGTTAAGAAATACGTGAACAATAATATAGTAAGTGAAGAGAAAAAAGAAATATTTAATTGTATAGAAAAAGAGGAAGTAGCTGATAGGATTCTGGAATTGCTTAAGGTTAACAAAGTTTCGCCTATTAATGTTGTTGATATTTTGCAGGATTTATCGGCTAAGAAAAAAAGTTTATTAATTAAATAATTTTTTTGTACTGTCGAGAGAAGGTTTGACAAAATGTTGTAATATAGGAGGAGCAAGAAATGGAAAATTTGGAAGAAAAAACTAGGTTTATAATGAGAAAATATGGAATTAGTGCTAATAAGAGTTTGGGACAAAATTTTTTAATTAATGAAGAAGTTGTTAGCAATATTGTTGGGTCTTCTGAAATTTGTAAAAGTGATTTAGTAATTGAAATTGGTCCTGGTTTAGGAACATTAACTGAAAGTCTACTTGAAAATGCTGGAAAAGTTATTGCTATTGAACTTGATAATAGAATGATAAAAATTTTAAATGAAAGATTTTTTATGTATGACAATTTTGAAGTTATTAATGAAGATGTTCTTAAAGTTGATTTGGCTGAATTAATAAAAAAAGAGAAACAAGAACATAATTTAACAAGTGCAAAGATTGTGGCAAATCTTCCATATTATATTACTACTCCAATAATAATGAAACTATTAGAAGAAGAGTTAGATATAGAAAGCATTACGGTTATGATTCAAAAAGAAGTTGCTGATAGATTGATTGCAACTCCAGGGGATAAAGTAAGTGGAGCAATTACATATAGTGTATATTATTATGCTGAATCAGAAAGTATAATGATAGTGGAAAATAATTCATTTATACCTGAACCAGAGGTTCAATCTGAAGTCATAAAACTAAAAATAAGAAAAACACCTGTTATTGAGCTGAAAGATAAAGATTTGTTTTTTAAACTAATTAAAGTTAGTTTTATGCAAAGAAGAAAGACATTAATGAATGCATTAGTAAATGGAGGAATGTTTAATAACAAAGAGGAAGCAAAACAAGCATTTGAAGAAATTGGTTTAGACATGAATGTAAGGGGAGAAAGTTTAAGTATGAATGACTTCAAGAATCTAAGTGATAAAATAGCAAAATAGTTTTACATTATGTAAAAGAAATGGTATAATAAATACAGATGAAAAATAAAAATAGAAAGGTATTCATATATGAATCAGATATTGGTGAACGAAAAAGTATATGTAACACCTAAATTGAAAAGAAAGAAATTGTTTTACAAGATTCAATTTGTGTTATCAATACTTGTGGTTATAATACTAACTTCATATTATATAAAAACGGAATATTCTCAAAGAAAAGGTGAAGCTAAATCTCATGAAGTAATGAATGATTTTGAGGATCTTACAGTAGCCGAAGATGATGATATTCTAGTTGTCGCATTGAATGATAATGCAACAGAAATTCCTAAAGAACCACCTAAAATATTAGATGAGTTTAATAAAGTGTATACAACAGAGAATGGTACGGAATATAGAATTGATTCTATTTTGAATATACCATCATTAGAAATAAAATATCCAGTTATATCAGAATCAACAAATGAATTATTAAAAATATCACTTAATAAATTCTGGGGAGGCGAACCAAACGCAGTTGGAAATTACTGTATTGTTGGACATAATTATGATGGAAAAGATATATTTTTTGGAAAATTACACAAACTTCAAAATGGTGATTCTGTACAGTTAACAGACAAAACAGGAAAAACCTTAGAATATAAAGTTTATGATAAATTTATTGTTCAGCCAACAGATGTTGCATGTACAAGTCAACTTACAAATGGTAGAACAGAGGCTACATTGATAACATGTGCTGATGGAGGAAGAACTAGGTTGATTGTTAAATGTAGAGTTGTAGAATAAAATAAAAACACTGCATAATTTTTTGAATGCAGTGTTTTTTTGCTATTTATAAAGCAGGTTTTGTATGAAAAAATAAATGAAATCTCCATAATAAAAAAATGTAAAAAAATGTAGACACAAAATATGTACAATGGTAAAATATAATCAAAGTTTTATGAAAAAAATTCAAAGGAAAAAATAGAAATACAAGGGGAGACGAAAGATGAATAATTCAAGGAATAAAAAAAGACTGTCAATAAGAAAATTGGCAATACCAATTGTTTTAATAGTTTTTATATTCTCAATATTTAAAGTCGGAAAAACACTTGCGTCAACGGATTCATTTAAAATAACAGACGTACAAGTATCTTCAAAATCATCTACAGCAGAAGTAAAAAAATTAACATATGAGAAATGTAAAGTAACAAAAGACATAGAATTTCACAAAGTTGGAGATAGTATTACATATTCTATCAAAGTTAAGAACAATGATGACAAAAATTATGTAATAAAATCAGTAAGAGATGACAACAAAAACAGTTACATATCATATGAATATAGCAGTTATGAAGGAACAAAGCTAAATGCTGGAGAAGAAACAACATTTGAAATAACTGAAAAATATTCTCAAGAAAATTTTAGTATGTCAGACAGAAATCAATCTTTTACAGTTAACTTCACATTTACTTTAGAAGATGAAAGTGGAAAAACTGTGGAAAAGAGTATAGCAGTAAATCCGCAAACAGGTGATAACGTCGGACCTTACACTGCAACAGCAATCGCATCATTAATTTTACTAATAATACTTTCAAGAAAAAGAAAAGTTGTGAAAGTAAGCAAAAGAAATTCAACTAAAAATACAAGAATAGCAAAAAGCAATATTTTTGAGAGCAATGTAAGTAGTGTAAGAAGCACAAGAAATGTTCAAAGTAGTAAAACAACAAGAAATGCTAAAAAAGGAAAACATAGTGGAAAAGGATTTAAATTCTTTAGCTTAATACTAGCAATAGCAATAATATTCCCAACAATTTCAAAAGCAGCAGATAATAATTCCCTTGTAATAACATTTGAAAATAATATATATTTAAAAGATAAATTAGTAGTTCAATATGAAGCAGACGGAAAAATAAAAGAGAAAGTTGTTAAATATAATGAACTAATTGGAGAAATAGAAGAACCAACAAAAGATGGTTATGAATTCGAAGAATGGGTATTAGAAGATGGAACACCATTTAATCCAGAAAACCCAATAACAGATGATACAAAAATAACTGCTAAATTTAAAACAGTAACATACACAATATCATATGATTTAAAAGATGGAAGTTTAGAAGAAGGTAAAACAAATCCAGAAGAGTACACAGTAGAAAGTGAAGACATAGTATTAAATAAACCAACAAAAGAAGCATACGTATTTAGCGGATGGACAGGAACAGAATTAAATGGAATAGTAGAAAATGTAACAATAGCAAAAGGTTCAACAGGAAACAGAGAATACACAGCAAATTGGACAACGTCTGATTATACAATCACATATAACTTAAACGGTGGAACAGCTACAGGAAACCCAGATACATATACAATTGAAAGTGATGATATTAACTTAAACAAACCAACAAAATTTGGTTACACATTTACAGGATGGACAGGAACAGAATTAACAGATAAAACAGAAGAGGTATTAATAGCAAAAGGTTCAAAAGGAAACAGAGAATATACAGCAAATTGGACACCAACAGTATATACAATAACATATCAAGGACTAACACAAGAAGAAGAAATAGCATTAAACAATCCAACAGAATATACAATAGAAACACAAGCAATAACATTAAATAATCCACAAGATAGAAGAGATAGTGATAATGATTTAACTGAAAGATTTATTGGATGGAGAGAAAACGTATCAGTTTCTACAAACATAACAATTCCTGCGGAACTTGGAAATAAAATATATGAAGCTGTATGGGTTGAAGTAGATCCAAATGTTTATACAGTTACATATAACTTAAATGGTGGAACAGTATCAACAGAAAACAGAACAACATTTACAAAATTTGATACATTTACTTTAAATAATCCTAGCAAACGTGGATATACATTTAGCGGATGGACAGGTTCAAATGGAACAACTCCTGAAACAGCAGTAACAGTACCAACAGGAAAAAGAGAAAACTTAAGTTATGAAGCAAACTGGACAGAAGACAGATATACAATTACATATAACTTAGATGGTGGTACCGCAGAAAATCCAAGAGAATATACAGTAAATAGTAGTGATATAACATTAAATAGACCAACTAAAACAGGATATACATTTACAGGATGGACAGGAACAGATTTAATAGAAAAAACAATGGATGTAACAATTCCAACTGGAAGTATAGGAAACAGAGAATATACTGCAAATTGGCAAGCTAATACTTACTCAGTAATATTTGATAGAAATACAGGTTCAGGTTCGATGGCAAACCAAGCAATGACATACGATGTTGAAGCTAACCTAAATACAAATGAATTCACAAAAACAGGATACACATTTGCAGGATGGAACACTAAGGCAGATGGACAAGGAACACATTATAGAGATGGTGATGCAGTTAGTAACTTAGCTTCAGAACAAGGAGCAGAAGTAACATTATATGCTGAGTGGACACCAAATACTTATACAATAGTATTTAATAAAAATGATGATGCAGCAACAGGAACAATGGCAAATCAAACAATAACATATGATACAGCTGCAAACTTAACACCAAATGCATTTGAAAAAACAAATTATAAATTTGTAAGATGGAATACACAAGCCGACGGACAAGGCGTAATATATAGAGACGGACAAGAAGTTTTAAATTTAACAGCAGAAGATGGGGCTACAATAAATTTATATGCTGAGTGGAAAGAGTTAACTTCAACATTACGAACAGGAGCTAGCATTAATGCAATATTAAGAGAAATTAATGAAGATGCTACAACATTTACTCGTTACACAGGAACACCAGACTTTGATAATATAGATGGAGAACGAGATATAGCTTTAGCAACATCAAACTTCCCAGTTTGGACTTGGGCAGATGGAGATACAATTTATTGGTGGAGTGAAGCAGAAAAACCTAATATGAATAGTAACTCAGCTGAAATGTTCAATAGTACAAAATTTACTTCAGTAGATTTATCTGGATTCAATACTACGACTGCTACAACACTTAGAAGTATGTTCACAAGATCTTATGCAGAAAACATTAACTTTGGTGATGGAGATTTTACAAATGTTTCAGATATGTCAGGTATGTTTGAAGCTACAAAAGTTACAACTTTGGATTTATCTGGAATTAAAACTTCAACTACTCTTAATACGGTTAGCAGAATGTTTGCTGAATCTTCTAACTTGACTAATATAACTTTTAGTGAAGATTTTGATACATCTGGTGTAACATTATTTTCTGAGATGTTTAGAGGCGCGGGATCATTAGCAAATATTGATGGAGTTGAAGAATTTGATACAAGTAGTGCTATTAAAATGGATGGTATGTTTTGGAACAATAAAGTCACTTCTCTTGATTTAACTGGTTGGAATGTTAGCAACGTAACGACGATTGAACACTTATTTAGAGGATGCTCAAAACTGGAAACTCTTGATGTTAGCAATTGGAACGTAAGTAATGTTACTAATATGAGCGATGTTTTTGGTACACCAGTTCTTAATACTCTTGATTTATCGCACTGGACTAATTCTAAAGTAAAAACAATGGATTATATGTTCCAAGGAGGTAAATATACTGAACTTGATCTTAGCGGTATAGATACAAGTAATGTAACTAATATGGGATATATGTTTAATGAAACAGGTAAAATTGAAACAGTATATGTATCTGAAAATTTTGTAGTAAATACAAATCAAGCAATGTTTATTAATAATAGAGCAATGGTTGGTGGCGCAGGCACTGCAAACCCTGGAGGTGGAGCTTGGAGAACAAGTTATGGATGTATAGATGACCCAGATAATGGAAAACCAGGATACTTCACATTAAAGAATGCTAGATACATTAGATATAATGGAAATGGTGCTGATAATGCAGAACCATATGGAACTATGACAAGTCATTACTTAACAAATACAGGAAGTTTAAAAGCAAATGCTTATACAAGAGATGGATATACATTTGTTGGATGGAATACAGAAGCTGATGGTTCTGGAACATCTTATACAAATAAACAATTAATGAGTGACATAGTTGAATCTAAAATACCATTAACTTTATATGCACAATGGGAAAAGAATAAAACAAAGTTATATGATGTAGCAAACGTTGGTGATTATGTAGAATATAAACCAACAACTGCAAGTTATACACCTAATAGTAATAGTAATGTAACAGGTACAATATATCCTAATACGACAACTAGTTGGAGAGTATTATCAAAAAACTCAGATGGTACAATTGATTTAATATCGACTAATACAGTAGGCACACTTACTTTTGGTAAATCTGGATACGGTGTTGAAAATAATACATATTCAAATTTAGATAATACACTTGAAGGCATATCAAATTCATTTATCAATTCTAATTATGCGGGGAGTGTCAGAATACCTTCTCAAAGTGATTTTAATACAATAAAAAATAATGGTTTAGCATCTTCTCAAAATTATATACTTAATAAAAAAGATTATGAATCAAGAAGTACTACCGGTGATCACGAAGGTGGAGCTACATGGGATTATTACATATATTATGCAAATGGTTCTACGATGGAAAAATTTAGAATATGGTATAAATATGCAGGTACAGGAGGCCAATCATCTACAGGATATAGTACTACTCTTGGTATAAGACCAATAGTAAGATTAAAAGCAAATTTATATACAAATGATGGTACTGGTACAAGTGGCAATTCATATAAAATAACAAATTAATAAGTTTGAAAAATTGCAGATAAACCATAAAAATAATAATATAAAAGAACTTACTTGATTACCAGGTAAGTTCTTTTTGCATATATTACCTTATTGGAGGAGATTGCACAAACTTTACATCACAATGCATATATGCTGGATGTGGTCAAATAAATTATAACAGCATAAATGAGTGGTATTATATTAATGAAAATTATAATTTAGTATTAATGTATAAAGTAAAAAAGGAATAAAAAAAATACACTTTCATATAATTATAATATGAGGTGTTTTTTATATGATAGTATTACATAAAAAAAGATTAATTTTAATAGGTAGTTTACTATGCTTATCATTAACAGCATTTTCACTAAAATCTGCATTTGATAAGCCAAAAATTGTAGCAACAGTGAATCTACCTGTTTCCAACAAAGTAATAGTACTAGATGCAGGTCACGGGGTTCCTGATGAGCGGAGCAGAAAGTAGTAGAGGAACTACAGAAGCGGAAACTAATTTAAAAATTGCCTTAAAAGTTCAAAGTTTGCTAGAACAAAGTGGTGCAACTGTAATATTAACCCGTTCTGATGAAAATGCAATTTATGACATAGACAGTAAAACTTTAAGACAGAAAAAAATATCAGACATACATAATAGAGTAAAAATAGGAAATGAGAGTTCAGCAGATATATTTGTTTCAATTCATTTAAATAAAATTCCACAACAACAATATTCAGGCTGGCAAACGTTTTATCAAGAAGGAAATGAGCAAAGTATAAAACTAGCTAAAAGCATTCAAACAAATTTAAATGATTCTATTCAAAAAGAGAATAAAAGAGTACCAATGAAATTAAATACTGTATATATAATGAAACATGTTGAAATTCCAACTACAATTGTAGAATGTGGATTTTTATCAAATCCAGAAGAAGAACAACTGTTACTTAATGATGAATATCAAGATAGATTAGCTTGGGGAATATATAATGGAATCATGGATTATTTTTATGAGAATTAGAGATAAATTTTAAATAGTGAATTTAAATGTTATTACTGTATTTGACAATATTGTAATTTATTTCTAGTTTGTAAAATTTGCATTTGGAGAAAATATATGTTATAATAACAAAAGTTTGCAAAAAAACAAAGGAAGGTGACTTTTATTTTTAGGAAAAGATTATTATATCATACTAAAAAGTCAGTTAAGTGTGTTAGTATCTTTGTTATACTATTGATATTGATAATTGCAATAATTTTAATAAAATATAAACCAGCATACGCGGTTACAATTTCAGGAGAAGTTGTGGGTTATGTTGGGGATAAGGTAAACTTAGAAACAAGAATTAATGATGAGATTTTATCTCATAATGGAAATGTTGCATTTGTAACAATGAAACAATTCCCAGAATATAAATTACAATTAGTTAATAGAACTGAAAAAACAAATGAAAATGAAATCATAAACGATTTAAAAGAAAACGCTGAAATAACATATAAATATTATGCAGTAACTTTTAACAATGATATTAAAGGATACCTTAACACATTAGAAGAAGCTGAACAATTAGTAGAGGAAATAAAAAAAGAAAATAATGGCAACTTAGATTTAAATATTGGAATAAGAGAATATTATACCGTAAATGTAGATGATGCAAAGAAAATTGAAGAAAGTACAAGTGTTGTAGTAGCAAAAGAACAAATTGAAGAATCTATCGATAAAGATTCAAAAACTGTAAATGGAATATATCTTGCAACAGTTCCAGTTCAAGGTGTTATAACATCTAGATTTGCTGCAATTGAAAATGTACGTTCAGGTGCACATACAGGATTAGATATTGGCGCTGCAAGTGGAACGAAAATTTTAGCGGTAGCAGATGGTGTAGTAAAATATGCTTCACCAATGGGAACATATGGAAACTTAGTTATAATTTCTCACGGTAATGGAATTGAAACATATTATGCGCATTGTAGCAGAATTTTAGTTAGTGTGGGACAACAAGTTTCTTCAGGAGACAACATTGCATTAGTTGGATCAACAGGAAATTCAACTGGACCTCATTTACACTTGGAAGTAAGAATTAATGGTTCGCCTGTAAACCCACAAAGATATTTGTATAGAAATAATTAAACAACTAAATAGTAAAAAAAGAATTCTTTCTTGCTTAAGAATTCTTTTTTTGTTTTCAACTAAAAAAAGCAGCCTTTGTAGGCTGCTTTTACTGAAAATAAAAGGGGATGTTTTATTTTATTCATTAGCAACTGGAGTATGTGTTGCTAACTTATATATAATATAACAATGAATTGTGTCCATTGTGTGAATAATTTGTGATTTTTTAAAAAACGTTCTTATGGGACATTTTAATAAGAATCGACATAATATATAACATACAAACTAAAAGAAAGGGTGAATAAAATGACATCTTACATAATAGAGGGACGGAAGAAGACTTCATGGCGAAGTAAATGTATCTGGATCAAAGAATGCATCATTGCCAATTATAGCAGCTACAATTTTAAACTCTGATACAACAAAATTATATAATATTCCAAAAATTCATGATACCCAAATAACTTTAGAAATTTTAAAAATTTTGGGTTGCAAGATTAGGAGAAATAGTGGTAAAATAGAGATTAATTCAAAGCATATAACAAAAACAGAAATACCAGAAAACTTAATGAGGCAGATGAGATCTACTGTAATATTAGCAGGTGCAATTTTAGGTAGATTTAAAGAAGTTACATTTTCATATCCAGGTCGGATGTGAAATTGGTGCGAGACCAATTGATTTACATCTGTCTGCTTTTAAAAAAATGGGAATACAAGTTGAAGAAAAAGCTGGATTTATAAGGTGCAGTTGTGATAAAATAATTGCGGCAGATATTAACCTTGATTTTCCAAGTGTAGGAGCAACTGAAAATATTATTTTGGCAGCTGTTTTAGCCGATGGAACAACAGTAATTAACAATGCTGCAATGGAACCAGAAATTGTAGATTTAGCTAATTGTTTAAATCGAATGGGAGCTAAAATACAAGGAGCAGGAAGCAATATTATAAAAATTACAGGTGTGAAAAAATTAAAAGGAACCGGATATAAAGTAATGCCAGACAGAATTGAGGCAGGTACTTTTTTATGTGCTGCTGCAGTAACTGGTAGTAGAATTAAAGTTAATAATGTCGTATCAGAACATATAATTCCTGTAATACATAAATTACAAGAAACAGGATGTAATATAGTAATAGAAAAAAACAGTATAGAAATTGAAGCACCAAAAAAATTAAAATCAATAGAAATAAAAACTATGCCATATCCAGGATTCCCAACAGATTTGCAACAAATTTTTGGATCGATTCTTACCACAGCAAAAGGAACATCTGTTATTATTGAAAATATATTTGAAAACAGATTTAAATATACAAACGAACTAATAAGAATGGGAGCCAAAATCACAACTGAAGGGAGAACAGCAATTATTACTGGAAAAAGAAAGCTTATTGGAACAACCGTGCAAGGTAGTGACTTGAGAGGTGGAGCAGGATTAATTATTGCTGGACTTGCAGCAAAGGGAAAAACAAAAGTAGAAAATATTGAATATGTTTTAAGAGGGTATGAAAATTTAGATGAAAAATTAAATATGTTAGGTGCTAATATAAAAAGAGTAGGTGAATTAAATGGCAAAAGGTGAAAGAAAAAGAACGATTGTATATTCTAATGTGCATAAAAAGGCAGATTCTAAATCTGCCTCTAGAAATAATGACCCTTTAGATTTTGATAACGAGGTTTTTATAGGTGTAAAAAGTTTTCCTAAGCCTAGTGAGGTAAATAAGAAAAAAAGTAATTTAAAAAAGGAAAAAAGTGGACAACCTGTGGATAACCAAAAGAAAAAATTAAAAAATCAAAAAGAGAAAGATATCGTTGAGGAGATTCCTAAGAAAACAAATCGATTAATTAATATTTTAAGAAGAAAAAAGAATGAAGAAGACATTGAAGAAGCAAGAGAAATTGAAGTAATAAAAAATAAAATAACAGATTCAGATGAAGAACAAACTAAAAGCAATAAAAAGGTAAAGAAAATTGTTGTAAAAGACAATATTCAAAAGCCAAAACTAACAAAAGAGCAGAAAATAAGAATTCAAAAAATTAGAATTATTAAAAAGCTAAGTATAATCTTATTAATGATAATTCTTTTAATAGGCGGAACAATTTATTTTGTTTTATCACCTGCTTTTAATGTAAGAGCAATAGATGTTGTTAATAATAACAAGCTTTCATCTGAACAAATAAAAAGTATGTCTGAAATCCACTTGAATGAGAATATGTTTAAATTCTCTAAGAAAGAAGTAAAAGAAAAAATATTAGCTAACCCATACATAGAAAACGTTAATATTAGTAGAAATGTTTTTACAAGTAAAGTAAAGATTGAAGTAACAGAAAGAACAGCAACAATAATGTTAGAATATGGAAATTCATATGTATATATTAACAACCAAGGCTATATATTAGAAATATCACCAATAAAACTTGATTCACCTTTAATAAAAGGATATACAACAGCACTTGAAGAAGTAAAACCTGGAAACAGATTAAATAAAGATGATTTAGAAAGATTAGAAGTTGTATTAAAGATAATAGAAACAGCACAATCTGCAGGAATTGAAAATTTAATTACACAAATTGATATAAAGAATAAGAAAGAATATGTTATGGTATTGGAATCAGAAGATAAAACAGTTTACTTAGGAAATTGTACAGATTTATCTACACAAATGCTGTATATTAAGGAAATGATTCAAAGGGAAAAAGGAATTGAAGGAGAGTTCTTTATAGATATGGATTTAAATACAGGTAATCCAGTATTTAGAGAAAAAGTTTAATTTGAAAGGAGATTTTCAGAATGAAAAGATGGAAGATTGCTTTAACTTTAGGAATTGTGTGCTTTATATTGACAATAGCAATTAGTATTCAGTTTAAAACAATTAAAGATTCTAATTCAACAGTCTCACAAACATTAACAGGAAATGAATTAAGAGACCAGGTTTTAAAATGGAAAGAAAAATATGACAAAGCTTCAAAAGATTTAGAAAAATCAGAAAATAAGCTTGAAGAGATAAGATTGCAAGCAACTCAAAATGATGAAAATGCATTGAACAAAGAAAATGAAATAAAACAGGATAATGTTTTACTAGGCTTAACAGATGTTTCTGGAAGTGGAATTATGATTACATTAAAAGACAATAACACTGTAAATAGATCAAGTTTAAGTCCTCTTGATAATATAGAACTATACTTGGTTCATGCAGGTGATTTAGTTGAAGTAGTTAATGCATTAAGAAATGCAGGAGCGGAGGCTATTTCGATAAATGGTCAAAGAATTACTAACTTTACATCAATATATTGTGCAGGAAATGTTGTAGTTGTAAATGGTGAAAAAATCAGTTCACCAGTCGAAATAAAAGCAATAGGTTCACCAGAATTATTATATGGTTCTATAACAATTCCTGGGGGATATTTAGAATTAATGAAAGAAACTGGAGTCATGGTAGAAGTAAATAAAGCTGACAATATATCAATTGGTAAATATGAAAGAGTTTTAAATACTCAATATATGAGAAATGAATAATAAAGAGGTGAAAAAATGGAAAAGGGTAAAATAACCATATCTATTGTGATTTTTTTTATAACAACAATGCTTGTATCACTTATTTTCATTCAATTTAGAACTGTTGAAGAGACGAATTCAATGGGAATTGAAAGTATGAGAGAAGATGAATTAAGACAAGAAATTCTAAATTGGAAAACAAAGTATAATGAAATAGACGAAAAAATAAAATCAAATAATCAGAAAATAGAGGATTATTCAAAAATAATACAAAACAATCAGGAATCATCTGAATTATTAGATAAAGAATTAAAAGAATACGATATGCTTGTTGGCAAAACTGATGTAATTGGAAATGGAATTGTTTTAAAATTAACAGATAATAAAGATTATTCATATACAGCAAGTAATTTAGTTTATCTAGTAAATGAACTTAAATATGCAGGAGCTGAAGCCATATCAATAAATAATCAAAGAGTAATAAACACAACAGATATAGTAGGAATTAACAGCAATCAATATATATTAGTAAATAGTGAAAGAATAGTTGGACCATATGAAATTAAAGCAATAGGAAATAAGGATGAATTTGAAAAAATAATAAACTTTCCAAAAGAAGGATTTGTACCGTATTACAGAACCAAAGGCTATACAATTGAAATGAGTTATCAAGATAATATAAAAATAAATGGTTATGATAAACAAATAACATTAAAATATCTAAAAGAGAATAAGGAGGATTAGAAATATGGTTTTAATAGCTATAATTTTAGGATGTATAATAGGAATTATAGTTGGTAATTTTGCTCCTATAATTTCATATACATATTCAGGATATCTAGCAATAGCAATTGTTGCAGCATTAGATACAGTTTTTGGCGGAGTAGTTTCATCTTTAAATAAAAAGTTTGATATGGGAGTATTTTTATCAGGCTTTTTTGGAAATGCTATACTAGCAATGTTACTTGCTTATTTAGGCCAAAGATTAAATGTAGATATATACTTAGCAGCAATATTTGTTTTTGTTAGTAGAATGTTCAATAATCTTGGAATTATAAGAAGATTTTACTTAGAAAAATTCAGAAAAAAGAGAACAGGAAATGTTGTAAGCCAAGAAAATAATGCAAAATAAGACATTATTACAAAACTATTACGAAAATATTACAAAAATATAACAAATTCTATTGACTTTTTTTCAGAAATATAATATTCTTACTAAGAAATAAACTAGGAATAAAAACGCATATAAATGGAGGAGTTAACTTTGGCTGTCGGAGATATAATTGTAGGAATGGATATAGGCACATCAAAAGTAAGCCTTATCATAGGAGAAGTTAATAATTTTAATCAAGTAGAAATTTTATGTAGTACAAACCAAGCTTGTAGAGGACTAAAAAAAGGAAAAATAGTTGATGAAAACGAAATTGTTGAAGCAATAACAAAAGTTGTTGCTGATGCTGAAGCAGACACAAACATGAAAATTAACTCAGCATACTTAACAATACATGGAAAATATATAACAATTGTACAAAATAGTGTTATAAAAGAAGTTAAAGATAAATATTCAGGAATTACTGTAAAAGACGTTTCATCAGCAATAATGCAAGCCAAAGATATAGATGTACCAGAAGGAATGAGTATAATAGATGTTGTTGCTGATAAATTCATTTTAGAAGATGGAAAACCAGTAACAGACCCAATTGGAAATTTCAGCTCTAAATTTACATTAAAAGCACAAGTAGTTTTAGCTGATAAAGAATTTATAAGACAATTAGTTGGAATATTTAAAAAATCAAACTTAGAGATAGATGGTTTGGTTCCAATTACATTAGCTGAAAGAAACTTAGTATTAGACACACATGAATTAACAGATAATGTAATGATATTAGATGTAGGTGCTGGAAATACAGATGTAGGTGTATTTGAAGGTTCAGAATTTGTTTATACAAATACAATACCTTTAGGTGGAGACAATATAACAAATGATATAGCACTTGTACTTAATATTTCATATGATGAAGCAGATAAACTTAAAAAACAATATGGACTAGCAATGAGATCATACATAGATAATGATAATGAAATATTGCTAACAACATGTAAAGAAGAACAATCAAACAAAGTAATAAAAAGTTCAGAATTAATAGAAATTATTGAAGCAAGAATTGAAGAAATATTTACATTAATAAACAAAGACATTTCAATGCAAGGTGTAAAATCTAAAATAAATAATGTAATTTTAACAGGACAAGGTATTACAAATATAAGTAAAAGCGATGTAGCTGGAAAAGTTGTTTTAAATATACCAGTAAAAATGTCAACAGGAAGAGGAATAAGCACAGTAAGACCTGGTTATAGAACAGTATATGCATTAGTTAGATATATAGCATCAAGACAGTTTGCAAAAAATGTTTCAAGCAATATAGATACTCAGTCAGAAAAAAGTACTATATTTAAAGATATTTTAGAAAAAGTAAAAGACTTTTTCTATTCATAGAGAACACGAGATTTTAAGAGGAACACTTAAAAATCTCAAAAAGGATGTTTTTAATTTTTAAAATATAAAAATATAATAGGGAGGAAAACAAAATGATAATGGATGGCATGGAAGAAAGTGGACTAATGATAGACGGAACAGCTACTATTAAAGTTATAGGTGTTGGTGGCGGTGGAACAAACGCTGTTAACAGAATGGTTGATTCTGGAATAAGAGGTGTTGAATTTGTTGCAGTAAACACAGATAGACAAGCATTATTATTATCTAAAGCTGCATCTAAAATTCAAATCGGAGAAAAAATTACAAGAGGACTAGGAGCAGGAGCTAATCCAGATATAGGAGCTCAAGCAGCAGAAGAAAGCAAATCAGAAATCACTGAAGCATTACGTGGAGCTGATATGGTATTTGTTACAGCCGGAATGGGTGGTGGAACAGGTACAGGTGCAGCACCAATAGTTGCAGCATGTGCAAAAGAAATGGGTATCTTAACAATAGGTGTTGTTACAAAACCATTCACATTTGAAGGAAAGAAAAGATTATCACAAGCTGATAGAGGAATTGAAAGTTTAAAAAGCAAAGTTGATACATTAGTAGTAATTCCAAATGACAAATTATTACAAGTAATCGATAGAAAAACTTCAATAGTAGAAGCTTTCAAAATGGCAGATGACGTATTAAGACAAGGTGTACAAGGTATATCAGACTTAATCGCAGTACCAGGTTTAGTAAACTTAGACTTTGCAGATGTTAAAACAATCATGCTTAATACAGGTATGGCTCACATGGGTATTGGTAGAGCATCTGGAGAATCAAGAGCAGAAGAAGCTGCTAAACAAGCAGTACAAAGCCCAATGCTTGAAACATCAATCGAAGGAGCAAGAGGTGTTATCATCAATATTACTGGTGGTACAAACTTAGGATTACATGAGGTTAATACAGCCGCTGAATTAGTTCAAAGAAGTGTTGATCCAGAAGCTAACATTATCTTTGGTGCAGTGATAGATGAAACATTAGAAGAAGATATCGTAATCACAGTTATTGCTACAGGATTTGAAGATGAAGAAAGAAATAAATTAGGTTCAATGCCAGTTAACAAAATAGTTGATAAAGCATGGGAACAAACAATAAAAGCAAATCCAGCTCCAGCTGAACCAGCAGCAGCTCCAGCAAGTGACTTAGATATCCCATCTTTCTTAAGAAAGAACAAAGCTGGAAATAAATAATTTTGAGAATTATTTAGTCAAATATAAGAATAATTAAATACATATGCTTGTATTAAAAAAGAAATAATCTATTTTTGTAGATTATTTCTTTTTTTGACTTCAGGAAACGACAGGCTTTTTGAGGACGAGGTGGTAGAATAGGACCAGGATGAAACCTTGGAGGATGTAATGACTGTTTACCTTGATATAGTATTTTTAGAGAATGTTTTGATGAATTATATTATCATTTTTGCTACTGGCGTTGTTATAAGGGATGAATGCAGAAAGTGGAGGATTTTTGCTGCAAGCGTGCTGGGAGCTGCCTACACTGTTGTGATGTATCTTAATGTTATTCCGATTTATTCAAATTTTGCAATGAAGATAGTATTGTCAGTTGTGATTGTATATGTTGCTTTTAAGGTGAAATCCTTTAAAAAATTGGTTAAGAATTTGATAATCTTTTATTTGGTGTCTTTTGTGTTTGGTGGGTGTGTTTTTGCTTTGATGTATTTTTTGCAACCTCAAATGGCTCAGATAAGAAACGGCGTTTTTGTTGGGGCATATCCTATTAAGATTGCTTTAATTGGAGGATAGGGAGCTTTTGTAGTTCTTCAGGTAAGTTTTAGAATTGTAAAGACTAAGTTTAGCAAGAAAGATATGATTTTTGATGTTCAAGTGGTTATCAATGAAAGAACCGTCAAAGTTAAGGCTTTGTTAGATACAGGCAATCTTTTGAAAGATCCGATAACGGGATTTCCGGTTATTGTTGTGGAACACAGGAGTTTGAGCGGTGTAATACCTGAAAAAATATTGAATAATTTAAATAAAATTTTAGGAGGTGATATAGATGAATTAACTAAAGATGAACAATATAGTGAAACGATTTCAAGATTTAGAATGATTCCATTTTCTTCACTAGGAAAACAAAATGGATTATTATTTGGAATAAAAGCTGATAGCGTAAATATTATATTAGATGAAAAAATAGATAAGGTTAACAATGCAATAATAGGAATTTATGATAAGTCTTTTACGAAAAATGGAGCATATACAGCAATTCTTGGACTGGATATGCTTGAGCAGGAAGGTACGATTAGCAAAAATAAAATGCTTGCTAAGATTTAAAAAAATATATTGAACACCGGGAAAAAGGAGGTAATCAAAATGAACGTGTTGCAGATGTTAAAATCTAGTATAAATAATATTTATGCTAAATACATAAATAATGGTCAGGAGTTAGAAAATGTTTCGATTTTCTATGTTGCAGGAAGTCAAACACTTCCACCGCCACTTGAACCTGAAGAGGAGGAAGAGGCATTAGATAAATTAAGCAGAGGTGATGAGTCTGTTAAGCAGCTTTTGGTAGAAAGAAATTTAAGATTAGTGGTTTATATAGCTAAAAAGTTTGAAAATACAGGGATTGGAATTGAGGATTTGATTTCTATTGGTACAATTGGATTAATGAAGTCAATCAATACTTTTAATACAGGCAAGAATATTAAACTTGCAACATATGCTTCGAGGTGTATTGAAAATGAAATATTGATGTTTTTAAGAAGAAGCAATAGAATTAAGACTGAAGTTTCA
>Ga0247608_10003462_pt1 | contig 18393 bp, 15 predicted proteins | sample 176DNAGHGlowgp2_FD_193490 | JGI IMG/M metagenome (GOLD analysis project Ga0247608, IMG submission 193490) | Sheep rumen microbial communities from Palmerston North, Manawatu-Wanganui, New Zealand - 1766 DNA GHGlow gp2 | ecosystem: Host-associated > Mammals > Digestive system > Stomach > Rumen ... | reverse complement strand
TTGTGACACTGACAGACTAATCGCCAATTTGATTAACAAACCTGACGGGAAAGCTCCGTTTGTAAAGATGTACGAAAAGCTAATAGCATAATTTCATGTCAATACATTTTACTTCCGAAACTTAAGTTTTGTATATTTGCGCATCTAAATACGATTGTCTTATGTGTTTCAAAAAAATGTTAGATATGGCAAGTAAGTCTACATATGATAGGTGGATACCTATTCATCAAACGTGTTTTCCATATATGGTATTTAAAAAGTATGCTACTGAACTTAAGAGACTAGATATGTCTTATGAATCATCTAAAAGATATACTTATGCGCATTTAAAAATAGATGGGGCTGTTTGGACAGATAAGGCTTCAAAATTTTTATATACACATAATAACGATGAGATTAGCCTCAAAACTTGGTCTGAAACATATGAAAATTTTGACAATTGGGTTAGACTAAATAAATTGTTGGCTATGAGTTCATATTTTGAGACTTATATAGCAGCTATTATATCTTTAGCATTGGAGTCAGATCCTGGGTTGTTGATTGGATGTCCGCATTGCGTAGATGGCATTAAATTAAAGAAGTTGGGAATTTCCCCTATATCTGAGGATGATTTGAAGGAACATTTGAAACAATGCACAAGAGGCGACTGGATGGCACGTACTAGCCATATGAAAAAATTATTTGGAGTAATTCCCCAGAGTCTTACCGACAAGTTGTCTGATTTGGAAAAAATGAGAAATCTAAGAAACAAAATAGGTCACGCATTTGGAAGAGACATAGAAGATGCTAGGTATGCTACAATCGTTACAATCCAACCAATGGAAAGATTAACGCTGAAAACCTATATTAAATATCAAAATTTAATAGATGAAATTGCACGTGATATCAATGATGAATTAATGAAAAGTCACATAGGGAATTATCAGTATTTGTTACATTGTCATGATAGTTATGCAGAATTGTTAAAGTATGATCATCAGGAGCGGCCAAGAGCATTTAAAAAGATTATTGGTCAAGATACTTTGAATCCTTTACCTAAGGATTTTTGCAGTTGGATAATAAATTATTACCAGTCATTGTAAAGAACAAGTTTCAAGTATTAAGAAAGTTTCTACCCTTTACCGCATTTTCACGTAAATTGATGTTAATATGACATTGAAATCTGGTCTGAATGATTGGAGAAAAACTATTGTAATCGGAATCAATAGTAGTAAAGGAATGAACATAGTTGTAGTTAAGAACCACAGAAGAAGTACGCCGAGGACAAGAGATGGGAAAGTATAATAAAAGAAAGAGACCTGCCACACCTGAACAGATTGAGCGTGTGAAAAGCACAATAAAAAGTGCAATGGCGATAATATACAGTAACTTTATATTAGACTGCGCTTTAAGGAAAGTGCTGACATTACATAATGCAAGAGATGTGATGTCAAAACAAAATTGGGAGTATGTCGAGAAGGTTATTACAATACATGCCAATATAACAGATTCGCTACTTTGTCTTTGTACATTATTATTGTGCAACTTTAAAGCTCAGGAACCTATTGAAAAGAAGTTTGTTCTTAGAAGAATAGTAGTTATTTGTCATGAGTTGTATAAATACATTTATGGGTTTACAACGAGCCAGACTGACTGGGAAAAGATTGTACCAGAATTTAAGAAAAAATATCCAGAAGAATGTGAGAACCTTAAAAAACAAGGAGACAAGTATCTGAAAAAATATGGTCAGTCGGAGGATCTTATTTTGAGAAATGTATCCAATCATTATAGTGATAATCCTTTTGAGTTTTTCCAATATATCTCGACTATTAATGAAAAAGGGCAAACTGACAGGGCTTTACTAATGCTTAGTATAGCTCAGCCGTTAAGCATGCTACTAATGAAGGAACTGGGGACTATTTTGCCGAAAGGCGAATCGGCAATTACACTATCGCGACCAATTGAACCATGTCTGTTTAAAGACATTTTCAATGATACTTTAATAGAGCATGCTCATTGTAATATGAATCACCGAAAAGAAATAGTGAGATCGCTTGTGCAGAAATTAAAGAAATGCGAAACATTTGCCTCTCAATATGGCTATGATATGACAAAGGATAAGCGCTGGAGATTACTTAAAGATGATAATATTGTATTGCATGTGATGTACGTACAGTTGGATACCATGATTTTATCTCTTGCGATGAATCGAACGGAAAACTCTCTGGAAGAGAAAATTATATTAGCTTACATGATTGCTTCAATGCATGAAGGATTCAAAAAAATATACGGTTTTACAAGTAATGCACATAAAGAGAGCCTTTGGCACAGATATGCGGTAAGCAGACAAGATAACATTACTGACATTAGACTGAATGCTGATATAAGGATGATAAGTGGTGTCTTAGAAGCTTTTGCTAAACAGGACTATTTGAATAATCCAACAGTTGCCCTATTCCTGAGTCATGTAGGATATGTCAAGAATTTAAAAGGCGATTCTGCCGATGCTATGGCAAACTATTTATTAAAAGAAGATTATAAGATTGAGATGGCTAGCATAATAAAAGTGCTGTCTTTCTTAAATGTACTCGTTAATGTATCAGGAAAATTGCTTAGTTACGAGAATGATGTAATGAGCCAAGAGAAGATTCAGAAATTAGAGAATCATCTCAACGAGATAGACGAGATAGAGAAGAAAGCTCTATCACGGATCCACAACGAAAAGGATAAACAAGAATTAAAAGCACAAACTATTGTGATGAAGAATGCAATCAGAAAACTATATAACTGGGAGTAGAAACATCAAGCACGACTTAAAAGATGAATTTTGATAGGTTTAAGGAAATAGACAAGGAGATCTTAGAAATCCTAGGACTCGCGTTAGATAAAGTTAGGATGAAGAGTATGTCAGATTTTACACTTCTGCTGGCTCGTGGTGACTTCTATGAGGTGATATATACTCATGCCTATGATCTGTCGCCTTATGTAATTGAGGATCCAACAGATGAGTTGATTGATGATACAAGAGTGTCTTTTCTGAACCAGTTCTTGAAACGTTATATTGAAAGATTAAAGGCTGGAAGCATTATAAATGATAAAGAGCTAAAATATGATATTAATATTCAGTTGATGGTATATACACATGTATGGGAATCGCATTGGTTACTAAAACAGCTGGAGAGAATTGCCTCTATTCTGTCCGGGAAAGGATATGTTTGGAAAAGCTGTGTGGACTCGTGTAGTAAGAGTAACTTTATCAAAGACCACATTCTTAAACAGTTGGAAGGGCATTCCAACTTATATGATTTGATAGGGCGTATCTATTCTGATACGTTAAGGAATGACTTTGCCCACTCTTCATATTATATTGACATGGATGAAAGGGCAATCAAATCACGCAAGCATGGTTTGTTAGAGGAGAATGTGATTCCTTTTGACGAATGGGAAGATATATTTGTGCATAGTATTCTGCTTTCGGCAGATTTGAACAACCTGCTATTTGATATTAAACATAAGTATATAGAGTTGTTTGGAAATGAGCCTATCATATGTAAATGGCCATCTCGTGATAACCCCAAGCATTATTATGATAGGTCAATAATCCCCGCGAAAGACAGAGCCAATCCCGAGTATATCAGATTTGATTTTATGAGGTAAGTTGGAAGTTTTAGAAAAAGAATATAAATTTTGGATGATATGGGAGGTTACAATCATTTGGCGAGCCTGTTACTGACTTGCCAAATTTTACATAAGTTACTTAGCCTATTGGTTGAATTAATGATTATATAAGCTTCCCCTATATTCTTTTTCAACTGTAATAGTGTAATCGTAATAGAAGAACTAACCAACTTGCTTATAATTCACTTTTTATTTATATCTTTGCAGCCAAATTGTAAATACATTTAGAGAATAAATTAATATGGACAACAAAACGTTTTCAATAAACTGTGACGAACTGAAGAAGAAGGTACGTAACATACGTGCCAGCCACCTTCCTGCAGAGGACGTAATTGAAGCCATATTGAAGGCATCCGCTAATTATGACGCTTCAGAGGCTGAGAAGGTACCGAACCGGATTAAACAGCAACTAGGCAACGATGAAGACAGAATAGAACGTTATTCGGAAGCGCTTCAGATGGAGGTTCAGGTTATGGCGAACCGTAACGGTGCCTGGTTGATGGACGACCTAACACGTATTGCACGCGAGTTTGCCGTTCTCGATAGTTATCCGTTTGCAAGACGATGTTGGTTCGGAATGAGCGAAGATATCGACGACGACCATAACCAATGGATGGAGTATGTATATTATGAACCCACTAAAGAGCGGCTAAACTACCGTATCGAAAACCTTTTAGTTGATCTGATGAATTCGGATTTCTTGAGTCTGGAATATGCAGAAAAAGCTGGTATATCCCCTAAGGAGATTAAAGATGCGCATCAAGAACTTACAGATCTTGAATTCCATAAACTACTTAAAATCAAAGATGCCGACGTGAAGTATGCATTGTTGACAAAATATATAGGCGAACCTGTTAAGAGTGGGGAAATAGCACCTCCTTCACGCGTGCGTTGGTATATGAGTGAAGCCCATATCAGCAACGAAGCTGCCTTGGCCTATTTTCGCTTTGTCGCCCTCGTTCAGAAAGCGTATGAAGAACTCGATAGACTTCAAAATGAACATGAGACTAATCATGACAAGCTTTCACCAGAAGAAAAAGCTGTCGACGAATTCGTCGATAAGTTAAACCGACTGGTTGATAACTGTTATGACAAGCATAACGGCAAGATGTGTTCTCAAGGAGGACGAAAACTTGATGCGAAAATTCAAATCAAGCGTGATGAGCTGAAAGCCCATATCAAAAACGAGCGTGAAAATAATTATGAAACATTGGAGGACATTGTTTCTTCTGGAGCGAAAACTAATCAAAAGCAATTTAAATACATTGGTGGGCTGAGAAACGCTGGATACTTTGGAAAGCTGACAAAGAAAGGCCTTGGTATTGTAGCGGCCACTATCTTTGGAAGGTCGGCTACATATATAGAGAAAAATCTCTAGTACCCCTCTCTGCGTTCCCACTCATGTATAGCGCTCGTTCATGCTAAGAACATGTGTGTTTTGTCATGTCCTCGATTGAATTTCATGAATGCAGCAAATACTCGGTTGAAGTATTTTGTGGAACTGAAAGCAACTTTCTGTATTATAACGTGTTATATGATTTTAAGTATATTTGAGTACACATTGGATACCCAAATATTCTTCAGTACTTTGCATCGTCAAATTATTAAAGAATTTGAGTATGAAAAGTATTATTTCTTTAAGCGGTTTGGGCACGATAGCGCCCGCCGCTGCAGAGGAAGCTCAGACGAGCTTCAATTTTGATTTTCATCCCTGCGAGACTCTGGGTATGGAAGTGACTAACCCCATGTGTGCCTCAGGACGCGCCCAGTTGCTGCGCGACGGCACATTTTTCTTTACGGCTAAGCGTAAGCGCGTGCGTAACGACAAGATGCTCATAGCTCGTGCCCCTCACGGCCGCTTGAGTTTTACACGCGATGCTGCCCGAAAGCTTACGTTACGGGTTCCTCTCACTGAGAGTGTCAACTGGGAACGCTGTTTCGTTGAGGAGCCGATCCAACTGCTCACACCGCTCATCGGACGTGAGAACATGCGCATACTATTAACAGAATTGCTGAACGATTTATAATATGTAGGAAAAAACAAATTATGGTGAATCTTACAGGAATCACACTCAGTAATAGCCGTCCACGGACGGCTATTTTTCATATTATTCCCAAATTTTATCAAAGAAAAGCACTTTTTTTGTTATAGAGCACTTTTTCCCACAACTTTTTTGTAATTTTGCAGCAGCATCTGCCTATTTCAGCATCGATGTCCTTTGAGTAGGACGGAGCTGATAGGTGGAGCACTACATATTGAAAGGCGTTACTGACGCTTTGTTTTTGGTTGTTCAAAACTTCCACAATCGAACGGTAATTCAAAAACAAAGCTGGGGTGACACCACGGGGTGTATCATATACTACTCCGTAGTGTGCTGCGAGGGTACTTGGTGCCCTCAAAAGCACACTTTACGGGTGTACTATATACTCCTGCGTGGGTGTTTCTCTGTCTGTTTAATTACCAAGGCTGTGGAAGGCCGTGAACAACGAACAGGCAGTAGTAAGCACCCACGTTTTTTGTATGTAGGTGTACATGATATTAACAAGCCTGACTGAGGGTGCATAAGGCAAAATTGCATTATGCCAAGACAACAAGCAATAAAGAGTCGCCCTCAGCAACTGGACTTGTTCCAGGTACAAATTGAATATCCAAAGGAGATTGTAAGGAATCAAAGTCAGGAAATAGACTTGGATTCTTTGGATTTGTCTAAGAATGTCCTTATCTGCAATGTCAAAAAAGACAATGTGGAACATTTCTTAGACGGAACTGCCAAGATATATTATACTGGTAAACGCTTCCCATCTACTGTTGCACTCAACAAGCTATACTACTTCATTCCCTATATAGGAAAACAATGCGATCTGGATTACTATGGGATAAGAGACCTGTATCTTATAAAGATTGCCCGGGTTGGTTCTCGTAGAGAAGGTGAATTGGATAATGACCCGAATGATTTGCGCCTCGTTTTTGAACTGCAGTTTGTTAAGCACTTGTTTACTAATTATAAGAAACAGAGACTTCAAATTTGGGAAACATATACAGATACGACGTTAGAGCAAATTGTCAAGACTCTGAAATCATCACGGATTCAACTACCACAGCAACTTACCTATATCAGTCTGTTCAGTTGTGCAGGCATCGGATGTTACGGATTCAAGCAAGAGAACTTCAATTGTGTTGCGACAGTTGAACTCATTGAACGACGGCTGAATGTTCAGAAATACAATCATAAATGCCTCTATGAGAGTGGATACATCTGTGGTGATATGACATTGCAAGAGACGCAGGACAAGGTATTCCATGAGATACAGATGTGGCGAAACATGAGAGGGATGACGGATTTGGATGTAGTCATTGCAACGCCTCCCTGTCAAGGTATGTCGGTTGCCAACCACAAGAAAGGCAATGAACTCAAACGCAATTCTTTGGTGGTTGAGTCAATCAAGCTCATTCAGCAGATTAAGCCACGATTCTTTGTTTTTGAGAATGTTCCTGCTTTCTTGAAGTCTATCTGTACAGATATCGATGGTATGGACAAACTTATCAAAGAAGCTATCGACTTAGACCTTGCTGGCGATTATAACATAGCTGCCAAAGTAATCAATTTCAAGGACTATGGCAATCCCAGTAGCAGGACAAGAACTTTGGTCATTGGAGTGAGAAAAGACCAGAAAGAGATTACACCTCTCGAACTTTTCCCTGACAGGCAAGAAGAGCAGACATTACGACAAACGATAGGCCATTTGCCACACCTTCACTATATGGGTGAAATATGGGACCAGGACATCTATCATACATTCCGACCGTATGCGCCACACATGGTTAGTTGGATTGAAAACATTACGGAAGTTCAGTCGGCTTTTGATAATGAAGACGAGAGTAGAATACCACACCATGAGAAAGATGGGGAAATAATCTACAATCAGCGAAAGAATGGCGACAAATACACTCGCCAGTATTGGGACAAAGTACCTCCTTGTGTTCACACTCGAAACGACATCATGGCAAGTCAGAATACCGTTCATCCAACAGACAATCGTGTGTTCTCCATCAGAGAAGTGATGTTGATGATGTCAGTACCTCAATCATTTGAATGGAGTGCGATTCCCTATGCGCAGTTGAATGCTTTGCCATTGGAAGAGAAGCAGAAATATCTGAAGAAAGAAGATCCGAACATCAGACAGAGTTTGGGTGAAGCTGTTCCCACCATCATTTTTCAGCAGATAGCCCAAAAGATTAAAGGTAAAGTATCTGAGTCAGAATTAACAGAACAAAATGTACTGAGCATAATTGAAAAGAATGAGCTTACGGATACAGACAATCTACTGAAATATGTGAAGAAGCACAGGAAACTAGGCTTTGTACGTTTGGCTAAGATTGCAGAATATGCTAACGGAGCAAGGTCAGAAACAGCAGCCTACTACACACGACAGGATATTTGTTATTCAGTTGTGAAAAACTTGCCTGACTATCCAGATTCCAAGATACTTCATATTTTAGAGCCAGCCACAGGTGTAGGAAATTTCTTACCATCCCTCTTTATGAAGTATGCAAATGTAGCAGAGCTGCATATAGATGTCATTGACATCAACCCCGACAGTATTGCTTTATTGAAACAAATTCTCCAATCAATACCTCTTCCCGAAAATGTAAGGCTGAACTTCATTAATAAGGATACATTGCTTGAATCATTCCCTAAGCGATATGATATCATAGTTGGTAACCCACCTTATATGAAAGTGAAAGACAAGGCATTGTTGAAAGCCTATAAGCAATCGGTAGTCAACACAGACACTAACAATATCTTCTCATTCTTTATCGAAAAGTCAATAGAATTGGGAGATGTCGTATCACTTATCGTACCAAAAAGTCTGATTAATGCCCCTGAATTTGATAGAACACGTCAGTTGATGAATGAATACCCAATAACAAACATAGTTGATTTCGGAGAGAAAGGATTCAAGGGCGTCAAGATTGAAACTATTGCTTTTACCATCAACAAGAAAGTGAAGAAAGGATTGACGAAAGTGGAATCCTACATCACCAACTCTGTTGAGATGAAGCCCCAATCCTATATAACAGACCCACAATTCCCTTATTGGCTAATCTATCGCAATCAGGATTTTGACGAAGCGGCTGATAAGATGGAGTTTGGTATTTTCAAGACTTTCAGAGACCGTGTACTCACTAAATCCAACACTCAGCAACAAGGAGCCATCCGTGTGCTAAAATCTCGGAACATTGGAAGCAACGAGATTATCAACATTGAAGGTTACGACACCTATATAGATAACATCAGCGACTTGGAAGTTGGGAAATATCTCAATCATACAGAGTGTGTCTTAGTTCCTAATCTTTCATACCATCCTCGTGCTTGCTTTATGCCTCAGAATTGTATAGCAGATGGTTCGGTCGCTATACTCACAACAATAGATGACACGACAATCACAGAAGAGGATTTGGCTTATTATGCAACAGAGGAATTCAGTAAGTTCTATAGTATCGCTCGCAATCGCGGTACTCGCTCTCTCAACATTGATAACAACTCCGTTTTTTTCTTTGGCAAACTAAAAACTGAATAACTATGACGAATATTGATGACTATCTCAATCAATACAACGACTTTGATATCCGACAGACTCATGACGCGAGGTATGTTGACCAAAAATGTACTCCAGACATTGTCTGTTTTATTGCGGATTGTATTCTCAATACTTCCTGTGCTACTAAAACGTTCACGATAAACGACCTGTGGGATGAACGATTTTTTATAGATAACTGTCGCGTCATTTTTGGAAAGCCTTCTCCTGCAGACCCAAGTGCAAGGAATGAGTACAACAAAGTCCTTTGTCAACCATTGAAATTATTGGCTTATGCTCATGTGTTGACGGTTAATAAAGATGATAGAACATTGTTCTTCTCTGTTGCAGACATTGAAATGCTTGAATACATTTCCGTTAAAGAGCGAAATGCATACAATTTTATGTTAAAGTTCTTTGGAAAAGTTCTTTCTGATAGCGGTCTAATGAGAATCTTTGATGAGTATAAAATGAATTGTATATCAGATCCTAAATCCGCTAAAGCAGAAATCTATGCTAAATACCACAGGTTTATTTCTGCAAACACCCCATCTCACTCAAAAACGGACGTTGATAGGATATTCCATAAAGTATTTAACTTGTTTGCTTACAGCAATATGTTGCCAGGTAGCAATGGTAAATTACTTGACTGGTATGATCTCATGTATAATAGGGTGAACTGGAGAGATAAAGATAAGAAACAAAAAGCTCTAACAAGGCAACAAGCAGTAGCGGTAGAAATTGAGCAAATGAATCAGGATTTCTACGTTGATTATCAGGTCAACAAAGCAATTAGGAAGGTACGAGAGAAACAAGGAACCATTAGTGAGGTTCATGACGATTTGGCCAATGGTGTAGCAACCGAAGTTCATCACATTTTCCCCAAGTCAGAATTTCCAGAACTGGCATCCTACTTTGAAAATCTTATTCTATTAACGAGTAGCCAACATAGACAAAAGGCTCACCCTAGAAGCAACTTTCATCTGATTGACAAGGAGTATCAATTGGTGTGTCTTATGGCCAAATCGCGTACGGTTGAAGATTACATAAACACACATGGCGAAACTTTCTACTCGAAGAAATCATTTTTGCATGTTGTGAATACGGGAACTTCCTGTAATGCTCTTCATGAAAGTGACTCTTTCAATACTATACGACGGTATATTCATGACTATTACAATCAAGTTGGATAACCAAAACGAATCATAGTTATGTACAAATCACATTTTGGAAGAAACGGACAGGTTAGTTTCTCATGTCCTGAGGATTATTACGAGTTGCTTGGCTATTTGGCAGAGTCAGATGGTTCAACAAGTATCACATGGGAAAACAATGAAGATCAAGGAGCTTGGGGTAGTGAAGGTAGAATCTGTTTTCATACAAGAAGACTTCCGTCCGCAGGATGCCTACGTTTTACGGCAGGGAACGGCTCAATATACAAAAGAGTTAACTGCAATGATTTCGTTGAGCATCTTTCAAGATATCATGGCTTCGTACAAGGTAAGTATCAAAATGTCGAGTCTATTCGCAGGACAATTCCTAAACAATATATAGACTGCTTTGAACGAGGACTAAAAAGTTAGAAATCTTAGCTAGTCTATTATGCAATATTGTACTCGCATTTTATTCGTTAGGAAAAGATTTGCAAACTTTACTCTTGCCTAGAGCAGATGGCTGGGGGGAAGAGAGACTTTCAGCCGATAATGACCAAACGATTATTGTCTATACCACATATGATAGAACGAGAAAAGAGTATAATCTTGCCGTTATAAACTACAGAGGTCCCGATGCTGTGACGAATGAATTTGCCTCTGAGAGCTGCATTGTGATAGGCTATCATATTAGTCAATCTGGTATTACCAATTAGATGACTAAGATTTATTGGACTCGGGAGCCTGAATATTTTCGAATTGCGAGGCGAACTTGATGTAATAGATGTGCTGAAGAATAACCTTCTATCTTTGAACTATGTAAATATTGTTTACGTATCGTGATTTAACTTCCGTGACTATTATTATGCTTATGCTGGAACGGTGAGTCCATCCGAAGATAAATGTTCTTGATGCTTTTGCGTGCAAAGGTACAGTGCTTCAGATTCCTGCATTTTTCTTCTAAGAAGAAAGACAACCATAAACGTAAAATCTTAAAATATTGCAAAAAATCACAAGAAACGTATTGCGATTGAAGAAAAAATACTATTTTTGCAAATTAAGAATGTACATCGGAAATGTACGATTACATAATAGAACCATATGATTACTTACATAATATAATAATGGACAAAAGGAAGTATACCGTAATAGACCTTTTTGCTGGTTGCGGAGGGCTGTCTTTAGGACTCTATCAAGCAGGGTGGAATGGTGTATTTGCTGTAGAAAAGAATCCTTGTGCCTTTGAGACGCTGAATTATAATCTTATAGAAAATAAAAATCACTTTGATTGGCCAGAATGGCTGCCAAAAGAACCTCTTGATATTATAGAGGTAAATAAGCGGTATAGGAAAGAACTAAAGCATCTTCGCGGAGCCATTGATCTGGTAGCAGGCGGGCCTCCTTGTCAGGGATTCTCAATGGCAGGCAAAAGAATGGAAGATGATGTTAGGAACCAGTTAGTCTTTGCTTATATTGATTTTATTAAGATGGTTCGTCCCCAAATACTGCTCTTTGAAAATGTAAAGGGTTTTACCTATGCTTTTGATAAAAAAGACAATCCTGATGCGGTGCCTTATTCTGTAGTTGTTGTAGACCAACTGAAGAAGCTGGGATACGATGTGAGTGCTCATGTTATAGACTTTTCTGAATATGGCGTTCCTCAGCGCAGGAAACGTTTTATCCTTGTTGGTATTCAGAAGAGTTTAAAGAAAAATGCGGGAGATTTTTTTGCAGGACTTCAGAATAACAGGAAATCATTTCTATCTGAACGAGGCCTGAGCAAAGATACGACTATAACAGATGCAATCTCTGACCTTTTGAGAGAAAATGGTACAGTCCCCACTCCCGACCGGAAGAACTTTCTTTCTGGAGTCTATGGTGCTGCGGCTACACCTTATCAAACCTATATGCGTCAAGATGTAGAGGATTTCGTTCCTCAGAGTCATAGCTTTGCCCGTCATGGCGTAGGTAAATTAGCTTGCTTTAAGAAACTCCTTGCCGAATATCCAGTCAAAGGGGAACGAATAGATGGGAAAGCTCGTGAGGTATGGGGTATCAAGCAACGTGGTATTTATATATTGGACGGACAGGCTGTAGCCCCAACCATTACCAATATGCCAGATGACTATCTGCACTATCAAGAACCTCGTATAATGACCGTTCGCGAATGTGCACGTATCCAGTCATTCCCCGACTGGTATGAGTTCAAGAGTAAATACACCACAGGAGGCGACCAGCGTAAAAAGGAAGTTCCTCGTTACAGTCAGGTAGGTAATGCTATACCTCCGCTGTTTGCACATCAGGCTGGGTTGGTATTAAAAGAGATGATATAGTTATGGATGAGCTGCAATTCAAAATTAGTTCTGCACTAAAGGATCTTGTCGGTAAAGACCTAATTACGAGTGATAATGTGGCCATATTTGAACTTGTAAAAAACTCATATGACGCATATGCGAGTAAGGTTGACATAACTTTCGCAGATGATAAAATCATCATTGCGGACAATGGTAAGGGAATGTCTTTTGATGAAATCAAGAACAAGTGGTTGTTTCTTGGCTTCTCGGAAAAAAAAGATAGCTCAGAAAAGTCGGATAAGCAGCATTCTTATAGGGATAACATAAAACGCTTCTATGCAGGAGCAAAGGGAATAGGACGTTTTTCGTGTGACAGATTAGGCCGTTATATGACGATGACTACTTGTACAGAAGGTAGCATCACTGCTGACCGTATCTATGTTGACTGGAAAGAATTTGAGAAGGATCAAAGTATAGAATTTGAAGAAATAAAAGTGGGTCACGAAATTGTAAGTGTCCCCCCAATATACCCTCAGCAAAAAGGTCAAGGAACTATTATAGAATTAACCGGTCTTCATGATGAGGAAACTCCCTGGACGAGAAAACATCTTTTGGAACTCAAACGTTCACTGGAAAAGCTGATCAATCCTATCTCTGAAACCAATGATTTCGCCATAGAGATATTCTGTAAACGGGAAGAAGAAGAAGACAAAAGATTAATTGAGGAAGGAAAAGGATATGACCGCGACATAGTTAATGGCATCCTTAAGAATAGTATTGCAAGCATAATCAAGCTTAAGACAACCCAGATAGATGTTCGGGTAAACCATGATGTTATAACAACCACTCTCTCGGATAGAGGTGTAGACATTTATCGCATCAAAGAAGAGAATAAAAATTATAAATTGCTTGAAAATGCAACAGTGTCTCTTTCATTTCTTAACAGGGCTGCAAAATACAATTTTTCTAGTATAATGGGAGTTCAAGTGGTCAATTATGGATCAGTGTTTCTTTTTAGGAATGGATTTCGTATACTTCCATTTGGTGAGACTGGAGATGATAGCTGGGGACTTGACTTTAGAGCTCAGCAAGGACATAACCGTTATTTGGGAAGTCGTGACTTGTTGGGCAGAGTTGACATTCATACGGAGCATGTAGATGAGTTGAAAGAGGTTTCGAGTCGTGATGGTGGTCTAGTAGACACACCGATGGCCCGGCAAGTTATAAAGCTTTTTGAAACAGCCCACAGACGGTTGGAGAGATATGTCGCAGGTGTGTTATGGGGAGAAGCTTTCTTGAAAAACGATTATTATGCATCAAAAGAAATTGGTGATGCAGAAAGAAAGAAACTTCAAGCGGCAGATAAAGATGCGGAATCACCAGACTATGTTTTAGATTCAAGTCTCGGAAGTAAAATTGATTTTGTGAAGTTAATTAAGTCGTTGTCTTCCGATGATAATGTTGAAATCATATATTACAATACAGAACTAGCAAATCTGTTGGATGAGCAGTTTATGTCAAACTCTATTAAGCCTCAGTTTATTTCTGACCTCGAATTGATTGCTCAAAAAACAGGCGATACGTCTTTGTTGCAAAAAATAGAGGAAGCCCGTCAAAGAATAGAGGAGCTTAACCGCCAGAAAGAGGAGGCTGAGAGAAAGGCTGCAGAGGCTGAACAAAGGGCTGCACTTGCCGAGGAGGAGAAACTTAAGGCTGAACAACGAGCAAAAGAGGAAGAGGAAAAACGTAGAGCAGCTGAAGTCGCTAAATTAAAAGCTGAAAATGAAAAGATAAAGGCAGAAAACGAGAAACTCAAAGCAGAACAAAAAGCCGCAGAAGAAGAACAAAAACGTAAGAAAGCAGAAAAAGAAAAGAAGTTAGAATCTTTGAAGGTGGAGTTCTATAAGAAGGCAACTAGCCCCGATACAGACGCTCTTATACACCATGTGAAGAATAATAATAGTCGCATTAATGATGACATTGACGATTTAATGAAATTCATTGCAAATAAGGTGAAAGGGACTGATTATTATGATATCATTGTAGCTTCGCTTTCAAATATTCGTAAGTTGTCTATGAAATCCATAATGGCAACAGATTTGATATTGAGTTGTGATTTGTCTAAGTCTGATTCTCAGAAAATAAACTTACCGCTATTCATAGAGGGATATTTGAAGAACGAGGTTCATAAAAAGATTAAGTGTCATTTTAGTTCAGATACTGACGTATTCGCTATAATGGGTAGTAAGCTTGATTTGGGTCTCATTCTCGATAACTTTATCAATAATTCTGTTGACTGGAATGCACATAATCTATGGATAGATTGCTTACGCAATAATGTCGGACTGCAGATTGATGTATATGATGATGGAGACGGTCTCTCAGATCTATTCAAAGCTGATCCTGATGCGATTTTCAACTTTGCTACATCAGGAAAACAGAATGGAACAGGTTATGGTATGTATTTGATAAGAGAATCTCTTAATGACCTGAGAGCAACGATTGAAGTTGCAGAGCCAGTAAATAACAAGGGTATTCATTTTAGAGTTTATTTCAAATAATGGAACAGAGGTTTTTGTTGTTGGTTGATGAACAATCCCAAGCCGATAGGCTGAAACGAATAGCCGCCAGCTTGAAGAATGATGGGATAGCACTTGTGTATAAAGAGATAAACCCTATAGCCTATCAGAAGCGTACAGAAAAAGGAGATGACATCTCTTTTGACAAGGATGCTTTTGCACAAGCATTAAGGGAGGTTCCTTTTATCCATCATCTTGATGTTTTTGCCACGGATTATAATTTGATAGAGGAGCAGTTGAAAGGAATTGATGTTCTCAGCCTTTTCAGTGATATCAATCTGTATTATCGCAAGAAGGTTGTAATATACTCTGCTCAAATTGAAAGCGTAATAGGTGATTTATTAACCCGTGGTGAAGGAACCTTTGAAGAGCAGGTTTCTATGATGAAATTGCTAACCCGTTATGATGTTGATTACCTGAAAAGTTCTGGCGAGTTCGAGAATAAGTTCAAGAATTTGTTAGAGAAGGAACCCGATATTACCATAGATGATAGGATGATTGAGTCAATGCTTGCTATTAATAGTGATAAAATTCATTGCTCTATTCCTCCTTATGAAGATAAGACGATTGTAGAGATTGGAAAATTGCTTCAATCAAGAGATTCTCAAGCTATTGCTATAAGAAAAGAGATGACAGACCATATTATGGCCATTATAACCAAGGTAGAAGGGTATGAGTAAGATCTTTGCAATGTTCCCTATAGATAGGGGCTGTTCCACTAAGTTCCTCAACCGAATTAACACATATGAAACGAGGACGATTGGAAACAATTGGCATTGTTATAAAGTGCACTTATCTGACAAAGACCATGACAACTGCATTAAAGCATCGAAGGATAGGCGATTTATTTTATTTATGGGACATGGTGGAGAAAGTAAATTATGTGGGGCTTGTGGCAAGTATGGCGAAATGCCTGCAGACCCTTTGGTAAGAGCAGAGAATACTGACTATTATATAAAAGAAGTGTTCATAGACGCAAACAACATTTCTGAATTTAAAGATAAAATTTTTTTCTGTTTCTCATGCAACTCTAATAGGAACACAGCGAAGAGTTTGGGGAGGAAAGCCATCGAATGTGGTGTGCTTTCTTTCGTAGGTTTTGGCGATATTCCAACGGATTATGTTGATGGCTACCCATTCTCCACAAGATGTATCGCTGTATATAAGAGTGTTATTACTAAAGTGATGAAGCATGCAATACAATTGGCATCAGAAGGCAATTGTAGCGTTGAAACACTCGTTAGGATAATACAAGTGCTAACGACCAAGGAAATTCAACGCCTTTTAACATCTACCAACAAAATTCGTCATAAAGATGTTGTGATCAAACAGTTAGTGTCATTTAAAAATGATATTCGAATATTTGGTGATCGATATGCTCGGATATAGAATAGTTGAGTAACGGCCTATCTGATATATATATTATAGGAGACATATGAAGTGGCAGATTATCTAACAAATTATAGAAACCTGTTTGCAATGAAGCTAAGTGACATTTCAAAGTAAATATATTCGTATAAATAATATTAGATGACTATGTCAATAATAAAACCCAAGATACTCTATAAATATAGAGCCTTGTCGCCATTAACTGAGCAAATAATTGAGAATAAACAGGTTTGGCTATCAAAACTTGAGGATTTAAATGATCCGTTTGAGGGCTCTGTTGCTAATTATTCCATGCAGATCAGAACACAAATGATTCGTCACTATCGCCATATGCAAATAATGTCATTTGTGGTTAAGGGGGATATGGCCCACCAGCAGGGGAGGTCATTTTTTGGCTTAAATGGTAGAATTTTGAATAGTTACTTGAAACGGTTCAAAACAAAGTCATTGGATAGGCAATATTATATGATGAACCTTTTGGTGAACCAAAATCATGGCATTAATTTCTCTAAACCAGAGGAATTATTAAAAAGTTTTGAAGATCGGTTGAAAAATGTTGGCGTTTTTAGTATGAGCGAAGATAGTACAAACCAACTTATGTGGGCTCATTACGCTGATGAGTCACGAGGACTGGCACTTGGTTTTAGTGTAGAAAAAGGAAATCGTTTGGCTGATGATAATCATTGCCTTCCAATTACATATTCTGATGTAGTTCCAACATTTAAATCTGAAGATCTGAATTGTCATTGGCAATATTCTTATGAAAATGGAAAAATGAAAATAGGAGTTGAAGTTCCATTCGATGATCCTTTATTTAAGAAGTTGTACTAACTAAGTCTAAAGAATGGCAGTATGAGTGTGAATGGAGGTATTATGAAGAATTTTCCGGTCTACATGACTATCCAGGAAAATTGCATGAAATAATCTTTGGATTACGTTGTCCCGAGAATGAAAAGAAGAAGTATAGAAGACTCGTTGAAAACAAATTTGATTATCCAATAAAATTTTATCAAATTAGGAAAATGCGTGATTCAAGCCAATTTGAAAAAAGAATTAATGGTTTAATGATACCATCAAGTGATGTTTTCAAATATTGACTTCATTAATATCAGTCCCATGAAAGAGACGAAAAATGACGGTTTTGAAGAATTTGTGCGTGACGCTCCCCCTGATGGAGGAGTGAGATGTTTCTGGATTCTTGAAGATGGCAGTGAAGTAGTTTGACTAGTGTTTTTTCTTTGGACAGTAGTGTGTCGTTATAATTAAATATAAACGTCACAATAGTGATAGAGAGTAGTTGAAGAACGGTTGACGGTTGAAACGCCATTTGCATTTTCAACTTGTCAACGCTAGAACTTGACAACTCTCTGCAAAGATTATCTTTTGCAGGATTAGTGGCAACATATTCTGCAAGAGTAAGTTGTGGAGTGGCTACAACCTTTTGAAATTGGCTACAATTTGGCTACAAATTTGAAATGCGAGAAAAAGAAAGAGTCCCGTAAATCATTGATTTACAGGACTCTTTCTAAGGCGCTTCAGGATGGGCTTGAACCAACGACCCCCTGATTAACAGTCAGGTGCTCTAACCAACTGAGCTACTGAAGCTGGTTTGCTTGTCAGTGACTTGCTGAGGCTGTCATTTCTGAATTGCGGGTGCAAAGGTAAGATGTTTTTTTGATTTCTGCAAACTTTTTCGCAAAAAAAATGTGAAAAAATATAGAATTGTTGTTATTGCTGTCTGCA
>Ga0247608_10003460_pt1 | contig 18396 bp, 19 predicted proteins | sample 176DNAGHGlowgp2_FD_193490 | JGI IMG/M metagenome (GOLD analysis project Ga0247608, IMG submission 193490) | Sheep rumen microbial communities from Palmerston North, Manawatu-Wanganui, New Zealand - 1766 DNA GHGlow gp2 | ecosystem: Host-associated > Mammals > Digestive system > Stomach > Rumen ... | reverse complement strand
TTAGTAGCATTCATTTATAAGGTACAAATTGGTTTGGAAAAGAATTAAATTTTGGCAAGGCAAAATTTTGTGCAAAAAGCGGAGCATACTTTGTGTATGTGAGCATTTTTAAGCAAAATTTTAACACAGCCAAAATTGTAATTATTTTTCAAACTCTTGCCTCCTTTCGAGGCTAGTTGCCTAAATATAATTATAGTACATAAAACTTGCAAAGTTTGTCGAAATTTGCGATAAAATAAAAAACCTAGATATTTCTAGGCTTTTTTGGAAAAGAGAACAGTTCTTTTTTCCATTTTTCCAAATTAAAATTCACAATTTTTTGGTGTTCTTGGGAAAGGAATAACATCACGTATATTTTCCATACCAGTTAAATACATAAGTAATCTTTCAAATCCAAGACCAAAACCAGAATGTACATTTGAGCCATATCTACGTAAATCAAGATACCACTCAAGAGGTTCTGTTTTAATACCTTTAGCTTCCATAAGTTTAACTAAAGTATCATAGTCTTCTTCTCTTTGAGAACCACCCATTATTTCACCAGCTCCAGGGACTTCTAGGTCAACTGCTGCAACTGTTTTTCCATCAGGGTTCAATTTCATATAATAAGATTTTATATCTTTTGGCCAGTTTTTAACAAAAACAGGACCATTAAAATATTCTGTAATATATTTTTCATGTTCTTTTGCTAAATCTTCGCCATAGTCAGGTTCAAATTCCCATTTTCTATCAGCTTTTTTTAAAATATCTATAACATCTTTATGGTCAATTCTTACAAAAGACGAATTAAGAAGTTTATTTAATTTATCTTTAAGTCCTTTTTCTATAAATTGGTCACAGAAGTTAATTTCTTCAGGGCATCTTTCTAAAACTTTTTCAACGATGTATTTTAAGCAATCTTCTTCTATATCCATTAATTGTTCTAAATCACAAAATGATATTTCTGGTTCAATCATCCAAAATTCATTGGCATGTGTTTTTGTGTTTGAGTTTTCTGAACGAAGTGTTGGTCCAAATGTATAAATCTTTCCAAAACTTGCAGCAAATGTTTCTCCATGAAGTTGACCAGAACCTGTAATATAAGCTTCTTTTCCAAATAAGTCATTAGAAAAATCAGTTGAGCCATCATCATTTTTAGGAAGAGGATTTTCCAAGTCCATAGTTGTAAGCTTAAACATTTCTGCAGAACCTTCACAGTCTGCACATGTAATAATTGGAGTATGGACATATACATATCCATTATTTTGAAAATATTCGTGAATTGCAAAAGCTGCTACACTTCTAATTCTAAAGATTGCATTAAAAGTATTTGTTCTTGGTCTAAGATGAGCTACTGTTCTTAAATATTCAAAAGTATGTCTCTTTTTTTGTAAAGGATAATCACTATCACTTAAGTTAAATACTTCTATATTTGTTGCTTGTATTTCAAATGGTTGTTTAGAATTTTCAGTAATTACTAAAGTTCCTGTAACTTTTATAGATGAACTTATTGTAAGTTTTACTAAATCTTTAAAATTATTTAATTTATCAGAAATTACAATTTGAATATTTTTAAAATATGAGCCATCATTTAATTCGATAAATCCAAATGTTTTTGAATCACGAACAGTTCTAACCCAACCTTCTAAAGAAACTTGCTTATTATCAAAACTTTTGTAATCTTTATATAAATCTTTAATTGTTAATTGTTCCATAAAAAAACCTCCTAAATGCATTATGTGCATATTATACAAGATTATAAACAAAATTGCAAGAGAGTTGTCACAGGTACCGGAGATTTTTGAAAATTTTGTGTCACAGGTACCGGAGAATTTTGGCATAACATTTGTGGAAAAGAAAATGTTGAAAAAAGTCGAACGATTTTTTTGATAAATATTTAAAAATAGTTGAAATATTTTAAAATTAGTGTATAATATATATTAAAGAAGTTTAGGCATTTTTGTTGCCGGTGTTAAACACCAAAAATCTCCTGTATTTGCAGATACAGGAGATTTTTTTGAGTTGCAATCAATTGAAAATTAATTCAATAATTGCCCTTAATACTAATATTATTTCAAAAATTGTCTTAACAGCTTTTAATAATTTATGTAAAAATTCTTGAATTTTATTAGTATGTTTTTTCATTTGTTTCTCTTTTGAAAGTTTAGGCATTTTTATCACCTCCTTTTGAGGCTAGTTGCCTAAACATAATTATAAAACATTAATAGTGAAAAGTTTGTCGAAATTTGCGATAGAATAAAAACTCTAGCTATTTCTAGAGTTTTTTATTGGATATATTAGACAATTTGTCAACTATGTTAGAAATTTTCGGTACCTGTGACAACAATACAATCACAAAATAATGCAAATCAATCCTCCAGAGCCTTCATTTACAATACGCTCTAGTGTCTCTTGAAGTTTCATTTGAGCTTCTTCTGGCATTTTAGCAAGTTTTGTTTGCAAACCTTCATTTACAAGTTCGTGCAAGCTTTTTCCAAATATATTTGAATTCCAAATTTTTTGTGGGTCACTTTCAAAACCTGAAAGAAGATAATTTACTAATTCTTCAGATTGTTTTTCTGAACCTACAATTGGAGACACTTCTGTTTCTATATTTGCTTTTATAATATGAAGACTTGGAGCTGTTGCTTTTAATTTTACACCAAAACGAGAGCCTTGTTTTACCATTTCAGGTTCTGCTAAAATTAGCTCATCAATTGAAGGAGTCACAATTCCATAGCCTTTGCGATTAACTTCATCTAAAGCTAGTGCAATTTTGTCATATTTCTTTTTTGTTTGAGCTAAATTATTAATAATTGCAAATAAATCTCCTTCATTAGAAATATCAACACCTGTCATTTGTGTTAAAACCTGATAAAATAATTCATCTTTTAAATCAATTTTAACATTTACTCTACCTGTTCCAAGTTCAATATTATTAATTTGAGTTTGTGTAATTAAATTAGTTTGAACAATTTTTGTTATACATGAGTTAGTATCTTTTAATAGATTAATATTTGTAAATGCATCTTCAATTTGATTAAATAATTCTTGTTTTACAGGATGATTAAAATCTAAACCATTAATCCATTTTGGTAAAGAAAAATTAACTTGGCTTACAGGAAATTCATATAATATTTTAGAAAAAATATTATTAATATCTGATATATCAAGTTCTGCGCAATTTATTGGTAAAACTGTAGAATTATATTTTTCAGCAAGAGTAGAGGCTAGACTTATTGTATCTGAATTATCTGGATGTTCTGAATTTAATAGAACTACAAAAGGTTTATTTATAGCTTTTAATTCTGAAACAACTCTTTCTTCAGCTGAAACATAATCTTCTCTTGCAATTTCTGTAAAACTTCCATCAGTTGTAATTAAAATACCTATTGTAGAATGTTCTTGAATTACTTTTTTTGTTCCAATTTCAGCAGCTTTTTCAAATGGCATTTCTTCATCTTGCCATGGAGTTTTTACCATTCTTGGCTTATCATCTTCTAAATAGCCAATACTATCAGGAACTAAGTATCCAACACAATCAACTAACCTAGTTTTTAATTTTAAATTTTTATCTATCGTAATTTCTACTGCCTCATTTGGCACAAATTTAGGCTCTGTAGTCATAATTGTTTTTCCTGCACTACTTTGAGGAAGTTCATCTTTAGCTCTTTCTTTTTTGTAATCATTATTAATATTTGGAATTACAAGTAAATCCATAAATTTTTTTATAAAAGTGGATTTTCCGGTTCTAACAGGGCCAACAACTCCAACATAAATGTCTCCATCAGTTCTTTTGCTTATATCTTGGTATAATCCGAGATTTTCCATTTTTCACAATCCTTTCTTGAGGCTAAATTCAAGTTATGTTTCACAGTTAAATAATATATATTAATTCAATTTTACCTTTCTCCAAGTTGTCTTGATTTTGTGCCAAAGCGCAGTTTATTAATCATAATCAGTATGATGAAATAATAAATGACCTCTACAAAGGTTGAACTCATCCATTCATTAATATATATTATCTAACTGTGATTTATAGCAAATTTAGTATAAAATCAAACTCTGCCTCATATGTACTTGCTTTTTAGTAATTTATATGAATAGAATTCTAGTTTATGACAAATTGATATAAAATTATTTATTAAGCTGAGAAGAGTAAGGAAAAACGTTGATTGTTTGAAATGGGGCAAAATCAATTAATTTTATTGTGTGTTTTAATATAAATTGCGAATTTTAGCAATGTATTATATGTGAAAAAATCATAAAATTTCAAAAACTTGCAAAATGTATGAAAATGTGGTATAATATTCTGCAGTTTCGCTAAAAATAACAGTTAAAGGAGAGTGAATATTTATTTTAGAAACGAAATTAAAATTTTATACTAAAGAAACTGCAAAATATGGGGCAATAATTATACTAAGTTTTATTATTATTTTAGCGATTATTATTATTAAATATAAAACAGTATATGAGGTTACAATTGCAGGAGAAAAACTTGGAATAGTTAAAAATGTTAGTCTCTTTAAACAACAAATAGATGAAGAGATATTAAAATCAAATGAAAAAAATATATCAAGTATTTCATTAAATGAAGAGCCTGAATACAAAATAAAGCTGTATAAAAGAACTGAAGAAACTGATGAAACTCGAATAATTGAAACATTAAAAAATGATTATACAACTAAAATATACAAGTTTTATGAAGTTGCATTAAATAATGAAACTAAAGAATATGTTGAAACAATAGAAGAGGCAGAAGAAATTGTTAATAAAATTAAAGAAGAATATAATACAGATGAACTAGATGTTGATATTAAAATAAATGAAAAGTATACTATAAATACAGAAGAGATTAATACAGATTCTGTAGAAGTTGCATCTAGTACTGTAGAATCAGCTGTTCAAGAGATAAAAGAAGAAAATGATGCTTTAGCAATTGTTAATGGAGTAAAAATCTCTGTACTTCCTGTAACTGGAACAATATCTTCAAGATACGGGGTATCAAGTTCTATAAGAAGGTCTACACATACGGGTTTAGATATAGCTTGTTCATCAGGAACTAACATCAAAGTTGCTTCATCAGGAACAATTACATTTGCAGAATATAATGGTTCTTATGGAAATTTAGTAAAAGTTGACCATGGAAATGGGGTAGAAACATGGTATGCTCATTGTAGTAAAATATATGCAAAAGTTGGACAAACAGTCAAAGCTGGGGATGTAATAGCAGCAGTTGGATCTACAGGAAATTCAACTGGACCACATTTACATTTTGAAATAAGAATAGATGGAAATACAATTAATCCTCAAAAATATGTGTATTAGTAATTTAGATATATTCATAAAATATGCAATCTAAATAGGTAAGAGGTAAGAAGTAGGAAATTGATTCCTATTCCTTACCTCGTTACAATTACCTCAATTTTTTGTGTTATATCTATTGACAAAACTAAAAAAAATGACTATAATAGTTATTATTGATATGGCGAGGTAGCTCAGTTGGCTAGAGCATCCGGTTCATACCCGGCAGGTCGAGAGTTCGAATCTCCCTCTCGCTACCAAACAAGGTTAAGACTATGAACTTAAATCGAAGTAGATGATAATATAATTATCATCTACTTCGATTTTTTTATGTTTCGAATTAATGCAATTGAAATATGCAATAGCATTTTTAGTATTATATTCTTTTATTTTTTAGATAATATAAATGATAAATTATATAAGAGTATAAGTATAAAAAAATAAGATATTGTAGATATTTAAAATGCTACAATATCTTAGTGTAATGCTGTTAAAATTATTCTTTTCCTGTAAGTAAACTTAATAGTTTAGGATAAATAGAATATGCATTATTTTTCCAATTTTCAGAAATAAGCTTAGCTTGATCATTTGAACCAGCAAATGTACGTACTTCAAAAATAGTTTGATTATTTTCTATAATTTTACATTTTACAGTATATGAATGTTCATCTTCAGGAATGAATTCTGTAATTATTGAATTTTCCTTTGCTACATTAGGGAGCTCTTTTTCAAGTATTGTGTCTGCCTTTAACTTTTTTAAACCTGGTAAAACATCTATAGTTAAAGTTAAAGAATCTTTACCTTCAGTGGTTATTTTATATATTGGTTTATTATTTTCATCTTCTTCATCTTTAGTGTAGGATTCAATAAGTTTGGATTCAACAAGGTCTGTAAGTAATTGTTTATAATAAAAATAATTAATATTATTTATAGGTGAAATTAATTTAAATAAATCACTTTCTGTTATTTCACGATCAAGTTTATTTAAAATATATAAAATTGATACCTTATCTTCTGCCAAACTATTACGTTTGTTATCATTCATAATAGTTACTCCTTACATTAGATTTCGAAAGCATTATATCATAAACATTACATAAAGTAAATGTCTTTTTATTGATATTTATTAAAAATTGTAGTAAAATACTTGTGATATAGGAGTGGAGCATGAAGAAAAAAGAAAAAATAATAATATGTATAATCATAATTATATTATTACTAATTGATCAGATAACTAAAATTACTGCAATAAAAAATGGGTATATAATTCAGAATGTTAATACAACTAATAATGGATATTATATTTTTATAAGCATTATTATAGTTTTAATGATAATTAGATACATATTTAATAATAATCTATATATAAAAATGCAAACAAGAATTATTCTAAGTTTTGCAATTTCAGGCGGAATTGGAAATTTAGTAGATAGAGTTTGGAATAAAAGTGTTATAGTGTTTATAAATTTAAATAATCATTTAGAACTCAATTTATCGTATATTTATATTTTTATTTCATGGATAGATATGGCTATAATATTAACTATAAATACAACAAAATTTTTAAAAAATAAAAGGAAAAATAGAAAATGAAAATAATAATCAATAAAGAACTAGAAGGAAAAAGAATTGATAGTGTTATTTCATCTTATTATACTGAATTATCTAGAAGTATGGTCCAAAAATTAATAGATGAAAATCAGATTACGGTTAATGGAAAGCAAACAAAACCATCATATAAAACTAATTTGAATGATGAGATTGAAATTGACATACCAAAGCCAAAAGAAACAGATTTAAAACCTCAAGATATACCACTAGAAATAATATATGAGGATGAGGATATTATTGTAGTTAATAAACCAAAGGGTATGGTTGTACATCCTGCAAATGGGAATCTTGATGGAACACTTGTTAACGCAATTATGGCAATATGTAAAGAGTCACTTTCTGGAATAGGTGGAGAAATAAGACCGGGAATTGTACATAGACTTGATAAAGATACATCTGGTGCAATTATCGTAGCAAAAAACGACAAAGCACATATTCAATTGAGTGAAGATCTTAAAAATCATAAAATCAAGAAAACATATATAGCATTGGTTAGAGGAATAGTAAAGGAAAATGAAGCAACAATTAATATGCCTATTGCAAGAAGTAAACAAGATAGAAAAAAGATGGCAGTTGATAAAAATGGTAAAGAAGCTATAACTCATTTTAAAGTATTAAACAGATATAATGAAAAATATACCTTACTTGAGATTAATATAGAAACAGGAAGAACTCACCAAATTAGAGTACATTTATCTCAAATAGGTTATCCAATAATCGGAGATACTACATATTCAAATGGAAAAAATGAGTGGGGAATAGTAGGACAATGTTTACATGCAAAAGAATTAGATTTTAAACATCCAATTACAGGAAAAGACATACACATTGAAGCAAGATTACCAGAATACTTTAGTGAAATTATAAAAAAATTGGAAGGAAAATAAAAATTGAATAATAATTACAATTTGGGTTGTGTTGAGATTTTATATACGCCTTCAAAAAAGAATGGAGTTAAAAATGAATGAAGAGAGATTACAAAAATTTTTAGCAGAAGCGGGAGTAGCATCCAGAAGAAAATGTGAAGAATATATATCACAAGGCAAAGTTGAAGTAAATGGTAAAATAGTTACGGAGCTTGGAACAAAAGTAACTTCAAATGATGTTGTTAAATATAATGGAAAAATTATAAAACCTGAAGAAGAAAAAGTATATATATTATTAAATAAACCAATAGGATATGTAACAACTGCTCATGAACAATTTGGAAGAGATAAAGTGCTTGATTTAATAAAAATAAATAAAAGAATAGTTCCAGTTGGAAGGCTAGATATGTATACATCCGGAGCATTAATTCTAACAAATGATGGAGAATTAGTAAATAAGCTCACACATCCTAAAAATGAGATTGAAAAAACATATAATGTAACATTAAAGGGAAAAATTACAGAACAAGAAATAAATCAATTAAAAAAAGGAGTACTAATAGATGAAAATTATATGACAAAACCTGCAAAAGTTAAAATTCTTAAAATTGATGAAGAAAGAAATATATCAAGAATACAAATTATAATTCATGAAGGAAAAAATAGGCAAATTAGAAAAATGTGTGAAGCAATTAATAAAAGGGTATTAGCATTACATAGAAGTAAGATTGGGAATATAGATGTTAAAGATTTAAAACTTGGAGAGTGGAAGTATTTGAACTTAAAACAAATACAAAATAATATATAGACATTAAAATGTTTTAGTGATAAAATAATACCAACTTAAGATAAAGGAGGAATAAAAATGGTTCAAGATGACCAAATAAAAGCACATGTATCACCTTTTGCTATTAGAAAAGGAGAAATAAAAGTATTTGATGGCAAAGACGGATATGTATCAATGAATCAACTAATTCATAAAATAAACATAGGCCAAATTACAGATATTCATTTTGCTATTATGTATTTAGTAAATGAATTTGAATTTATTACTTCAAGACAATTAATGCAAATGCTAGAAATCAAAGGATATGACATAAAGTCACAAGATAAACTTAATAATAAGTTAGAGTCTTTAGTTAAATGCAAGGTATTAACTAGATACTATTTTAATTCTGATGAAGGAAAAGGAATATATAGGATTTACTGCCTAGAGAAAATGGGAAAATATTTACTAGATACTCGTGATGATGTTGAATGTAAATGGCAACAATCAGACAATACAAAACCAGTTGCAATGATAAAAAAAAGGTTAGCAGGAAATCAAGTAATCATTGCATATTTAAAAAAAGTTAAGGTTTTTGATAATTACATAGTAAAACCAGCTTTAACAGCAAAAACAATAGGAAAGACTTTTAAGCCAAGTGGAGGTTTAGTAACACTTACAAAATCTAATAAATCTCTTCAGTTCGTATTTGAAGTAATAAGACGTGAAGATGACTGGCAAAAAAAATGTGTAGATAAAATGAAATTTTATAAAGATTTTTATGACAATTTTTTGACAATGGATTCAGGGATGAAATCTATTCCACAATTGATTTTAGTTTGTGAAGATGATAAACATATGGCAGAAGTTTTTAGAGAAATAGTTACTAACAATATTAACATAGATAAAATTAATTTATATTATACAACAGATTTAAGACAAAATAGTGAGAATTTATCACAAAGTTTAACAGAATTTATTTTGGATGAAAAGACAAATAAATATAAAGCTCAAAATGTAGAATTAAAATTATTAAAATAATAAGACCAGCATTAACTTGCTGGTCTTTATGTAACTGTGAATTATGCTCGTTTCTTACTGTAACAATATACAATTATTTTATTATATTTAATATTGAATCAATAATTAGTTTTATTATGTAATTATTAGAATATAAGTTAAGAAAATATTTTTTTGTAAATGGTATATGCCATAAAATAACAAAAAGTAGAATGAGAAAAGCAAAAGCGAAAATAATAGATACAAAACTTTTTATATGCTGTTTGAATGTTTTTTTATATCTTATGGTATATCCCATATTTTTTAATTTATTTATATAAGCATCATTATATGCTTTTCTGTAGTAATTATTATAATATTCTTTAATCTTTGATTCATTGTTTTGACTTTTATTATTTGATACAGTCTTAGCATCAGAATTGGAGTTAGAATTAGAGCTAGAGTTAATATTAGTATTAACAGTGGTATCGAAAGATTGAGAATATTGTTGTTTGTTTCGATATTCAGTTAATTTACTATCATACCTTTGCTTTTTTGATTCATCTGAAAGTATTTCATATGCTTCATTTATAATTTTGATTTTTTTCTCTGCTTCTGTTTTTCCAGAGTCAGGTTGTAAATCTGGATGATATTTTTTTACAAGTGCTTTATAAGCTTTTTCTATAACCTCTTTTGAAGCCTTTTCAGATACTTCTAAGATTTCATAATAGTTAACCATAATAAACCCCTAAATTAATAATCTAAAAAGATTATAGCATAAATAGTTAACTATAGTAAATATAAATAGTTGAAAAAAAATAAAAAATAATATATAATGAGCCAAAGCCAAAGGGAAGCCAAAGGGGACGGTTCTCTTTGACACTTTTTTCAAGAATAATAGTTAAAGATGTATAGAATAATATTTAAAAAAGAGGATTAAAATGAAATTTGAATATAAAAGAGAAATAAATTATTATGAAACAGATAAAATGGGTGTAGTACATCATTCGAATTATATAAGATTTTTGGAAGAAGCAAGATGCAAGTGGCTAAAAGAGTTAGAAATTCCGATGGAATACCTAGAAGAAAATGGATACACTATACCTACATTAGAAGTTAATTGTAAATATATAAATCATGTTACGAGTGGAGATATAATAATAATTAGACCAATAGTAACAGAATATAATGGAGTAAGAATGACAGTATCTTATGAAGTAATTGAAAAAAATACAGGAAAAGAAGTTATTAAAGCATGGACAAAACATTGCTTTACAAATAAGGAGCTAAGACCAGTTAATATGAAAAAGAATAATATAGAAATACATAAAATTTTTGAGGGATTAATGGACAATCAAAATTGAAAAAAATGTAAAAATATGCTATAATATTAGTATAAATGTAAAAGGCACAATAAACGAAAGCTTATGTCGCAAAGCCAATGGTCTAAGGGTTATATAATAACCTATGGTAGCAGGTTGCACAAAGGAAAAAGGAGTGATTAATATGAGTAAGAAAAAAATAATAATCATTATTTTGATTGCATTTTTAATAGTAGCTTGTATATTCTTAATTAATTTAGGAAGAAAGGTCATTATATTATCAAAGTATACAGAAAAGTGTGATGAATATTCAAAGATTACAAATTTTTATAGAAAGACAAATCCAGAGCAAGATGTTATTACAGAATTTTGGAGAAAAGAAAACTTGGGATTTTTAAAAAGGACATCAAAAGATAATATTAAAATGATATATTATGGAGAAGATTATAATTGGGTTATTGTTGATGACAAAAATGGAAAAACAGCAGTTAAAATGCTTAAAGAGGGGGCAGGGATAGAAGCTCAAACACTTTCTACAGGAACACTTTATATGGACAATCTATGGGACAAAATAAAATTAGCATTTATGTCAAAAATAACAACAGAGAAAGTAAATGATATTGAATGCTATAAAATTTGTATTAATGATGAATGGCAATTGCTTATAAATAAACAAAATCTATTACTTATAAGAGAGAAAAATGGATCAACAGATACAGGAATAATAGAATATAAAATGAATGAAGTAAGAGATGAAGATGTATTAATGCCAAATTTAGCAGGATATACTATAAATGATACAACACAACAATAAATGTGCAAATTGGGCAAATTGGGACCGGGTATTTTTTTAACATGGTAAAAAAATACCCGGTCCCAATTTGCCAATAATATTATTTTATGATAAGATTATATTAATTTATTAGGAAAATATGAGGTGAAATGCATGGGGTATATTTCAGAGTTAAGAAAATATGTTGGGCATAGTCCAATTATGGTCACATCAGTAACTTGTATTATATATGATAAGAAAAAAGGATTTTTACTTGAAAAAAGAGCAGATAATGGAATGTGGTGCCTTCCAGGAGGAGCAATTGAATTAGGAGAATCATTGGACCAAGCATTAAAGAGAGAAGTTAAAGAAGAAACAGGTTTAGATATCAAAAATCCAAAATTAATTAATGTAGTTGCAAGTGTACATATGATTTACCCAAATAAAGATGAAGTTTATTATACAGATGTTTTATATGAGACAAACATTTTTTTTGGAGAATTGAAACATGATGAAGAAAGCACAGAACTCAAATGGTTTAAGTATAATGAAATACCAAATGAAATTTTGTCTACACAAATGAATTATATAAAGGATTTTATAGCTAAAAATACTAAATAAGGAGAGAGTACATATGTCAGAAATAAATCAATTAGAAACTGTAAAGAAGCAATATGATAATTCAAATAGATTAAATACAAGAATTTCAATTCATCAAAAATATTCTACAAATAAATTAGGGTTTGGAAATTGGATATATTCTAATTATAAATTTAGTCCAAATATAAATGTTTTGGAATTAGGATGTGGCACTGGTGAAATGTGGAAAGGAAAAATTGATAATTTGCCATCAAATTCAAAATTATATTTAACAGACTATTCAGATGGAATGGTTAATAAAGCAAAAGAATTACTTGGAAAGCATGACAATGTTTTTTATAATGTTGTAAATATTGAAAATATACCATATGATGATTTATGCTTTGACAGAGTTATTGCTAATATGATGCTATATCATGTTTCAAATATACCAAAAGCTCTTTCAGAAGTGAGAAGGGTGTTAAAAGATGAAGGATATTTTTATTGTGCAACTTATGGAGAAAATAGAATTGTAGATTATATAGCTGATATGTTAAATTTAAATATAGAAGAGGATAAGAAAATCTTTACATTACAAAATGGATATGAAATTTTAAAACCATATTTTAAGACAGTAAAACGCTTAGATTATAATGATTCATTGGATATAACAAATTTGGATGATTTGTTAGACTATTTATATTCATTAGATGGGATTTCGGCAATTACAAAAATAGATAGACAATTATTAAAAGTATCTCTACAAAATAAAATGACAGATGGAGTTTTGCATATTCCAAAAGAATATGGAATGTTTGTATGTAAGAAATGAGGTGAGTCAATGAATAATGAGTTATATGATATGATTTTTAAAAGAAAGTCTTTTCATTTATTTAGAAATATTGGCAAAGAGCATATTACCAATGATGAACTAAAAAACATAGAAGAATATTTTTCAAAACTTAAGCCGTTGGTAGATAATATTAAAGTAAAGATAAAAATTGTAAAAGAAGGAGCCACATGCAGAAGAGGGCAAGAATACTGTATTTTATTTTATTCAGAAAAGAAAGAAAACTATCTTCAAAATATAGGTTATTTAGGAGAGCAATTAGATTTATATTTAGTATCAAAAAATATTGGAACATTATGGTTTGGAATTGGTAAAGTAGATGAAAAGCAATATGATGGACTTGATTATGTAATTATGATAGCAATAGCTAAGGTTGATTCTGCAGAAAAGTTCAGAAAAGATATGTATAAGAGCAAACGAAAAGAATTACAAGAAATCTGGAATGGAGATAATTATTTAAACATAGCAAATATTGTTCGTTTTGCACCAAGTGCATGTAATACTCAACCATGGATAGTAGAGTCATCAAAAAACGAATTGAAAGTTTATAGATATAGAAAACAAGGCAAAAGAGGAATAATGCCTAAAGATAAAGTTATTTACTATAATCAAATTGATATTGGAATATTCCTATGTTTTCTTGAGCTGTGTTTAGAACAGAATAATATAAAATATAATAGAAATTTATTTATTGAAGAGAATCATGAAGAAGAAAAAAATTTGACTGCAATATATGAAATTATTTAATTATTTTGAAAGTTTGTGCCAATAGGGACGGTTCTTTTTGACACAACAGAAAAATAAATAATTTATGTGTCAAAAAGAACCGTCCCCAATGGCACACACAAAGAAGCTTATAATTAAAAATTCATATAAAGGAGAATAATAATGGGATTATTTGATAGAATTAAAAAAGAAAAAAATCAAAAAGAGATGATTGAGAGAGATATTAATGCATCAGGATGGGATGCTATTACTGAAGCTTGTGAAAAAATATATCCTACACAAAAGGATCCAAAACATTATGGGACATTAATAAGTTGGGAACTTGGTGGCAATGATCCATTACGAGGAATCAGTGTTTATGATGGAGGAGATTTTTGGCATTTTGTAACATATGGTTTATCTGAATTATATGAAAAGAAAAGTAATAATAAAGAAATTAGTGGATATGGAATGGAATTTACTTTTAAGTTGAAAAAGGACAATTATGATGATGAAGAAGCTGAAATTAGATGTATATGTGGAATTTTACAATCAATTGCAAGATTAACATTTACTAGAGGAGAAATCTTTAAAGCATATGAATACCTTTATTCAGGTCAGACAGAAGGAATAGATACTAAAATGAAATCAAATATTACAGGATTTATAACAATGCCAGATCAACAGTTAAAAACAATTAATACACCAAATGGTAAAGTGGATTTTGTTGAATTTATAGGTGCAACTAATAATGAATTGTTGGCACTTAAAAATAAAGAAATTGATGTTAAAACACTTTATGAAAAAATTGGAAGTGATATAACCAATTATAATAGAAATTCTGTTATAAAGTGAGTGATAGGTGTCAATAGGGACGGTTCCTTTTGACATAGAATCAAAAAAAGGAGAATGTATGGTACAAATTATAGAAATAATTGTAGATAATAATAAGTATCAAATTGAATGGGCTTTGTCAGAGTATTTTGGTGAATTAAAAGGAATGAAATTTATGCTAAGTAAAATGGCAGCAGATCAGATTGTAATGATTAATAATTTATCAGAAACTGCCAAAATACTATTATCAGCAGTAGCAGGAGCGGTAATACAACACTTAATTGATAATAATTGTAATATAGAAAGTATATTTGAAAATGGTTACTTTATAATAAAATAAATAATTATAATTTACAAAAATTGCAGAACAATTTAATATTGTGAATAAGTAAGATTTAGAAAAAGTAATCTATCAAGGAGCGAAATAATATGAGAGAAGAAGTATTAAAATGTGGAATAATTATTATAGTTGTGATAGCTGTAATAGCTATAATTGCATTAGGGATAAATTTATTTGTGAGATTATCCACGAAAAAACAAATTATTAAAGAAGACAAGTATTCAAATTTATCAGATGTAGATTGTATAATTATTTTAGGAGCAGGGATATGGGGAGATAAGCCAAGTCCTATGCTAGAAGATAGATTGCAAGAAGGCATAAAACTATATCAAAATAATGTATCTGATAAAATTATAATGAGTGGAGATCATGGAAAAAAAGAACATGATGAAGTAAATATAATGAAAAACTATGTAGTAGAAAGGGGAATCCCTTCTGAAGATATTTTTATGGATCATGCGGGATTTTCTACTTATGAGAGTATATATAGAGCAAAAGAAATTTTTCAAGCTAAAAAAATAGTAATAGTAACACAAAAATATCATTTATATAGAGCTTTATATATAGCAAATCGATTAGGAATAGAAGCATATGGAGCAGGTAGTGATCCAAGGCAATATGAAGGAGCAACTAATAGAGAAATAAGAGAAATATTAGCAAGAGATAAGGACTTTATCAAATGTATATTTAAGCCAAATCCTACCTATTTAGGAGATACAATTCCTGTAAGTGGAAATGGTGATGTTACAAATGATGGAAAATAAGAAATATAGAAAGGAAAGATTAGTATGTATTTAGAAAATATTAATGGTCCAGAGGACATCAAAAAATTAAATTTAGAAGAATTAAGAGTTTTATCAGATGAGACAAGATCTGCATTAATTAATAAAATTAGTAATGCAGGGGGTCATAATGGACCAAATTTAGGAATGGTAGAAGTAACAGTTGCACTTCACTATGTGTTTAATTCACCTAAAGATAAAATTGTATTTGATGTTTCACACCAATGCTATCCACATAAAATTTTAACTGGAAGAAAAGAAGCTTTTTTAGATGCAGAACACTTCCATGATGTAACAGGATATACAAATCCATTAGAGAGTGAACATGATATATTCACAATAGGGCATACTTCAACATCTATTTCTTTAGCTTTAGGTTTAGCAAAAGGTAGAGATGTAAATAACCAAAATGATAATATAATAGCAGTTATTGGAGATGGATCACTATCTGGTGGAGAAGCATTAGAAGGATTAGACTATGCAGGAGAATATAATAAAAATTTAATTATTATTGTAAATGACAATGACCAAAGTATAGCAGAGAATCATGGGGGATTATACAAATCATTAAAAGAATTAAGAGAAACAAATGGAAAATCTATTAATAATATATTCAAATCTTTTGGATTAGATTATAGATATTTAGATGATGGACATGACATTCAAAAATTAGTTAATCTATTCCAAAGTGTAAAAGATATAGATCATCCTATTGTTCTTCATATTCACACAATAAAAGGAAAAGGTTTACCATATGCAGAAGCAAATAGAGAAAGCTGGCATGCAGGTGGACCATTTAATGTAGAAGATGGAAGTCCAAAATTTCCATTTAAAGGTGGAGAAAATGTATTAGCAGATTCTATCAAAAAATTAATGGATACCAACCCAAAAGCAGTTGTTGTAAATGCAGGAACACCAATGGGCCTTGGAATGGTTAAAGGAGTAAGAGAAGAATATGCAAAAAGAGGACAATTTGTAGATGTAGGTATAGCAGAAGAAAATGCTATGGCAATGGTATCTGGTATAGCAAAAAATGGTGGAACAGCAGTATTTGGAACTTTTGCACCATTTTTACAAAGAACTTATGATCAATTATCTCATGATTTATGTTTAAATGATAACCCAGCAACTATTCTAGTTTTAAGCCCTGGAGTATATGGAATGAACTCAAATACACATATTGCGTTATGTGATATACAAGAGTTTGCTCATGTCCCAAATCTTATTTATTTAGCACCATCATGCACAGAAGAGTATAAGAAAATGTTTGAGTTTGCAACTACTCAAAAAGAACATCCGGTAGCAATAAGAGTACCTGGAAATATGGTTTCAAGTGGTGTAGAAGATAATACAGATTATTCAATATATAATAAAAATAAGGTAATGAAAAAAGGTTCAAAAGTTGCTATATTTGCAGTAGGAGTTTTGGTACCTATGGCAATGGAAATTGCTAAAAAAGTGAAAGAAGATATAGGATTAGATATAACTGTAGTAAATCCATTATTCTTAACAGGTTTAGATGAAGAATTATTAAATAAATTAGAAGAAAACCATGATTTAGTAATTACAATAGAAGATGGAGAATTAATGGGAGGATATGGACAAAATATTGCTTCATTTTATGGAGATACAGATATAAAAGTTAAAAATTATGGAATATCAAAGGAATTCCATACAGACTTTGTAGCAGAAGAACTTTTAGAAGAAAATGGAATTTCTGTAGATAAAATTTCAAAAATGATAGAAGAATGTCAATGGGGACGGTTCTCTTTGACACATATGGACTTAGATATTCGTTGGAGAATCAATAATCAAAAAGAGAGTAGGTTTTTGTATGAAGAATATAGATATAATTTTTTTTAAAGCAACAGACGGAGTTAATTTAAATGGAATTTTATATAAATCAGAAAAACAAACAAAAAAAGTATTAATATCAATACATGGAATGATAACTAATTGTTTAAAACCAAGAGATGAAATAATTGCCAAAAAAGTAAATAGTGAAAATATAGATTTTCTAACATTTAATAATAGGGGACATGATATTGTAAGTTATATAAAAAAAGAAAATGAACTAAAACATGAACTTGCAGGAACAGCATATGAAGAAATATCAGAATGTTATGAAGATATTTTAGGCGCAGCTAATTATGTATTAGAAAATAAATATGATGAAATATATTTAATGGGACATAGTTTAGGATCAACTAAAAGTGTATATTTTTATAACAAATTATTAAATGAGAATAATGAATTAATATCAAAAATAAAAGCAGTTATATTATTATCTTTAGTAGACATACCATTTGCTATACAAGTATATTTAAAAGAAAAATTTCAAAGTATGGTTACATATGCAAAAAATATGAAGAAAGAAAAAATGGAAAATATATTAATGCCAGAAGAAAGCTTTATTCATCCAATAAGTGTAAAAACCTTTTTAAGATATGCATTAGAAAATGATGATATGAATTTTGCAAGATATACAGATAAAGAATATGATTTTAAAGAATTAAATAATATCAAAGTACCTTTATTTATGAGATGGGGAAATGATAGAGAATTAATAATTCAAAACGCTGATGAGTTATGCAAGTTTTTAAAAACAAAAATAAATAATAAAAATTTGAATATAGGTTATATTGATGGTGCAGATCATAGTTATACTGGTAAAGAAGAAATCTTAG
>Ga0247608_10003459_pt1 | contig 18396 bp, 9 predicted proteins | sample 176DNAGHGlowgp2_FD_193490 | JGI IMG/M metagenome (GOLD analysis project Ga0247608, IMG submission 193490) | Sheep rumen microbial communities from Palmerston North, Manawatu-Wanganui, New Zealand - 1766 DNA GHGlow gp2 | ecosystem: Host-associated > Mammals > Digestive system > Stomach > Rumen ... | reverse complement strand
GTCGTAGGAGGCATCATCGCCGATGTAGCACCCTCCTACAGGAGCGAAGTCGGACGGCTATGTCTGCAGTGTGGCAGTGATAAGATACGCATCTGGGACATGCGAACATGTCCGCGGTGCCAAGGACAGATGGAAGAAACTGGTGAGAAAGAGTTTTGGACATAGATTGTTCTTGACATTAATGCCTGTTTTTATTGATGGCAAAAAATTATGGTGTTTCCTGCTCCACCTCTTTTCTCGTCTTATATTTCGTCTAATCCCATCTAAATTTTCGTCTAATCCCGTCTAAATTCTCGTCTAAGCTCGTCTAAATCTCACGTAAATCTCGCTTAACGCCACGTAATTTTTCTAATCGAGAAATGTCCTAAACAAAGGGGATCCAGAAGATTCTCGCTTGAAATCCCGCTTAAAAGTCACGTAATTTCGCTTAAATTTTCCGTCTAAACTCGTCTAAATTTTCGTCTAAGCTCGTCTAAATTCGTCTAAGATTCTTTTCGATGCCACATTCTGTCTTCGTCAAGCCAGATTTCATTGTTCTTATGCATCTTGTAAAGCAGGTTCTTTATCTTGGCCATCTTTTGCTCTTCGGTGAAATTTACAGGCAGCTTATTCCAGAGCAGTTCGTTAATCTGCTTCCTACTTAGCACCTTGTGGTCGTTCAGGGCTTTCATAATCCACTCCTGACATTCTGCATCGTTGAATCCCTTTCTCAAAGTATATTCCACCTGTGTATTAGTCGCCTTTGCGACCTGCTTTGAAACATACAAGTGAGGTTTCCTACCTTCTATCAGCCCTTCCTTCCTCAGTTTCTTTATGGCGTTGTCGTTGATGGGCTTTCCTTTCTGAACCTGGTCCAGTAACACCGCATCCATCAGCGACATATCCTGATTGGCAAGTAGCATTAGACTGTAGTTCTCGTCGATGATGGTACCTGGAAGATTGAGAACAACCTCATCCGCAGTTGACAGGTCGTAGTCTGGCATTGGGAGATAGCGGTCCTTCTGGCTCTGGTACATCTTGTGGATACCATAGCCTTGCGTATCAATCATCCTGATGTTCACCATAGCCTTTACAAGTGCAGGATTGCGATAGCTCTTGGGAGTCTTCTCACCAGTGATGTACTCTTTGTAGTCCCCTTCGTAGAAGCTACCGTCATTCTGGAACTTCAACGAATCCATATTTTCAGTTACAATAATTCTGGCATTCTTCTCATATTTTTGGTGAGCTATCGAATTATGCATACCTTCGAGTATACTCTCCGTATCATATTTCCATACCTCCGCTGGTATCAGCGAATCCTTTGGATAAATCTTGAAACGGTAGTTGCGTATCCTACCAAGCAGTTTTGTTGTTGTAAGGACAAACGGGATGGTGTAAATGTCGCCAAATACCTGCCCGTCCTGAAAACACTTCCACACAATTTGGGCTATGTGATGCAGTTTGTGAGCAGCCGTTTCTTTGCCCACCAGCAACAGTGTCGTACGTGTCACTTTCCCGTCGATTGTCAGACCAGCCTTGTCAAGAAACACCTTGTCTTCCCAGCCATCACATTCCTTTGCAAGTGTTGGATAACGCTGTTTGTAACCTTCGCGAGCCTTTGCTATAGCCTCTTTGTCAAGGTCATCTATTGTGGCATCAGGAACGACCACTGCAGTCCAATCCTCATTCACCGTCTGCCTGCGTATCTCCTCATACTTGCTCATGTCGAGAGCCACCAAACTCTCGCCTCGTCGGGCATAGAAATGCCCCTGCCAAGCCGTCGGAATACCGCGGGGTGCTGCCGGTATTTGGAACATAAGCACGCGTTTACCCTCTACCTCCAGTTCATATATATCCCTGAAGGTATTACGGTCAGTGGTGTGCTGTGACAGGTCATATTTCAACTTCTGCAGACTCTTCATGCCGTTCTTGTACGACGTACCCAGTATCTCCCGCGTCTTGTCATGCACGCCGAATACCAGCCACGCAAAGTCCTTATCCCTCAGGTTCGCTTCATTGCTCAGTGCTGAGAAATACTTGCCCAACTCATTGAAGTCGAAGCTGTTCTCCGCCTTCTTGAACTCCACCACCTCATTCTCGTGATGGTAGCGCAGATTGTTGAAAATCTCGTATATGTTCATTACCTTATTCATATTTCGTTTGCAAAGTTAAAGAATTTTTCTATTATGCAATAAATTCGCGAAGCATATACGCTTGTACAGAATCTCGTTCGACCATAAATGATAATATATCCATTATCTTCTTTCTGTACATATTGTCTTTGCGAATTTCCATTCTATTTTTTCTAATATGTTTGTTTAACAATGTTTCCATATAGAAGATGGTGTTGTCTTGGTATTCTCCTAAATTAAGAGTTGAATGATTGTGGGTTATCTCAAATAGCCAGTTTATTCCTTGTCTAATATATTTGCATGCTAGGCCATTTAATGATTTTGCAACAGCATATAGGACTACAGGTGAGTTGCCACAGTCTTTTGACAAACTTTCAAACAGCCATATGTCGTTCTCATCAAAACTATGCCATTCACCTTCTGACAATGCCATATTATCTGATAACATATATATGCTTAATAGTCTGCCATCATACCTGCCACCACGCTTTACCATAGTGTCATACAATAATTTCCATACATGCCAAAATGCCTCCTTTTTATGAATTCTGTCTTCTGTGTATATGAATTCGAGTAAGAAATACTCTGATTCATGGTTACCTCCTTCTATTACATTTAATAATGGTTTAATATATTGATCAATATCCTCTAATGAGCGATTTAAAACATAATATGCATACGCTTTGAACAAATACACACTTCTGTTATATTTATTCTCTATGTCTTTTGTAAATGACAAAACAATAAATGGAATAATTTGCTTTGCATAATCTACCAAAATAGAATTCCGTGTGTCAAACGGTATTAATTCCAGCAATATTTCAGCACGTTCTAATTCCATAATAGAGCTTATTTTAGCGTCATTCTTATGGGAGATTGCATTATATACCCTTTTCCATACCTTTTCTTTTGAATACAATGGAGTACCCCATGCATAATAGCCTTTATGTCTTTTCTCTATTTCATCTTTAATGTACTGATCTATATGACAAGAGGCAATTATATAATTATCTAATAAGGAAAGCATGAACGATTCGTCAGATGTCCAAAGCATAGCTTCATGTATACTCTCAATAGCATAGTCACAAATTCTTTTGTATTCGCCTATTGGAGTTCGGTTTAGAAGTGTTCTAACAAGATATCTTATATATTTATTCTTTTCGTGAATGTTATGAGTAAGTATTTGAGGAATGGCGTGAATGCAACATTCCGTTCCGTCAGATATTTGAGGTTGGTATAAGTCTGAAGATAAGTACTTAAGGCATTCTTCAACTAACTGAATACAGAATTGTATCTCATCAGTATTTAGCTGATTATAATAATCTCTAATCAGAATTGCAGCAGCTGAGTATTGTGAGTTCCTATCTAATGGCAATAGTGGTTCTCCTTTAGCTATAACTTCTCGTAAAGACTTTATTGTATCAAAAACGGCATGAGGCTTATCTTCGTAGTCTGTATAAACCGAAGATTTTTCATGACGGAGTCTTTGGTGTGCCCATGTATGCAAGAATGAATATCGCATCATATTCTGGCTTTCTGATACGGAATTATCACTATATTTTTGTAATTTATCTGGTAATTGAGGACATAAGTCTATGTATATTTGATCATCTTCCTTTGATACTTGGGGCTTATGAGTTCTTTTGTCAATTCTGTAAAGTAAAATTTTGTAAGTTTTTTCTTCATTACCATGAATAGTCTCAATTACTTTGAAATGAGAATCAATAATCTTATGTATTTCATTTATAATAGATAAATAATCAGTTTCGGATAAGTCCTTAGTCCTAAAATACTGATATCTTATACAAAGATACTCAAGATTGTTTTTCCTAAAATCTAATTGTGCCGATTCTTGACGTTCTGTAGCGGCATCTCTATCCTGCAATGCTGCCATATTGATAAACCATGTTTGATGATTTTCATCTTGCCACCTTATTGAATCATAATGAAAAAAATCAATTGTTTTAAACAAAAACAATGCATGTCTCCAATATCTTTCAGGATATGCCATTACAATACTTGACACAACAGCTGTTAGCGAAACACTTCGGCTATTTGACATAATGAAATCAAGAATGTCTGTCACATATTTATGGTTATATTTAGCCAGTTCCAATAGATATTTTTCCAATGCCATGTGTAGCGACTGAAGAAGATTGGAAACTGTCACATGTACAGCGCCTCTATACAATCCCCATAGTACATAATTACCAGTTTGAGTAATAGAACCATTATTATTGTAAACTATAAGCTCTTTCGTATCTAGAGATCTGAATATTTCATTATATCTGTTGCAATAATCAATGCTGTAATTGACAAGTTTCACTAGAAAACAGATTGCTTCATGTGGAACGACAAGTAGTAATTGATACATGGGAGATTGTTCTGCACTGGCCGGAGAATAATTGTGCCTTAAATCAATTTCTCTAAAGCCATAGTGGTGTTCTATATTTAGAGGACTCCTGTAATGATTCTCGTCAGTTTCATTATCTTTATCAATAATCCAAAAGGTCTCTGCAAGTTTCATAACTTCAAGAGGAAGGTTTCTAATTAGAACCTGAGAGTTCTTAGGGCGAGAAAGGATAAATAAAGAAAGTGTTAGATATGGACTATTATGATGAATCCATTTGTTAGCACAAATCTTGGCAATGACAGAAGTAATTTCCTCTTTGAGTTCACTTGCAGCATTGCAAATGATTTGACATAGAGTGTTTTCGAATGATTGATCATAGAACATAACGTCGTTTTCGGTTTTAGCAAAGATATCAAGAGCAATAAGTCCGGCATATCTACTAGTCTTTCCTTCATGGTTAAACGTACACCAATCAGAAAGCACTTTAATCTGATAGGGAATTTTTAAATTCTTTTCTTTGTGCAAATATATCCATTCAATTAAGGAATCCCATCCTTTTCCATACGGTTTATATATTGGATAATTGTACTCATTAACAATTACTGTCTTGCAGTACTGTTTACAAGCAACTTGGAGTAAATACATAATCCGTTTTAGAAGCGGGTTACCGTCTTTTATAAGAATATCTTCAATGCTCTGCAAAAAAGAAGTACAATAGGAAGACAATAAAACAGAAACGATGATTTCATCACGCCAAATAGCATCAATTTCTTTGTTTAAAGCTTGATGAATCAATTCTATTACTGTGTCAATATTATGCTCAATCTTTTCTGTCAGCCATTGTCTAAAAGACCTTCTTATGAGGTATGACATACCGATATTATTGAAGAAATCTAAAACGCTGTTTTTACTTTTCCACTCCTTTTCAATCAATCGAAGTACTCCCCATTCCTCATAGATATCATGAGTAATGAAAAAGCCAGCGTCTGTCATTCCAAGAATCTCATCTGTTATCAATGATTGCAGAGCTTCCGGATCATATTTCTCACAATCAAGATAGAAATGATTAGAATCTGACCTTTCTTTAATACATTTGTCAAAGCACACTTCTCTTTTTATACTAAGACCGTTTTTCTTATTCCTACCAGCGATTTTTTCTTTCCATACAAGCTCAATAAATGCCTGATAAGAGTCGTCTTTATTTATTTCCTCATGGTATTTTGCATATATATTTAAATAAAAGAGGTTGCATAATCTTAGTCTGAGATCATTATTAGATGGCAATTTTATTGATAACTTTTGGGCATAATTAATCAATTCTTCTTCTGAAATATTATCTAAAGACAATGAAGTGTAATCTAAAGAATATGTATTCCTTAGGTCTTCACATAAATCTTTCAAATAATTATTACGAACAGTAAAGACTATACTCCAACCATTATCGTTTAGGAGCCTCAATAAGTTTGTCAAAGGTGTTGTGTCCTCTATTTCCTGTATACGTTCTGCAGAGTCAATAACAAAGATTTTCTTCTCATCGTTTTGATACAGATGGATAAACTGTGTAACAGAATAACTATCTTTATATTTAAAAACGTCATCAACCTTTTCCACATTTAGAGATTGTGCCTTCCTTATACATAACACAAAATCTCCGTTGTTACCATCTACAAGATCCTTAATAATCGCCGTTTTTCCGCACCCTCCCTCTCCATGTAATATAATATTATCATGATTGGTTATTGCTTTATTGATATTATTGACAAGCTCCTTTCTGTCAACTTTAATAAAATGACCATTACAGGAAATTTGAGATTTTATAGGGTTTAGTATATATCCAGTATTATCATTTTCTTCATTATACAATGAAAGTAGGTTAGGTTCTGTACCAAAGAATACGTCATAAATCCAGTCTGTGGGCGCCACTTGGTCAAGAATCATGTTATTTGTCTGCCACTCTATATCTAAATGAAGACTGTTTGCAACATCTTCTATCTTTTTTTGCTTTTTAGTAATCTCCTGTGTTTTTGGTGGATTACCAAAATCAAGATTAGTATATATGATTACTTTTGTTTGGTCAGGATGACGCTCTCTTGCTTTTTTGATAGAATGAATAATTAGATTCTCGTCTATTTCTTTTCTAAAATACTTCGCTTGAAAACCAATTTCCTCACCATCAACCATAATTGTTTCAGTCTCATTCCCCGCATGATTGACACATTGGCTAATGCCATAACGGATGTTATGTCTATGGCAAAATAGGCATCGAGCAAGATCTTCGAACCTTACCCTTTGTAGTTCTTCCGTTGGATATTTTGCTTTAAAGCAATCCCATGATGGCATCATTTTTGATTTCATATTTCTGTTTTTATATCCTTTTTCCCGTCATAAAGTATAATATGTATTGCAAAGACTAATCATAAGTATATCCATAATGCATTTCATTATAATTTTGAAGGCTTATGCTCTTCTCTTCCCTGTCATAACACGAGAATCGCTGGTCTGTGGCCAGTTTTATCTTTTCACATGCCACGACAGGATCAACATGGTGCATTTCCATATTATATAAAAAGATGCCGAAACAAATATGCATATCAGCCGAGGTCAAGCTTTGTCTCGGCCCAAGCACATAGCAAATCTGCTGGCAGGTCAGGAAAATATCGTATGCCACTTCCATCAATCCACCCCTACAACAAGACAACATCAGAATGCTGTCTTCGTTCATGCACTTGCTTTTACATAGCAGCATGGCCAACTTATGCCAACTCATGTTGACTTTCCCGTCTTCGCTTGCAAAGCCATTTGAATTACCATGAGCGCTCAAATAGATATAGTCGAAAAGTCCATGAGAATAGAGAATGCTTTCTATGTCCTCATTATCCTTAACGCACTTGCAGACAGACTCAATTCCGTATAATTGCGCCTGTTGGCATATTCCGTTGCACTCATGTGGTTCATCGATACTACCACATGCCTCCAGTATTAAAATCCGTTTATGCATAAGGTCCCCTGTTTAATTGTTACCACTTATCTCCATATAAGGAACTCCATCCCAATCATTTTCTTCTGCTACTTGATACCATCCTTCTAGTTCGTCGTCGTTCATCTCCGCCCACGGAATAAAGGAAAGGTAACCACATTCATCTTTAAAATAGTTTACCAGATCTTTGTATGTCGAGAAGAACTTTAAATTGACGCTCCAATTCTCTATGCTTACATAGGCATAAAATGAATTTAAAGTATCATCAAGAACCTTAGCTTCTTCCTGAATAAGTCTAGTGCATTTGGTGAGAGTAGTATCACAAACCATAAATGAATCATTATGTCCGTGAACAGTGCAAATCTCCTTGAAAACACTGTTGCTCAGAAGCTCATTGTCATCTATTTCTTTTCCATCCTTTATGCGATGTATAAGATTTCTGAAATCATTAGTGATAGGAAACTTAAAACAAGGCCATTGACTGAAATTATAGCCCTGTTCTGATGCTATACCCACAGAGCTTAGGACATCAAACATCAGGCCAATATCATAAGTATATGTGATATTCGCCACACAAATATTGATGTTGCTTAATTTTTCTAATATTTCTTCTCTTGACATAGCCTTATCTTACAAATCAGTGTTTGCCTATTATCTTATTCATACAACTTACTATCTTGTCTATATCTTCTACAGTATTCATACGTCCGAGAGACACCCTGATAGTTCCCTTTGCAAACTTATCTTTAAGATGGATAGCTTTAAGTACGTGAGAAATCTGCGTTTCCTTGCTATCGCATGCGGAGCCCGTTGAAACATTAATCCCCATGAGGTCCATTTTATGAAGAATTGCTTCACCATCCTCGTCAGGGAAGGAGAGACTAATATTTCCAACTATATGATTTGGGGAACCATTACGATGGAAGGCAATATCTTTTTTTTCAAGCCCGTGAAGCAATTGTTCTTCTAAGTCCTGAATGTGAATAATGTTCTCTTGCAATGAGTCAATGTTTTCTTGTAGTGCAACTGCCATGCCTACTATCAAGGCCACATTCTCCGTCCCTGCTCGGTGTCCGGATTCCTGTGAACCACCCAATAAAAGTGAAGGCCATTCAAGCCCTCGCCTCTTATAAAGGAAACCGATTCCCTTTGGGCCATTGAATTTATGAGCAGAAGACGAAAGCATATCCACTCCAATTTCATGGACATTAATAGCAGTATGCCCTACGGCTTGCACGGCGTCAGTATGAAAAAGCCATCCATTATGATGAGCTACATCCGCAAGCTCACCGACAGGTTCAATAGTTCCAATCTCATTATTGGCAAACATAAAAGAAACGAGACCACGTTCATCCTTTTCTAATGCTTTGCAAAATTCATCACGAAGCACAATGCCATCGTTGTTAACTGGAACTATAGTGGTATCTCCTAAAGTACATGGCCTTAGGATTGAATGGTGCTCTATAGCGGAAGTAACGACATGCAAACCTTGTTGAAAAGCCCCCTGAATAACCCAATTGTTACTTTCTGTACCACATGACGTAAAGAATATCTCTTCGGGTAATGCGCCAATACTATCGGCTATCATAGCTCTAGCTTCCTGTAATGCCTTCTTAGGCTTCCTTGCAAAAGCATAGGGCTGAGATGCATTTCCAAATTCGTCAACAAGGAATGGCACCATAGCTTCATAAGCCTTGTGGCTTAAAGGCGATGTTGCAGCATTATCGGCATAAATATATCTTTTCTTTTGATTCATTCAAACAGTTTACATCCTTCTTCTTTAAATTGTTCTATTTTATCCAGAATATCTTGCACATCGCATTCTAAATAATCTGCGAGACAATCCATGCAATAGAAATTCTTTATACTTTCACCAAGTAGTTTCTTATTGATACCGATTGTATTCTTATCTGTTATCTCTTTGTGACAGGCAACACATTTAATTACTTTCATTTCCTATTTCTTTAATCGAGAATGCCGGCATGTTCTTTCCTCTATACTGAGAATCAAGAATACCAAGCTGCCTAAAAATTATTTGGCGCATCTTTACTGCAGGACGCAGGCAATACTGCTGGAACTCCATGACGTTGATGTCCTCTACAGAACGAACATTCGGGAACAAGAGCTTCATGTATGCAGTAGCTATTCGCTTCACGGCCTCAGTATTTCGGGTATCTGCATCGGCTGGATAATCAACAATCCTGTCAACGATAGCCCTATATGAAGTGTCATCACGTAACATATGCATAATGGTACAGAAATATTCAGAGTTGAGTGCCCAACCCGATATTTTCATTCCTTCATTCATACGAGGTATTTCCCAACCTTTAATAAAACCATGTATACGATCTATTAGAGCACTTGTTTTAAAGATGGTTGGTAAACTCTCAAACATATTGACGTACTCATCCATCTTTTCTTGGTCAATATTGCCGAGCATAACTATACCTGCTTCTGCGACATCATTCTTTGCACCAATCTTCACCGTTCCCTGTTCCATATAGCCTTGCAATGTTTGCGTCATTTCGTTAGGGTTATCAAATTCAACTTTTTGAATTTCATCGAAAGCTATGTAGTCATGGAAAAACACCAAACCATCTTCTCTACGTGCTAGATCATAAAATAGCTTTGCGCGGGTCATTTTACCGGCTGACAGATAACCATAACGACTAATGCCACCAAACACATACGACTTACCTGTACCTTTTGGTGCAAGCTCTATCAGGTTCAGACGCTTTTCTACAAAGGGAAGCAGTCTTGTAAGCATTGCCAACTTGGTGTGTTCATCGGCATAACCAGCAGCATTGTAGTCTATAGCGCCCAGCAGCACATCAATCCATTCATGAACAGAAAATTCTTGACGTACTTCTTTGTAGAAATCAAGATCAATAGTGTAGGGGCAGAAGTTTTTGAAACTGACTAACTTTATCTTTCCTTTTATCTTTCCGTCTGGATATTTATAACCCAACTCGACAACTCCCCATGTTTCTTTTGCTTTTACCAGATCCTCTTTGCACTGATCCCACACATACGATTCAATAACGGTTTCTTTGTTGGTAAGTCCAAAGTCTGGTAACGAGAAAGTTACTTCCTGTGTCAATATATTGATGTCAACGGAAATGCGAGTTAGCACTTTCACTTTCTCACCCTCAACGACAATGCGGTTCTTGATACCTATCCAGTCCGTTTTTGACGGTATGTACGAATGTACGAAGTTTGTTATCTCCTCTACATCGAATTTTCCTTCATCGTCCTGGAACATTTTTATCACCCAGTCACGAAGGAATGAGGGAAGTTTCAATCCTTTAAAGAAATTACTCTCCTTCAGGTCTTTATAGACCACCATATCCTCAAAACATGTCCTTAACTTTTCTTCCATGTTACTAACTTTCTATTAAAAATACTTGTTTTCTGATGCACCAGCACTCTTAGCTTCAAATATCAGCCCCTGAGCGATTTTGCTATTACCTATATATACATCAATAGTATAAGTCCCTTTTTTCTTTATATCAGGCATATCCACTTGATAAATATATCTCTTATCTGTTGCCTTTGCCTCATATGTATTTCCATTCAATACAACCTTGGCGTCGTCAACTTTCTTTCCAATGAAGATTTGTATGTAAGCATTCTTTTTGAAGCTAACAGTGACGGACTTATAATCATCAATGATATAACATTTAACCTTATCTCCAGCTTTGCGAATGACAATTATTGGGACAGCAACTTCTTCAAGTGTCGCTCCTCCATGCACCTCAACCTGTGCTCGTCGTCCTCCTTTGAAACGGTCATAATTGGCTAAACACCAAAAGCCATCTTCCTCAGTCGCATAGTCAGGTTTCTCTCTAATGTCGGAAATTGGACAGCAGCGGCCAGAATGTTGTCCCTTTTCAGCAACCTCCCACTTGTTCTCTTTTTCATTGATAACTGCTAATCTACTTGCACCATGATCGGAAACAATCATCACTTTTTCTATTTCCTCATGTGCCAAGTCGTTTTCAACACTACTTATGACTTTATCAATGATATTTAGTTCAGCTATAAGATGAATTGGCATCTTTGTATGCTCATAATTATATGCACTAGTACCCTCATGTTTCAGGTCATCCAGTGCTTTTACATTCACAAGTTGAACAAATGCATTTGCAAAGTTTTCTACAAATTCTTTGTTCTTAGAGGTGATTGAAGGAAGATTACAACGAGCAACGCTAATATCACAATCCAAGTCCCTCTCATAGCACAAATCCCGTATATATGAAAGGAACTCAATCCCAAGAGCATCAACAAAATAGGCTTTTGAATGGGTGAGATCTTGTTTGGAAAGTATAAGCGAACGCGGTTGTAAAATCAAATTGTAGTCACGTTTCACCGCCTGTTCTTCAACCATTTGACGAAATTCTGGTAGTATTTGATTCGTCACTTTATTGTAAGAATACTCGCAAAAATAGCTATTTAGCAAAGTGTTCGCATAATCATATATCGCGAGATAGCTTGCCAATTGGGGGAATACAACCTTCAGAGTTGTTTCTAGAGACTTCCTGTTGTATGATTCTGCATTTTCTGCGATTAGGGTTATAGCAAGTTCTTTTTCCTGTTGCGTACAATCGGTTAGATACCAAATTCCATCTTTTCCTTTCGATTCTGCTTGTTTGCAAAAATCAGAAACAATGGCAACTGGGATGTCAAGACTCTCTATAAGTTCCTTTCTTTCATCGTATTGGCTCATGAAACCTTTGGATTTCACATCGGTACCCAATAAATGAGAATAGATGCGCCCATACAGTTCTGCAATAGAGTGTGACAACGCAAGCACCTGAGAAAGATAAGGTTTACTTTTTACTCCGTGCAGTTTCATAGCAAGGAAATAAGTCCAGCGTTGGTTTTCTGGCATTGATTTCATCCTGCCGATGTTCTGCCCCAAGTAAGCGGTACCTCCAAACTCTTCATCTACATATTTCAGCCAATTACCGCTTTTATCAACAACCGACAATAGATATTCCCATTGCTCTTCAGTTCCAAAATCGCTTTCTAACAAATGAAGATATGTATATTTCCTTATAAGCATGTCATAAGCAGAGGAATACTGCCTAATGCTAAAGAGGGAATTGGGAAAATCATCTTTTGATTTGTCAGTTTCAATATATATAGCATCTTTCTCATCCTTCTCTACGGTTTGGGATAGGGTATGAATTCCAACATATCTAGCTTCAACATTGTCAGAAAGTTTTGGTGCGACAAAATATACTATTGGTAATCTTCCACTGATATTATCTCTTAAAATAATCCTGCCAGCATCAGCTAAACGACGATCTTTGAATTGAAGCATTGGACTACACTGGAAAGTGAGGATAACTAATTTCCCGTTTACCTCCATATCTAATAAAGAGCGAATAACCTTACGTAGCTTATCTTCTCCTTCCAACAATAGAAATGTTGATAACCCTGTTAGGAACACATTATTGGTTCTATATGCCAAATCGTCTTGCAGTTTATCCATTTGAGGTAAACTGTCCTGAGCACAATAGATATAAGCATCTACAAACACATTTGAGCCTGTACTAAACTCCATCTCCAATGAAATCATTTCTGATACATCTGCCACGTCCACAACAAGCGGAGTCTGTCGTGATGAATCAAGATAATGCCTGATTTTCTCTTTTATCTCATTCAGTTCCATTTAGCTACTTGTCATTTATGATTTCAATTCCTACCCACATGTTGTTCTTAATCAATTCTTTCAGATATTGCTTCACCTTATCTGCTGGCATGGCATCAATACGAGAGAATGCTGTTTGGTAACCTCCCTTATTGTAAGTAGATTCGGCCCATTCATCCAAGCGTTTAGAGACTGCTGAAGAGTTTAACCAATAATAGGGAGCATCAGTGATGTGCTTTGACAAGTAATCTTTAACAGCTTCAATGTCATTAAGCATAGCATGACGTTTTCCTATAATGGTTCGTTTGAAGGCATCATCTCGTTGCGAAGAACTATTTAGGACATCCCATAGCGATGTTTCACTCAAATACGAAAGAGCATATTGGATGGCAGATGTATCGGTATTTTTGTTGCTGAAGGCATTAAATACTTTACGGCAATTTGCTTGTTCTTCTTCTGGAACCATAGCCATGATAGGCATCCGATATTGAGCAGACCAGTTAAAAGGAGATTCGGTACCAGTCTTTTCCTGCCACAGCTGACGAAGTTTTTGACTTCCCATACCTTTCTTATAGTCAGCAACTACCTGCTCTATAATAGCAAAATAGTTTGCCTTGTCATATGTGAACATACCTACAGACAACTTCTTAAACACAATTTCTTTGTCAGAGTCATTAAGGTCCGTCAAATAGAAATCAGCGACTTTAGCAAACACGCTTAGTTGATTGGCATATAGTGCTTTGAAGTTCTCGCCATGCTCTTTAATATCACGAAGAAACTCTACTTTTTCCGTTTCTTGTAATCTGTTTCCTTTTTGAAGTTCATATAGTTTAGATAAAAGAGGTTTCATTCCACCAGTCTCATCCTTTATGGCTTGATAGCAAAGTCTCATATCACTAACTTTTCCAGTCCATTGTTCCAGTGCTTTGGTGTAAGACTTGACAACAACAGAAAATAGCTTTCCTGTCTCCACCATTATACGATATTCTGTAATAACCTCATCTATCTTCTCATTTACAGTGTTTTGTCGCCAGACCCAATTTGCAGCATCCGCATCGAACTTTGACCTGACTGCATTTACATAAGTACCGTCATCTTTAACCTCTTCTGCTAACTTAGCAAGTTCACCTTCGTTATAGGTGCCAAGGTATGCAGTCATACCTTTCGTACACATCTCTTTAGTGAATAATATCTTCAAGTCGTTAGCAGCGTTAGTATTCTTAATGCAAATAGTACCTATTTCTAATGCTATATCACTATCAGTTTTACCAGAAGCAGACTGAATATTATTAGCGATGTCACCATAGAGGCCTATAAGCTTTTCTATTGTATCCTTGTCTGTTGACATGTCCACATCCGACAAAACGTATGATAACGTCCAAATAGGGAATCCGAGTTCTTTCATCCTTGCTCTAATACGTTCGCGGGTGTCCTCCACAGAAGGGCAGAGTCGTTTGTCTATTCCAAATGCCAAAGCAGTAGAATCAATAAAACTCTTCTCCTCTGCTGTCATAGTCACAATATATTTGTCAATATAACGACTGTTAGGAGTATTATCCAACTTGATGACCTCTGCAACCATGTCTTTGAATTTGTCCATAGTAAGAAGGTCACTAGAAGTACCATTGCTCCAAGTGCATGCGCTGTCTACGACATATTCCTTCAACAAGAATCCCATTGCAAAGGCACTGAAATTGCATGGCAAGAAACCATACGGTGCCTCTTTCAGCATCTCGTAAATGTCACGAATAGAAACACGTCCGCGCTCTTCAAATGATTTATGGACTAATGTATCTACCGCAACTTTTATTCTTGAAATTGACAATGAAGGATTACTCTTCCAATATTCAGGAACTTCCCACGCGCCGTCAAGTGCAGTCTGTATTTTTTTGTTATTTTGGTAGGTACCTTTTACTGTCTGTGTCGCACCGCATTCGACACCAACAGCCATTTGCGTAGAAGTCCACATGGGATCATGAACCTTATATCCCTCAAGGCCCAGATAGAAAATTTTTCTGTCGGCATCCAATAATAATTCTATCAGTGCATCAGCGTTAGCAATATTTTCACCAGTAGGTGCAGTAGCAGTATACACACGAAAATGTCCATCAGCTATGCGACCTCGCCACTGTTTTAATACTTCATTTGCATAAGAGGCATATTGCCGACTTTGGTCATTGTCTTTCCCCGCAAAATAAGTTGACGTTGCTTTATGATCAACCCAATCAAAGAATGCTTTGTCGCCGAGTGTATTCATGCTAGTATCGATGAACAAAACTTTTGTCGAGGGCCTTTGTTGAATGGCATCCTCAATTTTCTTGCTAATCACTACTGCTTCATCCTCATTCTTAGCAAATGTCATTAACGCATATATTCGCTGTTCATTATCTTCAGCTTGCTGGATAACTTTTGCAGCTTTCTGTTCGAAATCATTAGCTGAAGCATATTCAAAAATGTATCGGAGTTGTAATGAAGGTGGTAACTGAATACAATCGGCTAAATTTCCTTCCAGAATGAGCGAAGAAGTATTCTTTTGTTCAAACTGTTTTTTGTGCTCATCGATCTTATTAGAATCCATTTCGCCTGTTAGAATGGCATAAACCCATTGATCATCCTTCATCTTTTTCTTGTAGATGATGTTATCCCGTTCTAATTTGTTCGCACACCGTACAGCTTCTCCATTTTCAAGGTCAGAACCTTCAAAGGCATTATTTAAGTTTTTTTCATTGGCATGGAACAGTTCGACACTATCGCCTACTTCCATAGAAATGGCCTGAAATAGCAGGATAGCTTTCAATACGCGCAATTCAGTATTATCGAGAGGCTTAGTCTGCTCCAAACGAGGATAGTTGTCAAGCACCATGCGGATATTGTGTGCTAAGTTTTCCTTCCCTTTATCATAGAAGAAACCCCATAACTGATCAATTGTCAGCAAAGGATTATCATCATACGGGCCGACATTATCTATAAACCACTGAAATCCAGGAATCTCTTCACCACGGTCATTTTTAATGAAATCGAACATACTCCGCTGATTCGATTCAAACGAAGTAGAAATATGTTTCAATACAGAAACCGCGTACGGATGTAGTGGTAAAACATTAGCTAAATCTTCATCATCTATTTTAACAGCATCTTTCACAACCTTTCGTGAACTATATGTTCTATCTTCAAGGTCGCCTACGATACTAGTCCATTCTTTAAGTATTTCTGCATCATTTTTCTTTCTCATGGCCTGTCCTATGAGTTGGAAAGCCATATTGTCTGGTAGTTCGATAGTTCTTCTAGGGCTGATATATCGACCAAATATTCTCCTGCGGTCAGGGTCATTCTCAGACAATCCTCCTTCATTAATATGTGTCACGGTAATAAAGCAGAAAGGCTCTGTTTGGCTAAGCTGAAGCAGTTTCTGAAAACCTGTCAAATGATGCTTATTATTATCAAAGTATTCCTGAAATTCATCCCAAATAAAAATCAGTGCAGCTAAATTGTTTGCATCAATAACTTCTGTTAGCCAGTTAGACGTATCCTCTTCGTCCATAGAAAAGGCTTTTATTTGTTTCTCACGGGCTACTTTCATTACTTTACCCATCAGGGTTTGGAGGGCATCGTTCTCGTATGATTGTAGGTGGTCTAAAATATCATCTACATCGTCGCCTCCGAACAGACTAGCGTAGCTGCCTTTTACATATACAGAGAAACTTTGTTTGTTCTCATCGTCAGATAGGTACTTAATGACAGCTTCACGCATAGAGACAGTAGCTTGATTGTCTATTCCACATTGTACAAGTTCTGCTTCTACGCTTTCTTGGATAGCTAAGAACAGGTCGGTATCGCCATTAATGGAAGAGGAACCATAGCGATGTACAGTAACAACCTTTCCCTGACTTTTTGCACTAATGAATTTATTACAGAGATCGGGATCCAAATTGAATGTTTCGAAGTAGCCACGAGTTTCGTCTTCATTGGCATCCAAAAGACACTTAAGGGTGTGGACGGCATAAGATTTTCCGGTTCCATATGCTCCCTGAACCCATATATTCAGATTTTGTTTACGAGTCAGGACATTGATAGTGTCCTTCAGTAATTTCAAAAAGCTATCGTGTGGATAGAATTTCTTCCACAAATCTGGATTCTTCTTAATAACGGTGGCATCAACGGCAGGGAAGAAATCTGGGTCAATGTCGAAGTAGTGTCTATATGTAGCTGTCATAACTATTACTGTTAAAACAAGGTTAGTACATCTTTTGAGTTTTTATCATCACGTAATGTGATATTGTCTAGGTTGAGAGTGAATGTAACATTTATATAATCAGGATAGTTGGCACTCAATCCTTTCAGCAATGTTGAAAGGGTTTCTTTGTCGAGGCCGAAAAGTTGAACTGGAGTAATACCATCACTTTCGATGTCTGTGTCCATAAGACGAGAAAGAGTGAACTGTTTATAATCGCCACATGCTTCTGCAAATTTATATAGGCTGTATAGAATCGTTAGTCCGTCAGGATCTACCCAGGGGAAACGGGTAAGCGAAGTCGCTTTCTTTTTCTCAAATTCCATCTCACCAAATCCTGTTTTTGAGAATGGCAATTCGCAAATTCGAGTAAAAGAACTCCATATATCAGCCACCCATGATTCTTTAGCGCCATCTTCGACTAAGAGATTAAGGGTGTACTCTTTACTATATGTTTCTCCCATTTTTACTCTTTTGTAGAACCAATTAAACTGAGGGGTATACGCAAGATTAACAAGCATTAATGCCCAACTACTTTTGTCCTCTAACCCTCTTTTGTCGATAATTTGCGCAAACTCAGTAAAGCCATTCCCGTCTTGTAAACCTGCATCTTTTAAGAACCTCTTAAAGAAGTCGTACATGTTTGTTCCAAGCGAATGGTTTTCACTAAACGTGTTTTTGTACTTGAAAAATTGTACAAACCAGTCCATCTTAGGAGCATGGTGTGAATAGCAATTTAAACTTTGAGTCTTCATATTGTTCATTCCTTTTGGTTTTTCTGTAGATTTATAGACAAGACACCCTTTATCCACCTTGTGACATTGAGAGCAATGATGGCATGTGTCATCTATGAAAAAGTTTGTTCCGTCCATATGCATACTTCCATGAGGACAGTCCGCTTCACAAACTCTACACTGGATGCATGACGAAACTTTTCTGAAAACATTCCTGAATAACTTTGAAAAGGTTGGAGCGCGTTTTGCTAAGCCAGAATCAATAACAACAGTCAGCCCATTTTCGTCTTCATTCAATTCAAACGTGTAGACTTCTTGTCCATTTTTAATTATA
>Ga0247608_10003457_pt1 | contig 18398 bp, 11 predicted proteins | sample 176DNAGHGlowgp2_FD_193490 | JGI IMG/M metagenome (GOLD analysis project Ga0247608, IMG submission 193490) | Sheep rumen microbial communities from Palmerston North, Manawatu-Wanganui, New Zealand - 1766 DNA GHGlow gp2 | ecosystem: Host-associated > Mammals > Digestive system > Stomach > Rumen ... | reverse complement strand
CTAGCCAATGCTGTATCATACACTAGTTTTTTAACATTAGCAGCCAATCCCTTTGGTGATGCTTGGTCTTCTCCAATTGCGTCATCGACAGTTTTAGACTTTATTGTTCTTTTAGGCTTTACTGGCTCTGGGACTTCCTCACCTCTTTCTCTTGCTTCTGCGTCATCTATGGCCTTTCTCCATCCAAGATAAGCCTTTTTCTGTTTTGCATCATAATCGCCTTTGTACTTAAAAATTTGACCCTTATAGGTCATCGTGCCATCTTCGTTTATTTCGCGTAAGGCTTTTCTTACGGACTCTTTTACAATTCTATGAAGGTCTGACTCTGTTAATCTTATTAGTTGTCTCATATCTATGTATATTTCAATTATTATCTTACCATAAAGTTGAAAGGCATTGGTTTCATCTGTAACACCTTCAATAAACTATCATTCATGTCTGCCTGATTCTTCATCAAGTTCCAAGGTAGCATTCTATCAAGCCTTTCCTTCAATTCATTCAATACTCTTTCCTTATCTTGCTTTCCAAGGTCAAGCAACATATTATAATCCATCTGCATTTCTGCTTCAGGTATCTTAACCACACCACTATATGTACCTCTGATGATACCAAGAGTAATCATAGCCTCTGCAACAAGCAACTGTCTTACCGTTTGCTGTGTTGGTTCATTAAGCAACTCATATCTCATCTTATTCAATGGTATTTGGTCAGGGGTAATAAGAATTGAATCCTTATTGTCAAGTAAACATTGTTCTACTGAACCATCATTATCACCGACATCATAATATGTGTACCAACAATAGCAAGAATGGTATCTATTCCATCCCCAAGTATCGTCAGCAGCAATACCACCAACCATATTTGGAGAACCAGGAGTTGATAACAAGTGAACAAGGTGTGTTCCATTTGGTCCTGCTGTTACTTGATAAGCCAAATCGCCACGAAGCAATGAGTTCTTATATTTCAAGTCAGCAGCCATAAGTGCTGTGTCATAAGATGAACCAATGTAGAAACCAGTAATACCCATACCATTACCCATATTACCATATTGTCCATAACCTCCTGCGATACCTGTATCAAGTGTACCCAAGTTACCATACAAAGCAGCCTTTGTTGTTGATGGAGTAATGTACATAACCTTATTGATTTCACGTCCTGCCGGAATTACATACACTTGTTTTCCCTTTTCAATTTGGAAGAAGTCTTTCTTTAATTCCCATCTTGTACCTCTTTGCTGCAATCCTACCTCTTTTGAAAACCATTCAGACCAATCCCTTGACCAATCAAGTGTTCTTGTGCTAAGTGCAAATGCCAACTCAGAAGGATTTCCAATAAGAGAGTTATTTCCCATCATATTTAACCATTGAGATTCAATCACCCAGTTCTGAACATAAGATGCATAGTCACCCACTGCAACCTCAAGAAGGTCACATAATTGCTCATCTTCTAACTGAACAATACGTATAGGCGCACCAATCTTAGTACGAACTATTCTAAATAAATCCCTAAGTTCATTTGTAATTGTCATATTTAACTATAGTTTTAATTATCTATAAATATTTATAAATAAAAATAAATAATATGTTTATAAACGAAAATATAATTAGAAGAGCCTTACGCCAATCAATTAATGAAATGATACAGGAAGATAGGGTTGAATCACAAGATGGAACAGTTGAAATTGATAATTTCCAAAACGTAAGAGATATTATGAATTTCAAAAACCCTGGCGACACACTTTACTTTGTTGAATTAATACGTAGAAAGAAAGATAATCCTTCAATGAATCATTCAAGACAATTCATTGGCCAATATTATTTCAAGTCACAGCAAGAATTTGATTCTGCTGAACAAGCAATAAAGGATAAGTGCAAAAAGCAAGGAGCAAGAGCATATATATATCTAAACGCACGTTCAAAGGCAGTTGTTGATAAATATACACAGATATATGCAGCAAGATTTGCAAAAAATAGCAGTTTAGCAAGACATTTTGGTAATAACCCTATGGCATTCGCAGCAGGAAGAAGTTTTGACGCGCCTGATAGACCGTTATGCTTCATTGACATCGACTCAGACGATTTCAAAGATATAAGCATGGCAATGAAAATCATACAAGATGCAGGAATAACACCATTGTTTGCGTATAGAAGTATGAATAATGGATTACATGTAATATTACCAGATAAGGATGCTGCTAAAAAGTTAGATTTCACACCTATAAATGGAAACTTAAATGGTCTTAGCCAATTTGCTAAGAATAATGCCAAGGTTAGTGTTGAAATCGATAAGCCTACATTGCTTTATGCTTCACTAAAGCCAAATGGATATGGGGCACAGCAAGCTAGACTACAGAAATTCATAAATCAGAGAAATCAACGTAATAGAAGACACCCATAAAAAAAAGAGCAGCCATTTAAGGTTGCTCTTTTCTTTTTATTCATCAAAGGTTTCTTCCTCGGTATATTCCAAATCTGCTTCTGTAATATCAGCAACAGCCTCTTTACCGTCTTTCTTCCTTTGTTTATCTAGATTTTCAAGAATCAATTTAATATTATTCTTCTTATAGTCATCAATTTCTTCCTCTGAAATCAATCCATTGTGTACGCAGCACATTGTTCCTTCATAAGTGACATTGTATGGGGTAGGTAACTGATTCTTTGTTGTCTTTACTTTTGTTACAATTCCATACTTAAAATTCTCACCCTTGGCTGTTGCCTTTAATTCCTTAACAGCGGCTTTTGCAACGCCTCCAAGGTGAATAATTAGTCTTGCCCCATAGAACATAGTCTTACCGCCTTTTAGTTCAATAGAAGGAACGCCAGGCATTCCATTCATTGAATCATTCCATATCTTATTAACACAGAAGAATGTGTTTGTATAAGGTTCACTTACCTTTCTTGATGAAGGTATTCTGTTATTAATAAGGTTGTTAAAGGCTTGTGATATTGCTCCGGCATCGAACATATTGTTTCCTGTCTTACTCATATAAGACTTGAATGACTGAATTGAACCAATACTATCCCAAATAAAGCATACTGGCTGCATTATCTTTCCTTCGTCTTGTAAGTCAAGGATTGTGTTCATTGAATATGCAATATCTTCAAGAACGGCTTCCTTTCTCTTTTTAGACACTTTCTTTCCTGCTGAGTAATCCATATCTCCATATTGTTCAGCCAAAATTGTTGAATCGTAATATACAACGTTTTCTGCTTTATAGTTAACAATACCTTCTGTCACCTCACCAGTTTCTTCATCGTAAATCTCACCATAGATAGGTTCTGCCTTAACTCCACAATCCATAGCATATTTCCAATCAAAGTTTCCTTCTGTTTCATAAACAACAGATAGGATTCCCTCTCGCTGACAAGCAGCAATAAGGCAATTCTTGATTGTTGATTTACCTGTATTTGACCATCCTGTAGTGATTGTTAAATAGCCCTTTGGAATTCCAGGAATTTTAAGTGCATTTTCAAATGCTTGTGGTAAAACAATGAATTCAGTTTCCTTTTCAGCATTTGATGTTTTTAATTCACTCATTTTAACAGGGCCTTTTGGCTTTTCCGTATTAAATCCCAACAAACTCTTAATATCATCTGTTGTTGGTCTTGTAAAGGTTTTTTTCTTTATCGCTTGTTTCATAACTATTTATCTTTTTCCCTTATTAATTTTTTCCAATCCTTTCTACAGATTGCGTGATAAAGGTCATCGCCACCTACAAGTATTTGGCTTCCTTCTGTGATAATTCTTCCTTCAGGGCTAAATCTTGCATTTATTGATGCCTTGTAGCCACAAGTACAACTTGTTTTGATTTCTTCTATTTCGTCAGCCAATTCAAATAATCTTTTTGACGCTGGGAATAATTTTGATTTAAAATCAGTTCTTAAGCCATAGCACATAACATTAACTCCAAGGAAATCAACAATGTCAGATAATTGGTCTACTTGCTCTTCCGTTAGGAATTGGCATTCATCAACCAATATCCATTTTATCATTTCCTCATCTGTTGCCATTCTTATGTGATTAAATTCATTAACAACCGTGTAAATGTTGATTGTTGGCTCAATAGAAATACATTCTCTTTCTAATCCTGCTCTTGATTTAACCATGTTTTCACCATCCCTTGTATCAGCTGATGGCTTAAGAACTATAATCGGTATATTTTTTTCGTCAAAGTCATGGGCAGTTGCCAATAACCTTAAAGATTTTGAACTACCCATAACTCCATAATGAAAATATAATTTCGCCATTATAAATTATTTGTTAAAATGGTAAGTCATCCTCGCCATCAATTATTATACCACCAGCAGACTTATCTTCTTTTTCTTCCCTTGGGAAATCTGAAAAGTCCTTTGTGTGTTCGGTCAAGTTTTCCTTCAACTCTTCCTCTGCGGCCTTCTTTTCCTCTTCCTTCTTTTCTTCTACATCAATGTATTTGTTTTGTGCCTTATCAAATACAGGCACTCCACCCTTAATTACTATTGACATATACTCATAAGACTTAACGGTGTAAACTTCATTCCATTGTTTGCTGTCATTAATCCAAGCCATTCCCTGCTCATAATCCTCAGTTAATGGTGTCTTGTCTTCATCATCAACAACCTTTGTAACAGTTTTTCCATTATCATCCTTCGTAAGAGTTACGATTAAGTCCTTACCTTCATTTAGGTCAAAGATATTGCTAGTCTTACCTTTCTTCTCTGCTGCTTTCTTTCTTTCGAAATAGATGTTCATAATCTTATCATAAACTCCATCTTTCTTTGCAGAATCGTTGAATAGCCAAAACTTTGCTCCATCCTCTTCGTGTCCTCTCTCAATGCACCTTACAATCCATGCAGCCTTTGCACGGTTCATAAACTCAATGTCACCATACTTTTTCTTTTCTACTTCTGATGGTGCAGTGTGTCTAAGTTCCTTTGCCTTTGCTGAAACCTCACAGAATGGGCACTTATCACCCATTTCATTGTGTGTAGGGCACACGAAAGTACGCCAACCTCCAGGACTTAACTCCTTGTTGACCTTAACTGTGTGAATAAAAACTTTCTTGAATGGGCTACCACCTTCAGGGGAGAACGGTAATAGTCTAATTGTAAGTGTTTTAGATTTTTCTCCAGGCTTTAAACGTGCTTGAAGATAATTTTTCTCATCAAATTCTGTCTTTTTCTTAGTTGTAGTTGTTGCAGCGTGTTCTTTTTCATACTGCTCTGCCACTGAATTCGCGTCAATGTTCGCGCCTAAAATCTTTTCTGCCATAAAGTTTAAAAATTATTAAAATGTATCATAAATTGATACTTAAATTCATATTACAAATATACAAAAAAAAATTGAGATTAAAAAATATTCCGTCAGCTTTTTTTAAACTAGCTGACGGAATAAAATATTTTATTAAACCAATTAACTTAATCCGAATATCTTCTTGATGTCTTGGTCTAATTCGTCAGCAACTGCAAAACTATCGTTCATTTCTCTTTCGTTGAAATCATCAACATCATCATTTGTTATAACATATTCCATTGATGTTGGCTCTCCGTTATCTGAATATGCTGAATAGTTGCTGTCTTTAGCTTTATCTGCCCAGTAATCAGTAGGCTTAACTTTGAATGGATATGAATCTAAAGAACGAAGATTTAATTTTTCAGTCTGTGTAGGATTTCTTTTTTCAAATTCCTTTTTAAGGTCTTCGATTTCTTGATTGTTTCTATCAAATAATCCCTGTAGAGTTTCAATAGCACCAAGTAATTTTTCAATTCTTGTGTCTACTTTACCCAAATCCTTACCCAATGAATTAACCTTATCATTAACCTCTTCTTGAGCCTTTGTAAGGTCATCAACGTCAATTACATTTTCATCTTCTTCAGGTTCACCCTCTTCAAGACCTTCAGGTCCACCAGGCATACCTCCCATAGGGTCTTCTCCAGGCATACCACCGCCCATTGGGTCTGCTCCAGGTGCTCCGCCTCCCATAGGGTCTCCCCCAGGGGGCATTCCTCCATCAGGCGCTCCTCCGGGTGCGCCACCTGCCATTTGGTCTCCACCAGGTGCCCCACCCGTTGCATCAGGTGCGCTACCAGGTGCTCCGCCGCCCATAGGGTCTCCTCCAGCAGGAGGCATTCCTCCATCAGGCGCTCCTCCGGGTGCGCCACCACCCATAGGGTCTTGCTGATTTTGGTCATCATCCGCCTCTTCTAACGGACTATAACCAAATGACTCCCCTATAGCCTTCATAAATCGCATATGGGCTTCAAAAAGATTATTTTCTTTTAAATATTTGTAGTCTGCCATCGTTTTAAATTTAATCTACTAAAAGTTGCTTATTATCTTCCGTTAGAATAGTTTTTGAACTTTCTGTTCTCTCAATAAGACCCTTGTCTTTCTTAATTCTCTTTACTGCTTTCGGTTCGTCATTGATAATTGACTCAGCCATTGAAATCTTATCCATAACTTTCTTATTATCTGTCTTATTATTTTCAGGTGTTACATAAACCGGGTGTTTTTTTACCGGCTTAATGTCTTGAGACTTTTTAAATATAAATGCCATAGTTCTTTTATTTTATATATAAATATCTTTTTAACTAAAAAAAGAGCATTTATCCTCAATTTTTGACAAATCGTTAATATTTAGATTTCCATTAGTTAATATTATAAGTTTATCTTTGTAATTGTCCCAGTTTATCTCAACTTCATTGTATGGTTTTTTATCAGCAAAGTTATAATCATGCTCTATAAGTTTATTAAGAGCATTAATAGAAAAAATACAACCATTCTTGACATGCATAATGGTTGAACAAGGTAGTTTCTTAATAAACTTATCTTTATCGTATGTTTTAAAGGTTACAAGATATTCTTTATTGTTGGTATTGATTGTATAAACAAACACTTTATCAAGTTTTACGCTGAACTTGTATCTCAATGTTTCCAAAAATGATAAGATTCGTGTTTTGTTAACAAACGTTCCTATGATTATTCCTTTTTTAGACATGATATTTTTAGAGTATTGACATAAAATACGGAACTACGTATTTTTTATTTCCAATTTCGGATTTAATCTCCTTAACACAGTCTACTGTGTTCGTGCAAATTATATTTTCCTTTATTGAATATATCTTTTTAAAGATTTTTGATATATCTACTTTTATGTATTCGATGATACTCAACGAAATTCCGAGAATTTTGTCCTTTTCATATAATACATAAATCATATTATTACTTATATAAATATATTTTTTTTCATTGGAAAATAATATATTATATAATTTTTTTATTTTATTATATCTTAAATCTAGTATATTAATATAATAATATTTTATATTATTAATAATATTATATATAATAAAATTATAAAAATAATTTATATCGTGCTCAAAATCAACCCTACTTTCGTTTTTTCTGAAAGTCCAAAACAAGTTTTCCTTTGGGTTCTTTTCAAGAATTGAAAAATTATCAATATATTTTTTTGCATTATCAATTCCGACAATTAAAATAGGTTTTGTTGGGTCAGCTAACGAAATATCGCTAACTACCTCAACAAAACCCTTAACATTATTAATCTTTTTGTCAGACACAATATAACCTAATTTGTTCATGTTTTTCAATATTTTTTTGCAAATATACAAAAAACATTTCAAAAAAAGAAATTATTTGTGCCTAAATAAATGCCATTCAAGTGAGAATCTTCCGTATTTTTTCTCATTTCTGTAAACGTTACAGCTATTTTGAGTAAAGTCGGAAATCCAATTTTTGCCATCAAATGCGCATGTATGGAAATTGTTAGTCTTTTTATTGGTATCACCTTTTCTACCACTCTTCCACATAGTACAAACATCACCCTTTTGAGGCGTTTGTGGGAATTTCAATTCATCCAAGTTACTCTGAACGCCATGAGAAATCTCAGCGAAATCGCTATTACTTGCTTTCATCTTATCATAAACATTCCAAGGATAATGACCCCAATATTTATCTCCAAAACCTGACTCTTTTAGCGCTCTGTTTGGTACACTAGTACATAATCCGCATCCGCCTTTCTTTGGACCGCCGCAAATATGGTCTCTCCAATAATGCAATCTTTCAACAAATTTTCCAACATTCCAATTTCCAATATAATCGGTCTCATTTTCTTTTCCACCACCTCCTGAATTTGTAACGCTTTCTGCATCGCCACTTACATTTAATGAACTTCCACAAGACACTATTTCATATCTCTTTTCTCCAAATAGAGCATCGTAATCACTTAGAGCATTATTGGTATCAGACCTTAATTCAGGTGTATTTGACTTATATTTCTTAACCAAAGCTTTACAGAATGAATTATGCATACCGCTTGAATCTTCACCTTTAGATACGTTTACAACGCCAATAGGAGAATCGGTATTTTTCTCAGAAACAACAATTATCTTTGTGGCACTACTACCTTCCTTAACCGTAACAATATATCCCGCAGGAGTTGAACTTTGATTCTGTCCGTCACCAGGAACAATCCACTTGATAGTTTCTATCTTATCGCCATATCCTTGCAACATCATATCAAACATATCTCCAAAACTACCACTATTGTTTATGTTAGTTAGATAAACAGTGTTTCCTTTACTCTTGCTTTCATCAATTCCTGCTTTTGCACCTGAATTAGATGAATCTGCCGTTTGATTAAGAGCATTAACAAAACCTAATGCTAATTCTGATATGCCACCTTTCTTAGTGTTTGCTGTGCTATCAGATGACTTATTAGTTGGTACTGATTCAGAGAACTTGAATTTATTAAGTCTATTTAGCCAACCTTCTAAGAAAACACTTTGTTTAGGTTGTTTAGACAAAGCAATAATGTACTGCTTTCTCCTATTCCAAAGTTTATTAAACAATTCCCTTTGGTTAGGATAACTATTAATTGCTTTAATATCAGCGGCTTTGGCTGGATAACTTCTACTTGTTCCAAGTACTTCTTGTGGGTAGTATAAACCATATACACCCATGTAAAGCCAATCAACAAGTAAGTATGCTATAGACTTATTATTTATCTCATCCGCTCTCCATGCGTCCCAATAAGTTCTCATAATGTTATTCCATTGAGCGTCAGATATGTTTTTAAGGTCGTTACAAGTTTTATTTACGCCATAATATTGTCTGTATGTACCTATTGTAACTCCTGCCATTGTGCATCCGCCTTTATCGTTTGGGTTATTTGACCACCCACCTTCATTTTCCAGAAGAATTTTCTTAAATCCTTCTATACCTCCTGAGTTAGCGGTTGTACTACCTGCTTCTAATGGGAATGTCTGATACTCACAATCGTTGTTAACACCTGCATTATTGTTTTCAATTCCAATAATATTACCATTATTTTCACCTTTTCCTGTTTGGTCAAGCCTTGCTCTTTGAGATAGATGTTCTGCTATTCTTGTACAAATGTTTGACATTCTCTTACCCATAAATTTGGTTGTCATATTGCCAGGTTCAATATGATGGGTAACATTATGTATCAAATAAGTTCCTCTAAACAATGGTACATTATTAAGCACAAAATACATCAATGGCTGAATCCAAGCACAGCCCATCATTGTAACATTACAAGTATATGAATAGTTACCATAAACAGCATACAAATCCTGTCCATAAACGAACAACTTTGATTGGTCGCCAGTTTGATTATCTTCACTATTCAATGATGCAATATCATATACAGATTGTAAAACACTTTCAGTAACAACAGGGTTATCCATTGAAACATCAATGTCCTTAAAGTAACTTTGATACATCTTTCCGTAAGACACCCCAAAAGCAGGGATTCTATATGATTCACCACCATTATAGTTAGCACTTGTTAATGGTTCTGGCCATTTATTAGTAGTACTATTTGGCTGATTTATCATAAAGCCATCATTATTATATTCTCCATTAGTAACATCATCCAACCAACTTGATGCCTCATATGGATATACCACTACAAAATTAGGGTGTCTTCTGAACTCTTCCATTTCAGTATATGGAACAGTATCAAATACTCTCTCAAGATTTTCCAACTTTCCAAAATCAGCAAAATTCTGAACACAGAAGAACAAGAACTTATTATTGTCTTGTATATTATCCAATAAACTACATAAAGAGTATTGCTGATGAACAGTCCAGTTACTTGCAATTTTTTCTAGAAAATCTGCTATATTAACAGGTATGAAATCTGCTTTGTTATAATAAGAATCTATGAAATAGAAATACTTATCATCATCTTCAAAGAAGGCTTCCATTGTCCAATTCTTTCTAAAGTCATCTTCTGTTAATCCAGCAATCCACTTATCATATATTAGCTTACAATATCTATAAACTCCGATTTTAATATCATCATTTACTTCAGGGTCAGCTGCTTGTGATACCTGAGTGTTTATATCAGATGGTTCTTCAATAGGCTCTTCGTGTATTCTGTCTAAGAATCCTTTAAAGAATGAACTTAACGTACCAGGATTAACATTTACACTATTTTCATTACCTCTATTAAAGAATCTGCTATTTTTAATAAATGAACATCCTGCTAATGCAAAGTCTGTTGCCAACAAAGTACTAGGACCTCCATCTCTATTACCTAATCTTATACCTCTTGTATGGTCAGATGTGCTTCCACCTCTGTCTTCATCTACTGTTATATAATTTCTAAAGAAATTTTCATCTAACTCATTTTTAAAGAAATCAATTAAACATTTATAATTTCGTTCTTTTCCTTTAAATTTTTCAAGCCAAGATGTATTCTTTTGCCCAAAGAATCCTTCATCTTCTAATTCTCCAATATTTCTAAAGAATTCACTAGGGGACCTCTTTGTAAAATGCAATTCAAGACCTGACCTAATAGCGTCAAATGACTTAAGCATAGAATTTCCTTGTACGCCACTAGAAACCCATTTCTCAAATGTTTTAACAAGCATTTTCTGAACATCAACACTTAATGTTCCTAATTTATTAAGTTCGCTAGCGTACTCAAAGCCTTTTGCGCCTAAGTCAAATCCCATTGTACTAGCCCTTCCTTCTTTTGTTGTATGTGCCCATAGCAATGCCCCCATAAACATTAATGATGGCAATGGCATTACTGTCATCGTCTCACTACTATTGCACATAAAGTCATTTATTGCTGCTTTATAATCAAATGCATAGCCAAGTGAAGCCAAGAACAATAATGCTTTTGACTTATTGCTTTTTTGTAAATAGTACAATTCTTGACCAAATATAGACGTATCTCTATTAGCCTTTAAATCTGTATCTACACCAGGGAATTCTGTAAATGTAAACTCACGAGAATTTAATTCTTCAATGTAATTTTTATATCCATTGTCTGCAATTCTCTTTACCTCTTTTCCGTCTTTATCGTACCATCCCATAACATATAACTGACCACTTCCGCCGTTACCAGGATGTTCATCGTTAAAGTAGTTCATGTTATAGCCGTGTTTGAAAGATTTATCTGCAAATGCCTTTGATGATGTAGGAAACATACAAGAACCCTCTGTAGGTACAATCTTATCAGCGTCTTCTATAATATATGCAATGACTTTCTTTGCATCGCTATTTAGGTATTTATCTTCATATTTTGAAGAGTCGTATTTACATTCATCCAACATTTTCTTCTGATAGTAATCTAAACCATCAATTCCAGTAACTTGTTCTTCAACAATATCTTTGAATTTATTTATGTTAGTATCAAATGAAAATACATTGGTCTTCGCTACCTTATGGTATGTATTGATATAGTCATTTGAATGGACTGCTTTTTCTCCTTGTGTAGAATGAACAATATCATTCATTATCTTAGGCCATGACAAATTTTGGAAAGGTATTGCAAAATAATTACCCTTCACCTTACATATGATAAGATTTCCTTTATCATCAATTATTCCGTCATTATTTCCAGCATCAACTCTCCAAGGCCAAGGTTTGCTTCCATCACCAGGTTTCTTAATACTATCTGTTTCGTTACCTTTCATCATTTCGATAACGTCATTAGGCTGTATACTTGACATCTTTTCCTTCATTTCCTTGCTTAATACGTTGTCAGCAAGTAAGTTTTCAGCTTCAGCTATACCTAATGATTCTGCATTTGAACCCCAATCAGAAAAGTTTGTTGTGCCAAATATTTGCATTGCTCTTAACCCAACCAAACCTAATAGTGTAGATGGGTCATTTGAATCAAGTATATTATTAGCATAAGGTTTACCCTTTGTTGCTAAATCTATTGGTGATGTAGGGTATTTTGTGACTGATTTAGGCGTATCTTCTTCTGCGCCTGATTCTCCGGAAGCCCCCTCAGTATTATTAAGATAGTTGTTTACATCTTTTGCTATTTCCTTTGCACCATTAATCAATCCATGAACTAAGTCCTTTTCTCTAAAGTCACCATTATAATCTCCGACCCAAGCCTCTTGTCTTGTGGTAGTTCCTTCACTTTCCACAATTCTAGAAACCTTTGGGAACGGCGGTACTCTGACTTCAGGTCTAGGAACATCACTCAAGTCGCTTCTATCAGAAACTTGTAATGACATTAATGTTCTTGGAGGCTCTTGACCACTAATATATTGCGCAGTTTTTAAAATCATATATGCAAATGTTTCAAAATGCGCCATCAAGATTTTAGTAACATTTTCAATAGTAGGAATAAAACCAAGTTCTTTAGCTATTTCATCTGTTGCTAGATTTGATAGCTTCTTTACAACTTCTTCTTCCTTATTACTGTTTGCTTCCTTATATTTCTCTAATGTCTGACTAAATTTATTATCATGATAGAAATATCCTTTCCTATAATCCAGCAATGGGTTTCTCTTTCCGGATTTATTACCATTATGAACCCCTTTTACAAAGGCGTTATATAGCTCAGGGAATTTTTCTTTTACGTCTTTATTTAAATTAGTAGCAACAGCACCACGTAGTTCATCGTTTTGAAGATTTACAATTCTTCGTGCTGGGTGCTCTTCAAGAAAATTTGGAGGCTTTGGTAATTGTTCATCAGGGAATTGTTTATTATAATCATCAACTTTCTCGATAAGAGCCTTATATGTTCCATCAATAAGACCTCCACTTTCTTTACTATTATCCTTAACATATTCGCCAAATCTTGCATTATTATCTTCAGGGCATAAATATACCATGCCCTTTATAGAACCATTTTTAGCGTTTACTGTATATAATATCTGTTCTTCTTTATAAAGTCCTTCCTTAATTGATTTTCTGATAGAATTTGCATATTCCATATAAGCATTTTCAACCGATGCATAAGCACTAGACTTCTGTTCCAATAGTATTTTTTCTTGCACAGCAGGGTCTGATTGAGACTTCTTTTCAGCATTAGTCACAATCTGTTTCATCTGTCGCAAAAGTTTTCCTAATTTTGGAATTGGTCTAAGGTCGCCATCAACACCTTTAAGTTTGAATTCTCTTTCTTCCCAATATTTTGAACCAATATAATCTGAATAAGGTGCGCAAACAATACCATTGATAGTAACATCATTTAAAAATGAATATTGGAAGCCAACGAATTTTGCGGTACAATTAAAATTACCTGTATTTGAGTCAAATCTTGCCCTAAAATCTGAATATGCCAATTCATATGATATAGGCTTTCCATAGAAGCCTTTAACTAATAGCCTATACTTTGGGAAAGGATATGTAAAGAAACACTGAAAGAATGTGTTTGCAATATCTTTTTGATTTCCACTATTAATTGCAGCATCTACATTACTATTTGTATCTTGCGCCTCTCTTCTAGCAAACAATGAAGCACCACGTACATCAACAAATTCTATAGTAACTTGTGGGGTAAAATATGAGTTAAATGAAATGTCAATTGAACTAATTCCAAACATTTCTGTAGTAGGCCCCTTTTCCTTTAAATCTTTAAGAAATATATCTGTGTAATTTGTTGTCAAAGAATTCATTGTAACGTCACTGTCACCGAGAGGAATTTTAGAACCTTGCATAAAGTTAATAGTACTCTTACCATCAATAGATGTTTGATAACTCATGACAAGAGTTGAATTTCCTGCTGACTTACTAGATTGTACTTCTCTTCCCCTAATTTCTACTTCTAAGTTGACAAATATACTATAATCTTCAAGAGGTGGGGCAAACTCATAAGTGTTAAGCCCATTTACATCAGTCTGTTCAACAGAATTGAGGTAATTAGGCTCAACATATATAACATTATTAACAATTTCTTGAACTTTAGTTTTTCCCATTGTTTACTAGTTTAATCCGTATAATTCATCATATACATCAACATCATTATTGTATTGTGAAATAACACTATCAAGTGGGTATGGTATTCTTAATCTTGCTCCATCAGGTATTTTAAACTCCAAAGAACCATATTCAGGATTGGCTTGCATTATAAGCCAATCATAGTTAGCATCGCCATAGTATTGATATGACAATAAATCTAACCTAGTCTTGCCTACCCTATAATAAGTGTAGTAATCAGTTGACCTTTTAGGTATCTCTATATATGGAACGTGTAAGATACTTCCATTTTTTCTAAATTTATAATATCTATCGTAAGATGCCATATTTTAAATTATTTAGTTGGATTATATGGAGCAAATTTTGTAAGATTACCATTTTCATCATACTCTGCCAATTCAGCTCTATTATCATATACCTCAGTATTAGCATAATAGTTGAATGAAACAGCATTCTGAAGCCTTGAAATATGTCCAGCAAGACTGCTTCCACCGATGAACTTGAATCTCAACGTAATATCAGCAATCATTGGCATAACACCAATTCCTTCTGCGTTCAAATCCCATAACATTGGGTCGAAATTAACTGAGAAATTCTCAATAACTATCTTAGTGTAGTAGAAATCTCCAATTCTCAATATACAAACAGGAGGTCTACCAAATGCCAAGTTATTTGCTGTGTTCTCTGCTGTGTAGTTATCACTGGCGCCAATGGTTGGTCCTTGTCTTGTACACTGATGTAAGAATGTCAATCTTGCATTGAATCCTTCAGGAGAAACAGAGTGGAATGCAGGGTCAAAGAATTTAATTTTATCACTTATCTTACGGTGTAAGAATGGTTCTTCTTTCTCCAACATTCTAAAGAACTTAGCCTCATTATCATATCTTACTCCAGTTCCGTCTCTACTTGTTTCTCCAATATCGTAAGATGCCTTTTCTTCTTCACTATTGTTAAGAGATTGATTAGTCTTTGCAGCATTATCGTGCATACGGTCTACTGAAACATTATCCTCACTCTTTACCCTATTGTAATTGGTTGCATAAGCAAGCGCATTTGGTTGGAAATTCTTTGCTTGATTTTGGAAATCGTTAACAGCATTAAATTGACCATTCATTGTAACGTTTCCGTTTCTGTATGACTCTCTGTTATTCAATGTCAATCCATTTATTCCATCATTCATCTTATTAAGTCTAATATCAGTAATTCTATCAGACTTTTCAGACGTATCAAAGAACTTATTTCCACTCAAATCTTTCCAAGAAGGTATTCTGCTTATACCTATGTTAGTAGTATCTCCCTTGACTATATTAAGTTCATGGTTTTGTGATAATGAGCTATCCATTGAAGCATTACCAGGTAATACATTTTCAGTTGCTGCTGCTTGAAGAGTCTTTGATTCTTCCTTTTTTACATATATACTAACCTCACAGCAACGCCATTTCTTGTTATCAAATGAACTTTCGTCACCGACATTTATACCTTCGTCAGTACCACCCATCTGCTCATATGATATTGTAATTTTTTCATCGTCACATAAGCCTTTAGAACGTAACCACTGTTGTATTGTATATGCACGATTATGAGCTAACTTAGGATTTAACTTTTCGTGACCTTGATTTGATGCCATACCAATACATTCTATGTGGTCAATGCTCTTATTCTTCTTTAATCCAAGTAACATATTAACATTGGACTCATCATAAAGGCTTTCAAGTGAAGATGTGATAGGACCTGTTGATTCAAATGCTGCATAAACATCAGTAAATGCAATTAATTTAGCATCGCCAACTTCAACTTTTAATGATTCAGCAATTCGCTTTAAACCAGCAGTTGAATTAAGACCAAAGCTATTAGAATCAATATAACTTTCTTTCTTTAACTTTTGCCATTTATATTCAGCATCTATTCTGTAATACCACTTCTTTTCCCACCATTTGTCGCCATCGCCGCCATCTGCTGCAAATAAAGATGTGTAACCATTATTACATGCAATGCCATTTCCTATCTTAACATCAGCAATATGTAAATCACCCTTTGTTTGTGTCTTAACAATACTTATAGGCTTTCCTGGTCTTACTTCATAACCGCCATAGCCATTTTCTGCTGGCGCCTTTGGAATTTCATATCTCTTAGCCTCAGTGCTTTGAGTACAAATACCTTTTGAATTCTTAGTCCACTTCTTTTCAATACCAGCGCCTAATCCATTAGCAATATAGTTAATTGCAAAATCATATCCATCGTCTATGCCACTATAGTTATTAGGGAAAAATACGAAAAATCTAACACACTCAGTAGTTGGCGTAGGTATTGCCTCATCTCCAGTAACTGATTCTTGGCTTGCATCAGGTACAGGACCAGGCTTACTTACAAGCATATCACAGCCCGCAAAGAATCTAAGTATCTCTTGTTCAGGGCTGTCAACGTCATCAACAGAGCCTGAATTATCCTTGTTTCTATTTTCCCAATAGTTAATAATTGAAGGGTGGTCAACCAATATTTTAAAGTTCAAAGTTCCTGTTCTTGTGGTATTTGTGTATGTGTATATACCTTCTCCACGTCCAATAAACTTTGTTTCAGTCCAGTCTACGCTTACATCCTCATTGAATGACAATCCATAAGGAGGAAACCACATTATTCTACCTCCAAATGGACCCTTTTGTTCTGGTGACAAACCTCCTGATTGAAATGTTTCTCTTGATGCGTTATCTGTGCTAAACATATCCTTCCAAGCAAGGTTTTCAATAGAAAACATACAATTTCTAATATCAACCTTCTTATTTTCATCGCCACAATCTACTGGTGTTATATTGACAAATCCATTTTTGTTAAGAGAACCATATCTCTCAAGTCTTTTTCTGCCATTTTCAAAATCAGAACCCAAATGATTTGCTGTGAATGCGCTGAAATTATATGAATTATATAATGTGTCAGCATCATATTCGCTATCAAATGGTCGTATTGTGTCTTGCAATGATTTATACTGATGGTGATAAGTCCAAACTCTGCAATATGGGTCTTCATATCCATTTGTCTTAGCACCAACGTGGTTACGCTTTAAAAGGTTTCTACCATGAGACATACCATATTGTTTACTTATGGCAGTCTGTGTTGTGTCAGTAGTATCTACTTGACTATTTGTATGAAATCTTGAAATGATTGTGTTATACTTTTCATTTCTGAATGCATCATTTGTCTTTTTCAAAAGGTCATTAGCAGCTAGCCCTGTTCCATAAGTTGTATATAATGAGAACATTGTACCCTCATTAAAACTACCATAGAAAAAGTCATGTGCTGTTCCTTTTTCACCTTCGCCATATACATATACTCCACCTCCTGCTGAACTCATTACATTACTATGAGTCTGTAATGTGTTAAAGATATATCTTATGGTATACTTATCAGTGGCATCTTTTTCGAAACCTGGAACTATTCCATTGAAAGCAGATATATAATACTTTCTTTCAGATGTATTGGCATAATAATATTGTTTTGATTTGTTTCCTAATGAATTAAAATAGCCGCTATATGCCCCAAGGTCATCGTAATGACCAAAATTCTTAGTGTAAACTGGTCCATCAGTGAATTCTAATGGGCTTAAACTTTCAAACCTTCCATCATCACCTAAAACCTTATCAAGTATGCTATTGTTAATAGCCTCTTGATTAAATCCAAAATAATCAGGTAGATTAAATGTAATAAAATAATTTGATTTACCTGTTTCCCTATTTGTGGCTTTTAAGTCATTACTAGCTTGAGCGTTTTCAAGATTACCTTTAGCATATTCACGGCTAACTACACCCAATTTTGTGTCTGAAAATCTGTCTGAATTAGGATTTATGGTCATACCATCTATCAGCCTACTTGTAGGTACAGCACCAACTCTAACAGAATCATCACTAGTTCTATAAAATACGGTGTCGTTTATAATGTCTTTATCAAATGTATCGCCATATGTAATTCTAGAATTTAAATTTTTAACGCTTAATGTTGCCCCATACACGTCTCTTACATAATCCAAATAATTTGACTTGCTGTTTTTATCTTCATCAGTTAAAAACCAAGGAACAAAATGCGTCATATTGTAAAATGGGTTTGACAATTCACCAATAGCATCGCCATAGCCATCATAAGTGAACTCCCTATTACCAATATTTCTGTATAGGTGGTGCATCATGATGTCATAACTCTTCTGATACAATCCT
>Ga0247608_10003454_pt1 | contig 18404 bp, 12 predicted proteins | sample 176DNAGHGlowgp2_FD_193490 | JGI IMG/M metagenome (GOLD analysis project Ga0247608, IMG submission 193490) | Sheep rumen microbial communities from Palmerston North, Manawatu-Wanganui, New Zealand - 1766 DNA GHGlow gp2 | ecosystem: Host-associated > Mammals > Digestive system > Stomach > Rumen ... | reverse complement strand
CATTTCCGCTCGAAAGCGAAATTGCTCTCGCACCGCTGTCGATATTCACAAGCTCGATATTCTTTCCGATACGGCGTCCCACTTCTGCAAGAACTGCGGTATTGAATCCTCCGGGTGTTCCGTCGGAAGAAATGTAATCAAGAGGAGGAAGATCACCGGTTACCGCAACCCTTACGGTTTCCGCACCGGGAAATTCATCCATGGCTATCGTTACCGGTTCCTTTCCCGCAATAACGTCTTCAATATGCTCTCTTTCCAGTTTTTCCAAAGTTCCGTCATTTTTCATCTCCACAATGGCCTTGTCAAGCTCGTCGCGGAGTTCCTTTTTTTCTTCGGAAAGCATGAAAGAAAATCCGTCTGAATAGATTTTTTCGATTGCTTCCTTCGTCTCTTCTTTCGTAGCTTCCTCATACAAATCCCTGACCTGAAGAGAAGTGTTTGAGGAACAGATATATCTTCCGATACTGCTGTAAAGCTGTATTCCCTGTATTTCCCCTGAATTCAGTCCCATAACCATTGAGGTTAAATTATCGTAATAGACAAACTGCGGAAACTTCTCATCGGGATTGTTTCCGGCTTCGTCCAAACCGGATATTTCTGCCGGTTCCTCTCCCGCTTCAAGTCCGATGATATATTTTAAGCTTTGATTCTGAAATCTGGCATAATCCTCTTCGGTACTGTTAAGCAGGGTAAGCGTTCCCGCCTTCACCTCGGACGAATCTTCCGGACCGGACGTTTTTTTTGCGCAGCCCGCCAAAAGGGAAGCCGCCAGCGTCAAACTTAGGAATCCGAGTACAATTTTTCTTTTCATCAAAAAACCCTCCGTTTCGGTAATTACACTGTATATTATATAACAATTCCCCTCCGTCGCTCAATTTTTTACGGCATTTTTTTCGATAAATACATTATTTTTTTTCAAACCCGTGATTTATTTCCGAATAATTAAAATTGTAAGGTCATTTAAAAAACAGCAACTCAAAACTGAGCTGCTGTTTTCATTTTCGGTTCAAACCTGCCCTCTGAATCCGTCCCCGGATCCGTCAAAGCATATACACATCTATAGCATATATACATCGTCAGGCGTTATCCTGCATTCCTTCGTGAAAATAATCCAGTCTGTAACATCAGAAAACGGATATTTCCCGATATCGCCTTCTTTTATTCCGGAAACATAATAAGCTTCCTGCGTCAGCTCGCCGACGATTCCGTCGTCATCCACATCCTTTACTTCAAACCAGATATGTTCCTTCTGCGGCACATCGTCATCCCAGTATTCCTCGTCCGTGGTCAGGCCGATTTTTACGATTATCGTATTGTCCGAATTTTCGAACGCCTTACGCAGATACGGAATCCTCTCGACTGCCAGTTTACTCATTCTCTCGGTTTCCGGCGTAGAAATCATATACATCGGGTTCTGCTGAAGAAACGGATCGAATGCCTGAATCGGTGTGTATTTTCCCGCTTCTTCATCCTCTTCGTTTTTATAAAGCATCAGTACGCATGTATCCACGCTGTGCACCTCATCATCCCTGTCCTCTTCGGTTCCGAGAGTTGCCTCGGGATAAAATTTCAGCGCTTCTTTCCAGTCGACCGCCGTACATACCAGATATATTCCCGCAGCCTGTGCGATGAAAACGCCTTCACCGGGTTTAATTTCCCCGTCGTTTTCCAGCATTCTGTATGCAAAAGTCTCAATCATTTTATAGTGGTCATTGCATTTTTCCCTGTCGGAACAAAGAATCTCGAGTTCATACATTCCGCATCTCTTCATTCCGTGGGTGTGAAGCCATACCTCGTCATTCTCGCCGGAAATTGCCTGAACCGTAAAAAGATATCTCGGTGCCGGAGGAATTTTGGATTCCGCTGCCAGGGCAACCCATTTTCCCGAAAGTAATTTTTCCGAAGGACAGTCTAAAACGGCAAGCACCTCCGGATACATGGCATGAATAATCCGGAGCTGGTCATAAAAACATCTTGCATTGTCCTCGTCAAAATCAATGCAGATGCCAAGGCCTAAGCGCACCTCGTCAAGTTTTTGAAATTCCTCTTCCGTAAAAGCATGCGCCGGACGAACCAGATTGGGAATATCCACATCGGTCGGGTTAATTTCCGCCTGATACTCCTTATCATCCACCAGGAAACATGCCACCAGCCCTCTTTGCTCATCCGTTTCAACGGATTTCAGCCGGACATCTTCGCTCTTTTCCAGATTCCCGATAAAAATCATCGGATCCTTGATATCATCCTCTTTCATCGGAATAATAATCATGTACGACGGTTCTCTCATGTATTTTCCTCCTTCTGCACTTTTACAACGGTAAAATTATTTTATCATAATTCCAAATATACATATACTTTTTTCGAAATCCGAAAACTATATGATATAATTCACTCAAACCGGAAGAATGTCGTTTCCGGAAGTTTTTGCAGCGTAAATGAACAGAAAGGCAAAGCAATGGACAAAAAGAAACAGTCTCAAACCACCGTTGTCCGGATCGTCATTCTTATAATCGCCGTTATTTTCATTCTCCTCGGAATATTAAACGGAAGTGCGCGTGATACGCTTTATAAGGCCGTCACAATCTGCACGGAATGCGTGGGACTCGGATGAATGCCCGGGAGAAATTAAAGCCTTCGAAGCGGAAAATCATTCAGCTTTACTGTGCCCTTTTATACAATGCTTACATAAAAGGCTTTATCAAGGGTGAAATTTATACCGGAAAGGCAAAGTATGCCTGCGTCCCGGGCTTAAACTGCTATTCCTGTCCCGGAGCCGTCTCTTCCTGCCCTCTCGGTTCCCTGCAGGCTGCACTTGCAGGCACGCATGACCGCATCGGATTTTATATTTTCGGAATTCTCCTGCTATACGGAATCATCGCGGGAAGAACCGTATGCGGATGGCTTTGCCCGTTCGGTCTTTTGCAGGAACTGCTTCATAAGATTCCGACTCCGAAACTGAAAAAAAATAAAGCAACACGAATCCTGTCTTATCTCAAATACGTAATTCTCGCCGTTTTTGCGGCAATTCTTCCGCTTGCATACGGTCTTGCAAAAGATATGAGCCTGCCGGGATTTTGCAAATATATCTGCCCTGCCGGTACCCTGGAAGGTGCCGTCGGTCTTTTAATCAATCCGTCCAACAAATCCCTCTTCGGGGCGCTCGGCGGAACTTTCCGGCTGAAAATAACAATCCTGATTCTATGCATTCTGACATGCATTTTCGTCTATCGTGCATTCTGCAGGTTCATCTGCCCGCTCGGCGCGATATACGGGCTTTTCAACAGATTCTGTTTTATCGGGGTAAGAACGGATGAATCCGCCTGTAATCACTGCGGTCTTTGCGTGAAAAAATGCGAGACGGATATTCTTCACGTAAGCGACCGGGAGTGCATCCAATGCGGCAAATGTATCGATGTATGTGCTCAGGGAGCGCTTTCTATAAAGGCAGGAAAAATCGTACTGAAGACGAATGAGATTGCTGAAAGTCCCCTGCCGGAGAATGAACGGGTTTCGAAAAATAAGAAACGAAAGTTGTTTTCCGTTATCGCTATGGTAATTGCCGCAGCGGTTTTGATATTTGTGTTTGTATGGGTGAACTTCAGTAACCCGAATCCCGTCTCTCCTGAAAACGCCGGACAGTCCGTCGGATATGAACCCGGCATGCAGCTTGAGGATTTTTCCGTAGAATGCCTTGACGGCAGCACTTTCCGTCTGGAAGAAAACCGCGGAAAAAAGGTAATCATCAACCTCTGGGCTACCTACTGCGGACCCTGCGTTGAAGAAATGCCGTATTTCTGCGACATAGCCGACAGGTACGATGACGTCACGGTCATTGCGATACATCATCCGCTTACGGTAACGGATGTGGATGCTTTTGTTTCGGAAAAAGGCTGGAATATTCCGGTTGCGGTCGACAAAGAAGGCCCGGCATCCGTATGGGACAAGGTCGGCGGAACAACTGTAATGCCGCAGACAATTGTGCTTGATAAAGACGGAATTGTGGTGGAAAACCACGTCGGAAACGTGACTCCGGAGATGCTTGAAAAACACTGTGAACCATAGCTCATTCGCCGACAGTTACTTTTATTTCATCGGCCCAGGAAAGATATAAATCTCCGGTCTCCGAAATCGCTCTTTTCACGATATCCGGATCGGCATTTAAATCAACGGTCATTTCTCCCGAACCGGTTACGATGCCGAGAGGTCTGTCAAAATCCATCAGAAACGGATTCGCCAGAATGGTAATTTCCCCGTTTAAATCTTCCGTTTCCAGATATACGATATTCTCTTCCCAGTCATAAAGGGCATGTACCATTCCGTGATCGACGGAATAATCTGCCTTGAGCCAGTAAAATGCCTCATTTTTCCGTTTCGGTGCTCTCGTTGAAAAATCCCAGATAAATCCGGACGGAACCGGATTGCGGGTAAAAGAGCTCACATAATGAACGGCATTGCAATCCTCTTCATTCGTTACTTCCATGTTCAGATCATTCGTAACACACTCAAAAATCTTTTCATCCAGACCCGCCGGGGAATCATAGGATAAATCCATAACGGAACCGTTCCCTCCCACGGATTCGTAGATTTCGAGAAATTTACCAAGCCAGTTTTCCTCTTCCGCTCTTGCGGAAAACTGTGCCGGGTCCTTCAATACATACGTTTCATATAAGGCCAGTTCCTCTTCACTGATCTGTTCCCTCACATCATCATCCAACGTAAAAGAATCATTATAATTATGTCCCTCCGGAACATGAACCAGAACCCTGTGCGGATATTCGCATCCGAATATCTCATTGTATTCGTTTAAAACAGACTCAAATTCTGCTCCGCGGACGGATCTTGCCGCGCTTTCCGTGTAGTAATCGCGAATCCCGACCTGAATCTCAAACGGCAGGTTGGAAACATTCAGCAAGCTTATGCCGTTAGGATGACCGGAGGACATATTGACTGCCGCAAACCGGTCCGCCATTCTCGGCGCCACTCCGTATACACCGTCACCTCCCGCGGAAAATCCAAGAAGATATACGCGGTTCGGGTCGGCTTTTTTTAACAGAATCATATCCTCAATCAGCCGGTCGTACATCGGAAAAGCATCTTCGATAAAATGCATGTTCCAGACATCTTCCATACCCCTGACCGCTACATAGATTCCGCTCTTAACGCTGTCACGGTAGTAATTTGTCATTGTCATCCACTCGCCGTTATTCTCCGCTTCGGAGGATTCTCCGCCGCCGTGCAGGGTAATATAAAGCGGATAAAGTCCGTTTTCTTCCGGCTCTCCGATAATCTCCATAGTGTACCGCATCTTTTTTCCGTCTGCCTCAATCGTGCAGACATCCAGGTAATCATTGAATCCGCCTTTGATTTTTGTCCGTTCCGGCGTAACTTCTTTTTGTCTTACGGGATCAGCGAGTGCTTCCTCCATATATTCGCGAAATGAATTCAGCATCAGCTCTGTTGCCGCTTCGGTTGCTTCTCCGTGTTCCAGGGAATCGTATGCTTCAAGCTGTATGCCGTATTCCTCCGGTTTCACCTCGATTTCCGGCTGCGAAGTTACTTCTTCCGCTTCTTCATCCGAACCGGAATCGAGTATTCCGATGCATGCCGTAAGCGACATGAGGAAGGCAATAATCAGGGTTATTGCCATAATTTTTTTCAATCTTTTTTTCATTTTGAAATCTCCTTTTAGTTTCTCCCGGGTTTCAATTCCTCCGAGGTTCATTTCTGATTTTTCTTTTTCAGAGCCTCTTCAATCAAATCCGCCATTGTATACGTCAGGTGTTCTTCCTTATGTCCGTCATGCGCACGTTTGTAATACGGATTCAGGACAAGCGTTTCCTCTTTTTGCATCTTTGCAAATAAAAGCGCGGTATTCAGCGCATCTGCCGGTCCGTAACTTCCAGTTCATCATTCAAAAGAACCGCACCAATTTGTATAATCTCGCTGTTATAAGGATAATCCTTTTTATAAGTCTTTTGACCTTGCACATTTCAAGATCTATTACCACATATTGCATTTTCGTATTCTCCTGAAAATAATAATATCATAATTATTATTGAGATTATATTCTTTCTTTGCTTACTTTTGCAAATAAAACTCCCATAAAAACATTGCCCGGCAAACGTATCTTTCACAGGGGAATTCATTACGGCTTCTTTATTAGTTTTGAAAACAAGGAGAAAACGATGAATAAAAAAACAGTTTCATTGATTCTGATACTTTTTACCGCAGCGGCTTTCCTGACCGGTTGCAGACATGTTTCGATAAGTAATCCGTTAAACAAAAACGGTGGTTCTGTCCGGATTCCGGTTCTTAATACCACGGCTAATACCGCATTCCACGAAGTTACCGTGAACAAAATCGGAAATCACACTTATCTGGCAGATAATTTCTATACCGCACGGAACCGGAATAACGCCGAACAAGCAGCGATTGAAGCATGTTTAACCGACGCGGACAAAAGCCTTAAAGATGATTTGTATGTTTTCGGTGTCGGCGAAATACCGCCGAACGGAGACTACATTTTTTACGGCAAAGGCTATACTGACGGGGTAATCCTCGAAGAAATCACATATTCGGCAAAAACGACCAACGGCACTTCCTATACCTGGGAACGAATTGACTTAACTACTCCCGTTCCCGTTTTTGATAAGAATACTGCATTACCGGCATCGGAATTTTACGATACCGTATTTAAACTGGCGACGGAACACAAAAACCAGATGTTTTTCTCAGGATACGAAAAACCGATCAGCGGCGAGTATGAATTAAAAGCCGGAATCCGTGAAGGTTTGTACTATGAATTCCGTATAAACGAATACAGCAGCGTAAAAGTTGACGCACAAAGCGGTCGGATTATTCAGCAGTATTTCTGGAACGGGGTGTATATAGACTGAAAACCCGGCAGGTAACAAATACCGTATACTCATTAACTTTGTCCGGGTTTCTTATTCTTTTTTACAATAATGACCGTGGCAGTCACTACAATTACCAAAGCGGCCACAACGCCGATAATCGCCAGTGTTTTATAACGCGGGTTGGAAACCGGGATCATGATATAAGTTGCACCGTTATCAGGCAGAGATGTCGCAATATAACTGCCTCTTTCTTCTGCATCAAGTTTCCGGATTTCTCCGTTTTCCCCGTCCTTGATTTCCCATACCTCACAGTATTCAAAAGGCTTATAAAGACGAAGCGTATAAGCAAAATCTCCGCCGGTTCTTCCTTCTTTTGTCAGGTTACTCTCCTTTACCCCGATATGATATCCCCTGAAATCCTTCGCACCACTCACTTCCGGAATCTTCGATTTCACGGAAGAACTTTCAACCGGCGTAACTTCAACGCAATCTTCCGAATTAAACTTACCGCCGATAAACGCCACCTCGTTTCCGTCATCCGTAACTCCGGAAGAAAGAACCGTAATACTCGGCAGATACTCTGCTTCCACAACCATATTGCCGAGCACGGTAACACCCGTTAAATCCGGCCATTTTACGAACCCGTCTTCCCTGCCCTCTGTTTCGGGACAGGATTCGGATGACAAAATCTCACCGTAAGGATATTCTTTCTTTAATACGATTTCATCCTCTACACGATAGGTAACGGTTAAGTGCTTATATTCCGCCGGAAGACCGTCAAAAGTACAGAGTTCCGGATAACTGATTCTTTCCGCAATATCGTGATAGTTGACATCATCAATCCCGTAATGGTCTTCGGATACAAAACGGTTCCCGCGGATGTCCGCAAAATCTGCTTCCTTTGTCAGTCTGTCCCTCGGCACTTCCCCCGCAACGGCTCCTGTATTGACCCCGTTGCACCTGATGATGGGCATGGAGATGCAGTCTATGATTTTATTTCCGGAACCGGCAACTCCGCCGACATAATTTTCCCCCGTTATGGAGCAGAGCACATATCCTTTTTTGATACTTCCTTTGGAAACGCCGCACAGACCGCCGACATAATTTCTCTCTTCCGCACTGATTTCGCCGAACCCGCGACAGTCATAGAGAATTCCCTGGTCCATGTAGCCTGCTATTCCGCCGGTTTTATCCTTTCTGGAGGAAATAAATCCCTCGTTGGAACAGCCGCTTACCACACTTACCGTGGAATATGCCTCACCGGTCTTTAATCCGAATGTAATAATCTGGTTGCTTTCGAGGTTCTCATCGTCCACCGCCATGGCTCCGACGATTCCGCCGGTTCCGATATCGCCCTTCACCGTTCCCTGATTGATGCAGTTTATGGTTTTTCCGGTAATATCGAGATTAACTGCCTCCTCGGACAAATCGGAAAAAATGTAAGATGCGCCTTCTTCTTCCATGCCCTTTGTAATATCGTTTAAAAGCTGATAGGTGGAGTCCAGTCGTTCATCCAAAGCCAGGATGTCATCGGCTAATATGTCTTTGTTCTTTCCGGCATTTTTTTCGACACGGTCCGTTAAAGCTGCCATCCGGTCCATCTCCCGGGTAAAGGAGACTAAATCGTCTGTCCATCTTTCATTTCCTTCAACGGATGCATTCACCCTGTTTTTTACGGTCTGTCTTTCGTACTTTTTCTGGTTAAAACGGACTTCCGGAATTTTCGGAATATCGGTAACGGGGATTCCGTTTTTCAGGGTTTCCTTATCCGTCTCAATGTGCTCTTTATCGGTTTCGGCATACTCATTCACGGTCTCCCCGGAATCCGTAATATCCCCTGCAAGGCTTCCGGCACGGTCCCTTATGGCATCGGCACCCGTTTTAAGTGCCTTTAAATCCGCATCTGCCTCTTTTCCGGCCTTTTCCACATCCGAAATAAGTGTATCGACATCGTCCGCAAGAGCGTTCGCCGCAATTCTGATGCTCCGGCTCTGATTGACTTCTATATACGGTTCCTGCTGTCCGATAATCCCGCCGATATCCTTCTTTCCGTATACGGTACCCTTATTGACGGAAGACATGATAATCCCTGCCTGACGTCCGGCAATACCACCGACATTGTAGCCGGCATGCTCATATCCGATAACGGCATCATTTAGCGAACCGTGAATGACTCCTGCGGAATATCCCGCAATACCGCCGGTATCTACACCGCTGTGAATACTGATTAAATCATCCTTATCCTCCGTGCTCTTCAAAAGAGAATTCTCGGAATTTTCATCGTCCGTCTGAATCCACCCCGCACTGTTATTTACATTTCCCAGATTTTTGCAGCCTGAGATCGTTCCGTAATTCTTTCCTGCAATTCCGCCGGTATAATAAAAACCGCTTATCTGTGCATGGTTTTCACTGTTCCGGATGAATCCGTCCTCCTGATTGATTCCGACAAGCCCGCCGACTTCCGTTCCTGCACTGACGGTTCCGTTCACCCTGCAGTTCTCGATTACTCCGGCATTGATTCCCGCCAGGGCACCGATACACTGTGCTTCCTCACCGGAATGAATTCCGGCATCCAAAGTCAGATTTTTCACAAGTCCTTCGCTTCCGATTTCATTGATGAAACCGTTAATATAATTATCACCGCTGTAACGGTAATTCTTAACAGTATGTCCGTTTCCGTCAAAGATTCCGTTAAAATACGGAATACTGTCAAAATGACCGACAATACTGATATCGTTTGTTAAGAGAATCGTCTTGTTTAAGGACCAGATATCATCATGACAGAAATCCGCCACTTCCATCAGTTCTTCCTGGGTGGAAACCTCTATTACAACCCTGTTCTCATTTTCTTTCCCTTCTTCCGGCGAGGCTTCCTCCGTTGTTTTTTCATTCTCTCCTTCGGCATGGACAACAGGTACACCGAAAGCGGAAAATAACACGGAACATACAAGCATCATGATACAAATGAACGAGAGAATTTTTCTTTTACGCATTTTCTTCACCTCCCGGCAGTAATTCCGCCGTTTCCTCCGAAATCGCTTCCGTTATTTCTCCCATCGATACGACGGCATTGACTTCACCCTTGACAATGGCATGCATGGTTCCGACTACCGTTCCGTTTACATGCCCCCTGACGAGACCGTCCACACGAATGGTTCCGAACCTTCTGGTAAGCTTAATAGGCGAAGAGAATTTGAAACTGGTTTTTTCGATAATTTTCTCTCCGACCATAAGTATCTGGGGAAGTACAAACATAACCAAAACGATTGAAATAATCGTACCTCTTCCAAGGCTTTCCCCGATTCCGCTGATTGCACCGTTGGAAGTCATTTTTCCGATGGCAAAACCGGATAAAACCATCATGGAACCGGAAGTAATAATTGTCGGAAATGCGAAGTTCATGGTTTCTATTATCGCTTCCTTCTTCGAACGGTATTTCCTTTCCTCCGTATATCTGCCGGAAATAACGATTGCATAGTCGATATTTGCACCCATCTGAATGGAACTTACAATCATATAACTTAAGAAAAACAGATTTTTATGCTCCAGTGCGGGGAATGCAAAATTCATCCAGATTGCTCCCTGAATGACTAAAATCAGCAGCACCGGCATGCCGGCTGAAAGGAAGGTAAACAGAAGCACCGCAAGAACTGCCAGTATGGAAATCACGCTTGTAACCACGCTGTCACGTTCATACGATTTCTTCAGGTCATATTCGCTCGTCGCGTTTCCGATTACCAGGACCTTATCTTTTTCATAATATTTTCCGGAAATCTCATGCATCTCATCCAGAAAAGCAAACGTTTCATCACCTTCTTCCGGAAGAGTCAGATAAACAAGCATACGACTGTAATCTTCGCCCTGCAGCTGTTCCTTCGCCATGCTCATCTTTTCGTAGGCATCTCGAAGCTTCTCCTCCGTTTCGGAATCAAGGGATACATATCCTTCTTTTACTTCTTCATAAAGGAACATGACACTGTCGATCAGCGCAATTTTATACCCGGAGAATCCGTTTACAATCTTTGCATAATTCTCATCGTTCACGGCATAGCCCATATAAAGAAGTTCCGCCATCTCATAATCCACATCCATCAGTTCGGAAAATTCCCGGGCGGTAAGCATATCCGTCAGCATATATCCGTCCATCGCTTCCGTATTGCACAATCCCTGTGTATGGTCAACCTCAGGACGTTTTTCGAGTTCATTTAACAGTTTCCGTTCCGTATCGTAATTTCCCGAGGGCACGATTAATGCCACTACATTGGATTTTCCGAAACTTTCCGTAATCCGGTCCTCCGCGACCTGAACCTCGTTTTTCAGCGGGGTTTCAATCAGCGACTCTCCGTAAACAATTGGGCAGTTTCTCTGAAACAGGAATGCCGCAACCAGAATTACGACAAATAAAGGTGCAATGACGAAGCGGGAATGATAGTCGAATTTACCGACAAACGGAATCTTCGGAATAAAACTTTTATGCTTCGTTTTATCCATCAAAGGCCCGAATAAAATCAGAAGGCCGGGCATCAGCGTGAATACGGAAAGAAGACTTAAAAGGATTGCCTTGATCAGACAGATTGCAAGATCGGGACCAATTTTAAATTGCATGAACAGCATCGCAACTAAACCGCCGATGGTGGTAAGGGAACTGGCAAAAATCTCCGGAATCGCCTTGCTGAGTGCGATGATATCCGCTTCTCTTACCGGAAGGTTCTGATGTTCCTCCTTGTATCTGTTACAGAAAATAATTGCATAATCCAGCGATAATGCCAGCTGAAGTACTATTGTTACCGAATCGGAAATATAGGAAATGGTTCCGAGCAGGAAATTTGTTCCGGATGCCAGCAGTGCACTGGCTCCGAATGTCAAAAGCAGTACGGGAATCTCCGCATAGGTCTGGGACGTCAGAAGCAGAACCGTAAGTACAACTATCGCAACCAGAATACTTACAATGTCCATTTCGTGATTGACCAGTTCCGCCTTCTGGTCACCCATGGAAGTATTTACGTAAATGTCGTAACCGTTCAGTTCTTTCTTCACATCCTCAAGTGCGGCAAGCGCACGTTCATCGGTTTCCGGATAAACAAACGTAATATTATAAAGGGCCGAGAAATTATTGTAATGCTCCGATGTGTCATCAAAGCTTACCATGTAAATATCGCTCCTGCCCTCTAATTTTTCATCTATTTTTTTTGCTTCTTCCGGTGTAATGTTCGTAACCATCACATCCGCCGATCCGTATGTTATGAACTGGTCTTCCATAAGGTTTAGTCCGATTGTGGTTTCCGCCGTATCAGGAAGAAATTTTTTCAGATCATTTTCCACTTTTACCCAGCGGGATGCGATCAGACTGAACACTATCGCAATTCCGAACAAAAGAAAAAACAGGTTTCTCCTGTCTACAATAAAAGTCGCTACTTTCAGCATTACATTATTTTCTGATTTCCCGTCTGTTTTTTTTTCTTTTATATCGCTCATGTCCGCTCCCGGCCGATTACGGTCATTCTTTATATTTTTTATACTTCTTTATTCATCGCTATATTATAGTCCTTATTTTTTAAAATTCAATCTTGTAATGGTGCCTGACCCCATTACATCCGTAATGGGGTCAGGCACCATTACAAGGCAGGCACCATTACATGTCCTATTATAAATTCCTTGTAAACCTGCAATCCGGATAAGATGAACACCCGTAAAACATCCCGAATTTTCCGTTTCTTATTTTCAATTTATTTCCGCACTTCGGACAAACCGGAACTTCTTTCGCTGCTCCTGAAGAATGCTCTATTTCCTCCCGGAGACACTCGTAAACTCTTTGGTTCATCCGGCAGTCACCCAGTGCTCTGTGGGCATCCTTAATCTTAATATTGTAATAGCCGGCCAGATTCAGTAATGTATGATGTTCCAGTTCCGGAAGATATTTTCTTGAAAGCGGCAATGTATCCACGTAGTCGTTTCCTATCGTCTTTCCCCAGTAGTTCTTTGCATCCCGGCAGAGGAATTTCAGGTCGAACAACTGAATATTGTGACCAACCAAAACATAATCACCGGCGAATTCCAAAAAATCTTTCAACGCAACATCAAATGCAGGACTGTCTTTTACCATCGAATCCGTTATGTTATTTACACGCGTTGCCGCAGAAGGAATATGCATCATGGGATTTACAAGAGTCGAAAATTCCGAATCCACAACTCCTCCGATTACCTTAATCCCTGATATTTCAATCACCTTATCGGAAAAAGGATGAATTCCCGTGGTTTCCAGGTCAAAAACCACATAATCGGGAATGTAAATATTCAGTTTCTTTCCTGGGCTGTTGCTCAGCATAATACATCTTTCTCCTGCAGTCTGGTATTTGTGGAGTTTGAAAAAACAGTTCTCTTTAAGAGTCATATTCCCCGTATTCACAACCGATATGAGTTGCTTCCACTTCATCAACCAAAATAAGCCTTCCGTTCGACTTTTCATACAGTTTTATGACACCGTACCCGTTTCCGCCGTTCCACAGACGGTTATGTTTTTTACTTCCGTCCGGTGCTTCATAATTAACCAAAAGCATATCCTTTTTCTTACAGAACACTTCTGTTTCCATCACGGCATGGATATTCTCCTGACGGACATGCCAGACAACCGTATCTTCTCTCTCTTCGAAAGAAAAATCGGTTTTAACCTTCAGATGTAACTTCGAAAAGTTGAAATCATACTCTTTTCCTTCATAATAGAACACTCCCAGAAGCCTTCGATCCAGCGGGGCAAAATAGACTTTCGGTCTTCCTCCGCCTATGTCAAAAACACTGTTTGTAAGTTTCTTTCCGGTAATTTTGCTGACCAGACAGTTCGAGGAAAGCCACACCCAGGGACTTGTAAAATCCCTTCCCCAGTTTTTATCCGCATATCCATAGGAATTATCAGGAGAAACAATGTATTTTCTTCCGTTAAAAACAACCTCGCCGCTGTATGCACTTTTCATGCCTTCCGCGTGCCAGTACATCGCAAAAGCCTCTGCCTCGCGAAGAGGTTTGCTTGCCCCGTATCCCACATTAAAGGCAATCTGTTTTTTTATCCGAAGATCCCACGACATTTCCCCTGCATCACACATCCACTCCGGATGCGCCTTTGAATCCTCTTTTGAAACAGATACGCTCCCGACCAGAAGTGTTTCACTTGCATGACAATCGTCAGCAGAGATTCGATAGGGTGCCCCGTCATATACTTTTGCTTCTTTCAGGGAAAAGAACCTGTGTAACTGACAGTGATCTTCTCCCCAGGTTCCTGCTTTTACCATCAGGTACGAAGGTTTCTTTCCGGATGCCTGATTTTCCGGCAGTTGCCCGAATACCGGTTTTTTCTCCGCAAGTGCAGGATTACATACAAAAAACTCGATAAAGAACGGTTTTTCTTCGCCTGTCTCGGCATCCCATGCAGTAAAAGAATGCCACCACCAGTCGTAACCGTGTTGTGCAAGCGGCCCGTGAAGCATAAATGCGTTTCGGCTTATATCATGATGATTGAACATAATACACACTCCCTGAAAAATGTTTTTAGTATATGATTCCGAATCCTCTCTTCAAACGAAAAAATATTTTCAATACTGAAAAGAGCAAAAACTTTCGCTTTTGCTCTTTGCGACACTCTCATTTATATTTAGCTTCAGTGTACAAAAAAGTTCAGGAAACTGAAATTTGTCGGTAACGGAATGGTTGCCATGTAAATGGTTGCAATCAAAAGCAGCACAACGGAAACAATCAGTACAATCATTCGATTGGCAGTTTTCTTGAATATTCCGACTATACCGAGAAGGAATAAAACAACGGAATAAAGAACCGATACAAGACCATATGCATCTCCGTTTGCATTATCCGCTTTTCCCTGTTCCAGAATGGCATCCGCTTCATCAAGCGTTTTTTCTGCCTCCGTGTAATAGCTGTCCGTAAATCCTTCTTTGTCGAAAGGAGTAACTCCCTCGTCAATTGCCCAGTAAATTGCATCCGCAAATTCATCCGAACAGTTATCGGCAATCAGTGTTTCGATTTTTTCATCAATCAGTCCGGCTTCTTTCTGATTCCCGTTTAATTCGGCAACATCTTTGTCAAACAGGTAATCATTGATGGTATTCCACAAAATCATATCCTGCATGTAATTCTGCGCCGCTTCATTGTACATGGAATTACCCATTGCCGAAAGATTGTTGCTCTCCGTATAGTTGGTTGCCTGATTTCCGCCGTGAAGTGAACTGATCCAGCTGGCCCACGCGGTAAGAATAGCCGTAAGACCAAGCAATATGGCAATCAGCAATTCAAATCTTTCCTCATTGAAACCTTTTTTCTTCTCATCTTCTACGGTTTTCGTTTCCTTACTTACTTCTTCTGACATCTCTTTTTCCCCTTCTGCTTTTCTGTTTTTTCAGGTGTTACCCGGATTATAACCTGGCAAAAAACTGAATATTGTTTATTTTTACCAAACAATTATTATAGCATGACCCGATCTTTGCATCCAGCCACTTTTTCCGACGGGATTTTTCTCTTTACAGACAGAGTTTTGCCACCACTTCATTAATGACTTTTCCGTCTGCTTTGCCTTTTAACTCCGGCATAACGGTCTTCATAATCTGTCCTTTGTTTTTTGTAGCGATTACGTCCGCAAATTTCTCCTTTATGATTGCTTCTACTTCTTCCGCAGAAAGCATTTTGGGAGCATATTCCTCAAATACCGCAAGTCTTGCATTGTATTCCTCAAGAAGATCGGTTCTGTCCTTCGGGCAGGTATCAATCTGTTCCTTTACGCTCTTAAGTTCCTTAAGAACCGCCTGGTTTACGATTTCCTCGGAAATGTCATCTCTGCATCCGTTATCGATGGCAATCTTTTTTGCCGCGGATACCAGAACGGAAATGGATTCCTTTCTCGGTTTATCGTGCGCTTTCATTGCCGCAATCATATCTTTTTGTAACTGTTCAAACTGCATGGTGATACTCTCCTTTCAAATAGTTCTCCTATTATCTTAGTCATTTTGGCAGCAAAATACAACATCACCCGGAAGCTTTGAAAATAAACATAAAAAAGGTCCGGAAATGCTTGTAAAATCAGCATTTACGGACTATAATACGCGGAATTGTTCAATGCTTTCGGTAAAACTTCCTCGAATGCATTCCAGCCCTGATTCCAGTCATGCTCACCGGAAACCCTGTTGCGAAAGATATTTTTTCCTTCCGTATAACCATACTGCTTTCCGGTTTCAATGATGAGTTCCATCTGTTCCTCTCCGCCGTAAATCCCCCTGTAGTTCTCCTCACAGCCGCTGTCCCCGCAGGTATTATAGATTTTGATACGGTTTGCATCCTTTTGGATTACGGGAAAAGCATTTTCTCCGGAAAGAATGGTTCTGCACCCAATCGGACTCATCGGAATATAGGTATCCGCAAGGGTATTCAGATTCGAATCGGGAAGGATATTGTTCCAAATCCAGTATGCACCGTTGGAAAAGCCGGAAATAATTCTTCCGGAACTCTCCTTTTTCGTACTGTATTCGGAATCAACAACGGAAATGATTTCTTTTATGCTGAATTTGCTGTAAACACTCTCCGGAATCACGGCGACGATAATCGGCGCAAATGCCTCATCGGAAATGAGTTCGCTCAAAAAATCCCGATACGGCTGATCAAGTGCTTCATTTTCGGTAGAATAAAGCCCTTCCAGTATATAAAGCGTTGTATATTCCCGGAAATACGCATATCCTTCCGGAGTATAAACATAAATATTATTTTCATCCTCCGTCGGGGCGGATTTCTCTGTTTGTACCTGTATCATGTCTATATTTCCGTTATAAGCATGTACCCGAATTCCTTCCGACAGGAAAAGCGCCGAAAAAACTCCGATACATGCCGACAGAATGATGATTTTCTTTAAATGATGAAACACTTTTATAATTCCTTTTTCCTGTAAATCTTTTTATTCCTTTGTTCTCAAAAGTTGTTTAACCCGTTTTTATCTGCCCATAACCGGATTTCTGGGAATAGTATTCTCAATTTTACCGGGCTTAACCGGACCCTTAGTTGTCTCCAGATTGGTATTTTCCGCTTCAATATTATTTTTTATATTCTGGATTTTATTGATGATTCCGTCTCCCATAACCAGCTCAGCCATCTGTTTTCCGCTTATATTCTTCTTCACTGTGCATTCCGTAATAAAAGATTGGAATTCATTGTTTGCGGCCACCTTTTCTTTCAATCCCATTATGCCGTATTCTTCCAGCATTTTCTTTCCGTTCATTCCGGATCCGCCTGCAATTCTTCCTACAACAATATCCGCAACAAGGTTATATACTTTGTTTCTTCCGTCCGGGTCGGTCGGAAGTTTATCATATGCTTCCAGTTCCTGCATGCTTTTTGTCATTTTGTCCATTGCAAGATAGGTACGCATTGCATTTACATCCGATTTTGCCTCAATTATTCCGGCTTTCTTCATTTCCGAAAGCAGAAGGAGTTTTTGATCTTTGGCGAATTTGCCGCATTCTCTTGCCCCTGCAAGTCTTTCCTTTCCGCCGCTTGAGGAAGCAGTTCTGTGGGACTCGGAATATATGGAAGAAAGTCGTTCTACCGCATCCAGACGATTCATCATCATTCGTGCATATTTCTTCATTTCTTCCGGATTCCGTTCCTTCTTCGGATTCTCTTTTATAAAGTCTTTTAACTTGGCAAATGCAATTCTTAAATCCTTATGCTCCTGATTTTCGGACCAGAATTTGATATCCGTTCTTCTGGTATTTAATCTTGCCTCGATTGTCTCAATGTGACGATTCCTGTCAATTGCCGGGTGGAAAGCAGGTTCCTTTCCTTTTTCAATCAGCACATCCCTTACGACCCTCTGCTTCGAAATCTGATCGTAATAATTAATGATATAATCTTCCTTGCTGAGATTTTGCGTAACCTCATTACCTTCTCTGACCATTACGGTTTTAAAAAGATTTTTTTCAATCCCTTCGGTAACCATGGCATCCATACGGTCTAAATAATTTTTTCTCTGTTCCGCACTCGTAAGCGGTGTTGAAATCATTTCTTCATAGAGATTGTTCATTTTTTGAACAAAATCCTTTGTTTCTTCACTTGCCCATTTGGGCGGATTATAAACCTCGTAATCCTCGGCCGCTAACGCTCCGTTTCCGAGCGCATTGTCTTCCAGGTGCCCGGAAATCAATCTGAATGCGCATAACATGGAAAGATCATCAATTGCCCATCCCTGTTCAAGTCCTCTTTTATACGTATCAAGACTTACCGCCGTTGCTTTGGTCCCCCGGTTGGAAAGCGGATGGATATGAAACGGATCGTTTCCGAGCAGATCATCTTCCCGTATCTGACGGGCGGTTTCCGGATCTTCCACCGCAAACATCATTCTGTCATAAAGAACTGCAGCGGATACAACCTTGTCATATAACTTAATCCGGTGTTCCTGCTCTTTTTGAGGCGAAAGTGCTCTTCCGGCCTTCTTCTTTGCTTCCCAGTAATCCACCATGGTATCACTGATTTCACTTGTTTTTTTGGAATATTCAAAAATCG
>Ga0247608_10003452_pt1 | contig 18414 bp, 18 predicted proteins | sample 176DNAGHGlowgp2_FD_193490 | JGI IMG/M metagenome (GOLD analysis project Ga0247608, IMG submission 193490) | Sheep rumen microbial communities from Palmerston North, Manawatu-Wanganui, New Zealand - 1766 DNA GHGlow gp2 | ecosystem: Host-associated > Mammals > Digestive system > Stomach > Rumen ... | reverse complement strand
TCCTGTCTTGCCTTGTCAACAGGAATGGTGGACTAAAGGCATCCTCCACTTTGTCAGGTTCTTTTGAGCCTGCAAGTTTAAAAAATGAGGTTGTTAACTGGTTACCCCAAGCCTAGCTAACAAACTATAACGCAAGGTATCATCTTACACATGCGTAAATATAATTTGTTATTACTGCAGTTGTACAATCCTTGTTAGCCAGATTCATGCTTACTGGTGCCTTTGGTTACCAAGCCCAGGATATACGAGTATTGTATGGGATTGCGCACTCCCATTGGTCACTCCGAGGTCAGCCTTATCAGATGCACTTTAATCCGATAAGCCCCTCTTTAGTTTGTTAGTTTTATTTTACTAGTGTTCTGTTTACCTTTTAATTCTTACGAATCGGTCAGTTATCTTTGAACTATCATAGACCTGGCAATTGTCTCTAGTAAAATCATTCCTTGAATAGTTGTATTTCCTACCGAAGCCTTCCTTTCGACAGTTTTGGAATTAGGGAAACTCTGTCTATTCGCCGAATGTCGTTAAGGTAATTGAGACTATTTCAACTACAGTAACTCTCACTTATGTTTGTCTGGTAAAGTGATTTAACCCATAGATAGTAGTCTATCAACCAATCCCACAGGCATTTGCAACACACAATAAAAATAGTCTTTATTTGACCAGGTATTACATAGCCTAAACCGACCTTTCGGTCGATTGGTGGGATAATTTAAGGTGAGTAGATCCAATGCAACCGGTCAAAGTTACATCAGATAATGTTCATGTGAAGGGAACATAGTTTTTGCAGGAATAGGCTTCACCTGCTATAAGACAGCCACAAGTCTCTTTAGGTTGTTGAAAAACCAGTTCCACATATCTGTCGTGTGGACGCGGCAATACACCTATCTGGTTACTTCGGTGGAATAGTTTTGAGATAAAACAGGATTGGATGCAAAAGGAAAAAAGTTAATCACACTATATGCGTCTCAATCCAACCCTGCTTTACCTACATAGGTAAGATGAAAGAACCCGCTTAATCCAACTTGAACCTCATGGACAAGATAAATCTTTCCAATATTAGTATCTAGTCAAAGCGGGTAAATAGACTTACCTCAGACGGTCACTTGCCTAATGAGCATAGACAAGGACCGGATAGGTCGTGGTAGTCGTCTTCTCGGTACGGTTACCGGCATCGTCGAAGACATTGGTCTGGACCTGGATGCGATCCTTGACCAGATACTTCTTCTCCTTGAACTTCTCGTAGAAGTCCTTGAGGGAAATGTCCTCAGGAATGTCGTTGGCGACTTCCGGAGAGATGAACGGATTGCCGTCCACATCGAAACGACGACGGGTGAAAGTACCGGCGCCAATCCACCGCTGCTTGCCGTTGACCGACATCAGGATGAAGTTGTTCTTCGGAGCATCGTCGGGATCGGTCTTACGACGCTTCTGCGCCTTGACGATGAGTTTGTTGAGGTGCTCCACGATGGCATCCTTCGGAAGGTTCGTGACAGCCGCGTTCATCGTAACCTTCGCCAGATCTGCTTCATTGAGAACTACGGCGCTGCGGCCGTCAGTCTCTCCCCGAAGCTGGGGGACTTCGTTTTCGTTATAATTAATCATATAATAAAAAGGTTTTCAAATTTTCCTTTTGCCAGAGATATTCTTACTCATCGCTTTAAAAAGTACATTTCATAACGAACAAATCTGTATCGTTATATAGCGCTTCGAAAGTTTTTGAGAAGAATTGTATAGAGTTAGAGAATAGGAGAGGATGATAGTGTCCTGGCTCATCCTCTCCATTTTCTAAATTACTGCAAATGCCCACTTGCCAATATGATACCAATATTCCCAGTAAATGCGAGTGCCTACTGGAAATGGCTTTGTACAATGGATCTCTTTTGGGGCACCAGAGTCGCCTTCTGTATCACAGACAATAGTCCAAGGATAATCTGTTCTATCAGTAAGAACTGAATTCTCAACTTTAACAATCCCAAATACACTACTCATAATTTACCATTCGCCTTGATTACTGACTTCCATTTCACGATAATATTCTTCTTTCGAAGAATAACCGTTTCGTTTCAGCCAATCATTAAATGCTGCCTCTTCCTCTTGTGGAGGACGATCATAGTCTCGATCAAGAAGTTTCTCATCGAGACCATGTAAAGTAGTATTAATTTGTTTCATAAATTTTTTATTTATTCCACAAATATTCTCGCATTTCTGGAGAAATTAATTGCTCTAAGTCTTTACGAAAGAGTTCAAAGAACTCCTCTTTTGTGAAACAGGTTTCATGACCGTATATATGCCAACAATTGTCGTTGTCATTTAACTTATAGAGAATTTGTTTCACTTCTCCGTTTGGACCTAGATGAATTTCTACATCTTCTACCACATATTCGCAACACATGTATCTTTCGAGATACATAGGGTTGCGTTTAGTAGTAAAAATGTGATCTCCAACCTTAATTGGAATGTTAAGATCAATTTTCATATGGATTTTTAGTTAGTTTCAAAGAAAAACCTCCGAAGAGGTTTTGGATTGGAGCAATTATTGTCTCGCGAGCTCCAGCAGGTACATCTCGTAAGACATGACCTTACTGCGGTATATGATATACTTCATACAGATTTGAGTTTGCGAACCAACATCTGCATGCCACATGTCATATTAGTGTTTTATGAGTATACACTACTCACTACACACTACACACCAGTTCAGTCTTAATTAATAGTTCTGTCTTAATGGGAAGAGTGAGGAGTAAATCTGAAAAAAGAATACAGAGCCAGAGGCTCTGTATTCTTTAAGAGGATTTAGGACGAGCGATTAAACCCAATCCCACACGGAGAAGCGTTGAATGCGGGCTGTCGATTCCCCGTAGGGGACGACAGACGCTTCAACGACTTCGACGCACTTGATTCTCTGGTGACCGCCTTCACGAATGAGGGCGAGAACTTCGCCCGCATTCGAGCACTTGTTCAGACGCTTCTGGAACTCGGTCTTTTCCAGCAGGCTTTCCTGCTGGAAAGGAGCGAGCATAAGCATCGTGAACGGAAGCATATGGTCTGCACCATTGCTGTCACCAGGGTTGAACTTCTTGACTTCGGCTTTCGCCAACTGCTTACCTTTGGAGGATTTATATCCGACAAAGGTAGCGTTGGTGAAGTCGAACATTGTTCCCACAGGAAAGTAGGAACTCCGCCTTTCGTTAGCGGAAACCGTGGCAAGTTGACTCTCGCTGAGAATCATCTCACCATTTTTGAGTGTGTACATCATAATGTGATTAACTTGTTTAATCGCTTTGTCTTAATGGGAATTCAAAATAAATGACCCCACCCCGGTCGGTGCTCCAAACGAAACCGATTTCCCATTCGCTAGGGGCGGGGGAGTAAATACATAACACTTCTTCCTACCTCTCAACATACACTTTTTTCATTCAGTCCTAATTAGATTATATATGTATAACTATATAAGTAATTGAAAATCAACAAATTAACCACTTTTTGATTTGACTCAGATGATTGAACTTTTGACTCAGGTGAGCGAACTTTTGATTCTGGTGAGCGATTTTTTGATTTTTTTATCAAAAAAGTTTGCATATGTCATAAATATTTTTTACTTTTGTATCAAATAATTGATCATATAAATCAACATAATTGATATTAAAATAAAAAGATCAATCATAGAAATCAAAATGTTTAACTTATAAATCAAAAATTAAAATGGCAAAAGGTTTTATAAAATCCTCAGAGAGAACGTTTTACGACGAAAACGGAAATAAAAAAGTGGAAACTATTGAAAAAAACTTTCAATACAAAACAGATGAAGATAAATTTTATATGGTTTTTGTAAACTTTGTTAAATGGATGTATAACATTACAAGTGTGAATTCTTTAAAACTTCTTCCTAAACTAATGGAATTAGCAGAATTTGATACGGGAGAAGTTATTTTATCTGCTGGATTACGAAGTCAACTTCAAAAAGAATTAAAACTTGCTCCAGCTACTTTTACTAGAGCTCTTAATGATTTAATTGAAAATAATGCGATACAGAAAGTATTTTCAGAAGAAGTAGATGAAGAAACAGGAGAAGTGACTAAAACAGAAGTCAAAGGACAATATTTAATTAATCCAGAAATGTTTTGGAAGGGAGATTTAAAGAAAAGAAAAGAGTTATCAATTGTGTTTAAATCGAAATCAGAAAATAAATAATAAAAATAAATTTTGAAAATTCAATTTTATTTACTATAATTGCAAATAATTATGTACATTTAAAATTGAATTCAATTATGATATATAAACTACAAAATGGGAAAGTACTTCCAATAATTAGAAAAATAGCTAAGCCAATTAGTGAAGCAGAAAGGCTTGGAATTCCGAAAGCTTTACGTAGTAGTCCAAAAGCGTTAGAAGATCCTTATTATTGGGGATATCAACAATGAAATTCTAGATATAACGCTGCAGTAAATTCTGGAAACATTCAAGAAGCACAAAGATTAAGAGATTTACATTTTAAAATTAAAGCGCCAGACACCAAAGTTATTGATGAATACGGAATGCCTTTACACTTATATCATGGTACTGGAAAAAAGAATATTACTGCATTTGATATAACTAAAAGAGGTTTTAATACTGGAAGCGGTTATTATATAGATCCTATCACTAATGAAAAAATACCAATAGATAGTGAAAATACATTTTCTTTTTCTTCGTCTAAAAATACAGCTACATCTTATAGAAATTTAGCAAGATGACAAGAAATAGAACAACGCATGAAATACTATGATAACATTGATGCTGCTTTAAATAATAAAAAGTATTCGTGACACGTTCTTGATGATAAAGAAAGACAATTACAACGTGAATTTATTGATAATATATTATCACCTAAGCTTGGATATGATTTAAGAAAAGCTTTAAATTTTAAGACGCTTAGTGCTGAACAGGTACAAAAACTTAATGCACAAATAAAAGCGTTAAGAATGAAAATGAAAGACATACCTGATATGCGAGCAATAAGCAATCAACGAAATAATTTATCTAGAGATATTAGTAATCTTGATATAATAAAAAGAAATAAAGACAAAATTTTATCAGGAGAATCAATCCCAGATTGAGATTTTGATAATTACGATCTCAGTTTTATTTCTGAATATGGTAATAGAGATAATGGTGATGTATATGAAATACTATCTAAAGATACAGAAAAAGGAGGATATAAAATAAATGGAAGTAGTGTTACGAAAGAAACACTTAACACATTTATAGAAAATGCCGAAAAAGCTATCAGTAAAAATAGAGCTTCATTAGAAGAAGGAGAAAGATTAGGAGGATATGATAGTTTTGGAGACATTATTGATGTATACGCTAATATTAAAAATCCATTAATTCACGATTATAATTATTCTGCGTTCCCAGATAAATACGTAATTCCTACTGATAAAACCCATAAAGACGCTATGCGTTATGGTTATTCAACTCAGTTTGTAAGGCCACTAATCATAAACGGAAAACAAGTTCCAACAGGTTATGTAGCTGCAAGACAAGTACGAAAAGCCATGAATTCTGGAAACGATGCAGTAGTATATAAAAATGTTGTAGATCCGTTTTTATCTGATACGTACGGTATATTCGATCCAAGAATGATTAAATTTTCATCAGCAATTACTAAAACAGACGCAGGTGAAATAATTCCTATTGTAAAACGTGATAATTTTCATAGTATAGATATGAGATATAAAAACGGAGGAATTATAAAACTTCAAAAAGCAGGTTTGGTTCCAAAAATAAAAACATTACTTCAGAAAGCCGCAAAAACAGAACCAAAAACATTCAATCAAAGTATAAAAGAGACCTCAAAAACAATACAACACATTCCAAGAGTAACCGTATCTGAACCGTATGCGAGAGTTTCTAGAGATGGAAAAATAGTAAACGAAGCAAGATCTTTTTCTATAGATGGAGATCCGTTTAATACTTTTCAACTTATAAAAGATATTGAGCCGAATCAATATTCTATACATTTTAAAACTCTTGGAAGAAACGCTTTGTCCGAACCACAAAAACAAATGTTGTTCCAAGCTGTGGCAGATGCTATTCCTGGTGGATCTACTTTAAGTACTTGAGGAAGTGTGTCTAAAGGAGGATTAGCAGGTCTAAAAAGATTTGAAGGGCTTGGATTTAAGCCAACTTTACAAACTCGTACTTTAGGATTAAAGATGCAACCAACAGTTGGAGAGGTGTTTCCTTTTGGAGAACTTGTTGCAGATAAAATAGAGGTTCCTATTTTGTATAAACCAAAAGAGGTTGTTGCTGGAAGCAAACCTATATCTTTTGAAGAAAAATTAGGATGAACTAAAGGAGAACGAAATATTCAAATACACGGAACACCGAAAGCACCATATTATGACTATAGTTTAATTAATCGTAATTATGAGCCCTGAACAATAAATGAAAAAGGCGAATTTGTATTTGAATCTCCAGAAAAGAGTAAAAAGTTGGCATCAATCCATTTTTCATTAAATGAGCCAGTTGTAAGTCATTTTATGGGAAGCTGAGATGACGCACCTACTACGGTACTTCTTCCATATAGAAATATTAGATCAAAAACGCCACCTGTAGATATTGCTATAATGGATACATTTTTTCCAAACTATGAGGGGTTAAAAATAAGTAGTAGAGGTTCGAAAATATTAACTGGAGATAGGAGTGCTTTTGACTATTATAAAAGCAAAGGAATTGACGTAGAATTTAATCCGGAAATGGAATCTTTAATAAACGAACTAAAATCAGTAAAAGGAGAATTGGATAAGATTCCGGCAAACGAGAAATATGCAATTCGTAGAGATTTGGTTAGCGAAAGAGCACAAACACTATTAAATAGAGAATCGGAACTAAAGACAAAAATTGACGAAATCAATAGAAATTGAACCAAATTACACGCAAAACAAATTCCAAGTTTTGAAAAATTAAATGAGCTAGGTAGGGCAGAGGGTTTAGATATGGATAACTATCCATATAGTTTAGGAACACCTAAAAAAGATGGGTATGGCAGAATATTACCAGAATCATCTGAACTAAATTATAATTGAGTTTCGGTCCATCTAATCATTCTGTAATGTTATCTAATCCCGAATATTTATTAGAATCAATTAACAATGGTGAATATAAAGTAACTCCTGAGTATAAACGATTTATTGAGTGATTGGTAAATCATAAAGCTGACTATAGAAAATAAAAACAAATAACCCCGACCATTTGGCCGGGGTTTTCTTTTTATTTGTGTAATTTTGATTTAAATCTTGATAATTTTACAACATCTTCGTTTTGATCTTTTATTACTCCACCTTTTTTAAACGCTTCGTTTGGTTCTGTTGTTCCAACAATAAATACATTAGGATCTTTAGCATCAGGATGTTCGTAATATTGTTTAAGATATTCAGAAGCTGTTGGATTATCTGTACGATATTGACTAAAGGATCCAAGGTCAGGTTTTAATAATCATGAAGGATACATAGATAATCAATTATTTAATCATGTGAATTGTTCTGGATTCATGTCTTGAAACTTTCCAACAAACATTCCTCCATTTGGATTTGCTAATATCATTTTACTATCCAAGATGGATGCATTATAATCAGATATAGGATGTTCGTTTCCTTCAGTATCAACGTAAGTGTATTTTGAACCTCTGATTGTGTTCCCATTGCCACTATATATCGATCCTGCTACTTTACGTTTTAATAAATGTAAAGAATCACTTTGCTTTTGAAGTCATTCTGGTTCATAAGAGAGAGTGGTAACACCGAAATCATCAGTTACGGCACGTCGTAGATAATTATTCATATCTCTTAAAAAGCCTATACTATAGGTATGTCCTCCAGAATCAGGATACATTTCAGATGTAGCTTGACGTAAATTGCCTTTTCTTATTAAAGAGTCTATTTTATTCGCATGATTTTGATAGGATTCTAATCTTTCGTTTTGTATAGTATTAAACTCAGGATCTTTTGTATAATCGTGTTTATTTCATCTATTATGAGGCCGATTGAATCAAAATGGATCTATAGTGTGTCACAAATTATTTAAAAGATGTTGTTTAGTAGGTTCCTCAGGAACCTCATCAGAATCTAAATCTTTTACATTAATTCTTGTGATTGGAAGCATGCCTTTTTTAATATTTCTTGCAGGATAAATAGTTGTTTCTGGATTAAAGTTGTTTAAAGAATCTAATTTAAAATGTCCATTTTCTATTCCTGCATATAGTGATACATTATCTACTGGAATATCATATAAATCTCCAAAAGATTTTACATTTCCATTTTGATATTCTGATGCCTGCCGAACAGATGGACGTTTGGATTCTACAAATTCATTAAATAACGCTGTAGATTGTTTAGTATGTGGACCTACACGAATTACATTTTTATCTAATGATATCATATCCGTACCTCGTTTTGAAAAACTAAGATTTTGTCCACTTAAATAACCTCTCTTTCTAGAATTTCATCTTCACAATTGAGATAAAAAATCATTTGGCCCAGAATTTCTTTTTCACGGAAGTAAACTAGATGCATAATTACCACGATATTCATCTGTTCGTCTTTGCAAATCATCATATCGTTGTCTTCATGGTTGAAAATTCATAATTCTTTCAAACGTATTATATACTTGATTAGGATATAAATTTGCATGCGAATCATTAGTATCGTGTATTAAAGATAGTTCTTCTTGTTGATATGTGCGATTCATATCACCTGTAGTACCGTAAGGATGCAAGAATTTTCTAATTCTCTGAAATCAATTTCCAGTTGGCTTTTGATCTGGACGATCAGCGGTAGTAACAGAACCTTCTAAACTAGAAACTTGACCAAATTTATTATTGTTTCTTATTCGTCTTCTTCAGGCAAAAATAGATTCACCTGGCTGTCTTTGTTTATCTTTTTCTGGCATATTTTTTATTTTAAATGTTAAACTTCTAAATTTCCATCAAAGATAAAAATAAATTTTGATTTTTCAAAATTTTTCTCTATATTCGCAGCGTAATGTACAGATTTAATAATTAAATGAAATTTAGATAATTATGTGAAAATGATTTAAAAGAATATTACAAAAACCTGGGCACGAAACCCAATCTGTAACTGAACGTCCTAGTGAATTTTATCAGTTAAAATTACCTGATTTTAGAATTCCAACAGTTACTAATTCAGCAGATTCTGTAATGACAGGCCTTGCGAATAGAAAATGAAGAGACACATGAGAGCACAAAGGAAGAGCAAGTGGTATAAATAACACAGATGGATTTTTACAACAAGAGCATCCATCACTGTTTCTATTGCCGTTTGCTCCGGAAGTAATGGGATCTGGATTAGGACTAGGCGTATTAAAAACACTTGGAGGATATGCTGGATCTTATGCTGGCTCAAAAATAGGAAACGAGATAGGATATGCATTAGATAATACTTTTAATAAGCAATTGTTTGAACCACTTGGAGAAGTAGTTGGAAGTTTTGCTGGTTTTGGAAAAGGTTATAATTTGTTTGGAAAGGCTGGAATGCAAGGAGCGTTAAAATATTTATCTAAAACTGGAAAAGACGTTCCTCGTTGGTTTATGCGTCCAGAATTAAGAACAAATGTAGGTCGTGTTAATCAAAGAACTTTCTTCGCAGAAGATCAAACACCCAAGTATAATTCTAATCAATTGCCAGGATCAAATATATATTCATATCAATCTCCATCATCATCTAAATTCACATTATTTCCTCAGATGGCATTTGCATCTAGTGCTCAAAAACAAGCGTATCAAAGACCACAAACAAGTCTCACACCTTTAAAAGGAGTGTTTGGAGATAGTTTAAATATACCAGATATGGTAGATTTTTATAAAGGTTCTAAACCAATGTTGTTTGCAGATATGCGTGAGGTGATGTCAGATCCAAACTTTACGTATTTTCAAGGTAGACCTTTTATAGACTACGCTCGTCCAGAAGGAGGAATTGGAAGATTTTATATAAATCAGGATAAATTAAAACAAACGATAGGCGCTTATAAAGATTTATATACTTCTAGATTAAACCTTCCGAATACAGCGACTGTTGACGACGTTTATAATCATATATTAAGTAATCCAGCAAAAATAGATCCTGGACTAAACAAAGAAGGAGATATTCAAGATATTCTTGGCTTAAGTTTAGGTTATGGAATAAAAGACGCAATGTTATTTAAAGATCCATATTTACTTGATTTAGATGGCACATATAAAGAAACTGTTCCTGGAGTATTTGATATGTTAAATAAACGTTTAGCGTCTAAACAATTAAGTAAAACGTATGGGGAAACTAACGGCAATCACATGACTTGGCAATTTAGAGAAAGTCCATTAGATCGTTGATCTAAAAAGAAAACTTTTATGCCACTTCCAGATTTTACAACTCCAACTGGAAATAGTACACAATCTTTTGGAGAAACTGCAATTCCAAATAATATAGAATCTTTAAGTACTAACTTTTCTAACTATTTTGGAAAACCTGTAGAAAACTTAACAGTAGACGATTGAGATGCATTTATAAACGGAAATCCTGAAGAAACATATGGATTGAATATTAAAAATATAAGGCCTGTATTTAATACGCATAAAGATGAGTTTAGAACTGGCGATACATATCATGGAAAAATAACGGGTAGTGATTTATTTAGAGAAATACTGCAAATGTCTAGAGATAAGGCTCCATATGATATGTCTAAACATCAAGATGTGTTAGATTATATGAGAGAATATGCAGGACGACAATATCTTTCAAACTTTTTACAAGCTATATCCCAATCAAGAGATATCGCTGCTAATGTAGATATTCAACATATCAAAGATGTTTTTGCAAATCCAGCTAAATATATTTCAATAACCCATGGATATACAAGACCAGGTACAGGAGGACACGCAAGTGGATCTACAATAACAGTTCCTTTTGATTATGATTTCACGGACACTGCTTTTGCACATGAATTACATCATGCAATACGAAATCATTTATTTGATTATTTAAGTCCAAATTATAATGTATTTGGAACAACATCACCTCTTCAAAACACTACTTTGATGTCTGGACAAGTAACTAGAACAGGAAAACAACCATACTTTGATTTTGAATTAAGTTCTATGCGTGATTTGGCATTTAATAAAGCACAATCTAGTGATAAAACACCTTCTTCTGAAATCGGAGCAGTAATTACATCTGAATATACTTTTCCACAATTTATAAAAATGAAGGAATCTTTAGGTAGATTTCCAACTCCAGAAGAACTTTGAACATCGATGAATGATTTACCTGTAGATAAAATACGAGCTCCAAGAGCATATAGAGACGCAATAGGATCTATGCATAAAGACAATCGTAGTAGAGATTGACAATATCTTAGAGACACATATCCGGCAGCACGATTTAATAGATTAATGACACTCTGGAATAATCAACCGTGATGATATAGACTTTTTCATAGAAATCAAAAACCTACATTTAGATATACTACAGATAGGCTTCGTGATGTACACGTTAAAGCCTCTGTCAACGCTTTTCAAAATGCATTAAAACGTGTTATGACAACAGTACCTGCAGTTGCTGCACCTATTGTTGCACAAGAATCTAATAATACAGAAGAACCACAAAATAACGAATAATTATGAACGTGTTTTTAATAGGAATTATACTTATTTTAATAGGTATAATTTTATTTATGGCTCATAAATGACCTAAAGTAATAGAATTATCAGATATCGCGCCAAAGGATCTTTCTCCTAAAAATCTCTGACTACAACTTCAGAACGAAGGAGGAAAATACGTGCGAATAGAAAACGGAAGAATTAAATTAAAAATAGTTAAATAATATGGCAAAGTGAAGACCTAGTAGAGGAAGATATATATCTAGAGTAGTTCAAGCTGCTAAAAAAATAAATCCTGAAGAAACAGAGCAGGCTGGAAAAAAACTTGTTGATGCAAGTAAGAATGTAAATAGAGGAAAGCGTGCAAGAATAAGTAATAATAGTAAACCAGAATACCAGAAGGTGTTTGTTCAACCAATGGTTTCTCAAAGTCAACCAAGTCCCACTATAAATATTTCTCAAGCTTCATCTGCAGAACCAATATTAGAAGCAAAAGAAATAGAAATGCCGGTAATGCGTACTACAAGAGTTCCTATAAAAAGTAGCATGAATCCATTTATAAACGTCAACCAATCTATACAGAATGCGTATGATTCAGAATTACCTGGATTGCAAAGAATGTTTGAGGCAGATAGAATAATGATGCATGCTCCATTAATGCAACGTTTAGTTGATAGAACAGGAAGAACTGCACAATCTATAAGTAAGCAAATAAACCCAGAAACTGGACAAATATATACTAACTATTTTGGTGTTGTTGAGCCACATTATGCTCAATGGAGGAAATTACACGAAATGGCTGGAAAAGACAGACCTACAGCAGAACAAGCAGAGGCTATGTTTCAAACACCACAAATGAAAACAATTTTCTCCAGAATGGAAGAACTGCTTGGTATAAAACCTAGTTTATATACATCGCCAGAATTGGAAACTGCAGCTACTACTGTTAGAAAACCATACGAAGCTCCTTTTACAACTGTTAAAAATAAATATGTTGCTCCTAACACATTAGTGACAGTAAATCCAGATTATTTAGCATATCAGACGGCACTTAAAGATATGTCCGAATCTGGAATTGCATATGATGCGAGATTAGAGCATCCTGAATGATTTGTTCCATCAGGACATGTTATTAATTCCAATGATTCTGGAATCAATCTTGGTTCTGCTTCTAGCCGTTTCTCTACACAAGGATTTACTACTAGAGGCCACATGTTTGGAGAAGATTTAGATTCTGGATTAGGAGATTTACGTATAATAATGGGAGAACCAGTGGATCCTAGAAAACCAAAAAGATCTAGAACATGATATCCAATTGATTCTGGAAGTAGAGAGGACGAAATAGTAAGATTTATTGGTGTGAATCCAAATAAAACCGGAATGTGAAAACAAGGCGGTGTTCTTTCTGCTAAATCTGGAATTCATATAAAGAAAGCAAATCGTGGTAAATTTACAGATTATTGTGGTGGAAAAGTTACTTCAGCATGTATTGCTAAAGGTAAAGCTTCTTCTAATCCTACGATAAGAAAGAGAGCAACATTTGCAGCTAATGCTAGAAAATGAAAACATCAGAACGGTGGAAAAATAATGCCGTACTGAGTATATAATATATTAGGAGGTGAGTAATGTGACCAATCAAAAGATGATTATTTCAAAGACCTGGACATGAAGTTTCTAGAATTGAGGATAGGCCAATTAAAACTACACCGACGCCAACAATTGATGATTTAGCAAATTTTACAGCTGGATTTGAAACATTTCGTTCAGATATTTATCAAGTTCCAAAATCAGATGGTTCTGGAATGCAAGATTTAACTGGAATAGGATTTGCAGACAAAGAATCATTAGAGTTAGCTAGACAAGGGAAAATGACCAGAGACGTTGCTAATAAGAAATTATTAAGTTTTCTTAATAGAGAGAAAAACGATTGACTGAACTTACTTCCAGAAACAGCAAATTTACCAATAGAGACTCAATATGCTTTATGAGATATTTCTTATAATGGTAAAGGTGTAAGCAACACAATTAAAAATAGTCCGAATCTTGTCGCTGCCATTAAAGCATATAAAATTGGAGATAGAGCTTCTTTGGAAAATATTGTTAAACATATGGATCATTCTAAATCTGCAGGAGGTTGATTAGGTGTTCGTTCTGCTGCTAGAAGAGCAATGGCACTTGGAGAATATAAATGGAATTGACCAACTGTGGATAAATATGGAAGACAAGTAGACTATAATCAATATAAAGGACCTCAGGATTATAAATCTTCGCCATACTTTAAAAAGTATCAAAAAGGAGGACTAATTTATAAACCTCTATTAGAAGAAAACGATCTTGGATATAAACAGCAAGATTTAAATTACTACGATTTTGATATATTCAATTCTAGATTTCCTGTAGAACCAGTAGTTGTTTATACTCCTAAACAAAAAGAAACACCTGCTAAAGTTGAAGAAGCTCCGGTTGTTAAAGAAACACCAGTTATTGAAGAAATGACTTTTGCGCCTTTAATTCAAAAAGGAACTGTTGAATACAAATCAAAAGATATTGATTTAGGTAATATGAAAGAACTAGTAGAATTAATGAGAGATGAAGGGATTTCATTTAGAATTACATCTGGAAGTAGACCAGGAAGTAAAACTTCTAATGGATCAATGTCTCATCATAGTTCTGGAAACGCAATAGATATAACACCTGTCGAAGGACAGTCTTGAGACGATTTAATAAATCAGATGAGAAGAAGTAAAAGATTTATTTCTTACATGAGAGAACATAAGTTAGGTATATTAGATGAAAGAAGTAAAAAGATGCAAGCAAAGACTGGAGCGACTGGGGCTCATTTCCATATTGGACCAGATATTGCTGCTTTATCTAATTTTAACTTAATGTTTAGATAATGAAAGAATATTCAACAAAAGAACGAATAGTTAATACAATAATGGCAGTTATAGTAGCTATCGTGGCAGGACTATTAGTTTGAGTTTGTGATAGTTTTACTGTGCCAGCAATAGCAACGTGAATCACAATTATTCTTTGTGGAGTAGCTGGATGAGCGGTATATAGAGTTTGTAAAATGTGAATTTTAAAAGGATACGAAAAATGGAATTTAAAAAGAAAACAATAATTTGGGAGGATAATAACGAACCTCCTAAAGATTGCATTTGAGTAAAATCAGATAATAAAGCTTATGAATATAATTATTCAGAAAAATGCTGAAAAGAAAGCCAAACTATTTCTATTATAGATAAAGGATAATTATGAAGTATTTACATAAATTTAGTAGTCTTGCAGATTTTGAAGCAGCTTATAACGGAAGTGATTATTTAGAACCTTGGGTATCAACAACTCCTGTAAATGAAAGTTTACGAGTAGATTATAACAAGCATCTAACTAATGCAGATTTTGACTTAGTTGTAGATTACGCACAAGGAGAAAATGATTTTTATGCAATTGTTCAGTCTAAAGACGATATTCACATACTCAGTAAAGAAAATGATTCTTACACATATCTTGTAGGAAATGATTGTTCTATACTTCCTTCAAATGTAAACGAAGGACAAATTATAAACGTGCGAATATTAAATTATCATGGAGAAACTATAGATCTTTCATTAGAGTTTTGAGACTCAGGTTCTTCAGTCGAGGCACATGCTTCAGGCACAATAAGTTATGACAACAACACTGATTATGTTGCTATTTATGCATTTGATGATGGAGAAAACCCAAAAGGAGTAACTGTTTATATTGGTAGAGAAAATCCGTTTACTTAATAGTTAACACTATTTAAAGTAAATTAAATGCAAAAGATACAAAAAATTATGGGAAAATATATACACAAATTTACAAGTATAGAAGCGTTTAATGCTGTATATAGTAGTATTGACTACCACGAACCGTGAGTAAGTTTAACTAAATCAATTAATCAGGTAAAATATAATAAAACCAGCGAAGAGGAATTTTTGACTAGTCCTCTTACAATAACAGCTTTAGGTACTGGTACTATTACAACTCCTTACAGCAATCAATTAAAATACAAAAAGAACGATGGAGATTGAATAACTTTAACTCAAAGTAATAACACCATTTCAGTAGTTAATGGAGATAAAATTCAAATAGTATATGATAGTACAGCAAGTTATGATTATCTTCATGGAGCTTTTTCTGGAACTTGTGATCATACAGTTAGTGGAAATATAACTAGTTTGTTTACCGGTAGTAATTATGCAAATTATCAATGAATAGAAGGTGATGTTCCAGTCGGAATGTTCGAAAACGACACTCATCTTACTTCTGCAGCCAATTTAATACTTCCTAATACCACATGCAGCGAATGCTATTATTCCTTATTTAAAGGATGTACTGCGTTAACAGAAGTTCCAACACTACCGGCAACAGAATTAAGTTACGAATGTTATGCATCTATGTTTGAAGGATGTACTTCGTTAACAACGGCTCCAGTATTACCTGCAACGACATTAGAGATAAAATGTTACGAAGCTATGTTTAAAGGATGTACTAGTTTACAGAGAGCGCCAGAATTACTTGCTACAAATATAAGCGATGCTTATAATTGTTATCAAGATATGTTTAATGGATGTACTAGTTTAAATTACATTAAGTGCCTTGCTACAAGTCACGGTGGTGATTATATGCACAATTGAACTAAAAATGTTGCTGCATCTGGAACTTTTATAGCTTCTCCTAATTGTACATGGCCAATTAATCGTACAGAACCAAATTCTGATGAAACCACAGGTTGATCTTATTATTCTGGAATCCCAGAGAATTGAGTACGAAACGACATATACGATCAGCCAGTAGCTAAAAAAGAACATTTAGAATTTGTAACTCCTAGTACTTTTACCTATTCTGGTACTTGTAATACCTATGAACGATATACTGCCAAAAACATAGGTCCTGAAATGACATATGATAATATGGCATCATCTCCGTATGCGGAATCAGTAGCACTAGAATATCCCACTGGCCAAACATGAAGTAATTATTTTGAGAACGAGAGTGAGTTGTCAGTTTCAACAAACACAGATGTTCCTAACAATTATATGAATGTAGAGGTATATCCTAACGAATACAACAATGTAATTGGAATAAGAATAGGACATAGTATAAAAGAAGGAGACGATGATCAAGAAGGTTATGCTACATGACAAGCCTCCGATGTGTATAATAATTGTTATACGATAGAAGCAACAATAACAGATACTTATTATAATACTACAATAGGAACTCTTTATTTTATAAATGATGAATGTCATACTTGTCGTTATTAATACAAATAAAAAATCCCGACCGTAAGGCCGGGATTTTTGTTTTTATATGTTTTAGAAAATGTTAAGCATCTGCTGTTTCTACTGTCCATCCTGTAGGCACCCCAGCGTTTCCAGTTACATTCCAAATCGCTACGGAGTTCTTAACGAATGTGCCGGTGGCCTTGACACTCTTGACCCAACCACTCGTATATGAAAATCCAGGGGTTGTAGTGAACATGGCCTTAATATATTCCAAAGATGCGCATCCTGCGAACATGGATTTATAGCAAGAGGTTGTCAGCGTTGTTGCTGGGAGTTCTGGTGCGACGGTAAGACTTGTGCAATTTTGGAACATGTATTGATAGCAAGAAGTCGCCAAAGTGGTAGCTGGTAGTTTGGGAGCAACTGTCAGGCTTGTACAGTCAGAGAACATGTATGAATAGCAATAGCTTGCGAGAGTTGTCGCAGGAAGAAGTTCTGGAGCAGAGGTAAGTCCTGTACAATCCTTGAACATGTATTGATAGCAAGAAGCCGCGAGAGTAGTTGCTGGGAGTACAGGTGCGGCGGCAATACTCGTACAATCTTGGAATATTCCTTGATAGCATCTTTCTGCGAGCGTGGTTGCATGGAGTTCAGGAGCAATAGTTAAATTAGTGCAATCCTTGAACATATAGTAGTAACAACTATCCGCCAAAGTCGTAGCAGGAAGCTCTGGAGCGGAGGTTAAACCTGTACAACCATTGAACATAGATTGGTAGCAGTGGCTTGAAAGAGTGGTGGCGGCGAGTATAAGGCGTTCGGCATTTATGAGAGAAGAGTTCTTAAACAGCTCCCTAAAAGTATTTTCGAATGTTAATGCCTCTATGTTTTCAAAGTTCTCGCTTGAAATAAGAGAGTTGATATTTCCAAAAACGGTAAATTCAGCCGTTGATGTAATAGTACAACCATTATAAGCTTCATTATCTCCGAGAAACTCGAGGGTGTCGCCGTTAGTAACTGAGATTTGGAGATTCCCAGTCATAGACTGCCATTTGCTTTTGTTTTTTGAGCAAAGGACAGTCCTGTTTTCGATATTCCAAGAAATAACACCATCTCCATACGCCTCAATGGTAAACGGAATCTTGGAATAATCAATCTTTTGATTATTAATATTTTCTATTCAACTATTACTACTTTGATTATATCGATAAATTTTATCTTCTTTCCCTCATAACTGATTCTTAGCAGGAGCTTTATCACTATAAACAATAATCTTTTTTAATTCATCTATAGGATTGATTGTTAGTTTAGATAGCACCCATTGTTTTGTATTATAGTCAAATTCTAACAATTTTTTATTTTTCTGTCATATTCAGTTTTTTGGCGGTTCTGAATTTGGATCATTAAATATTATTCTCTTTTTAAACTCCATATTTATCTGGTTTTAATATTATATACCTAATATTCTATAAATTAATTCTACATATCATTTAAGAGGATAATTCAAATCAACGTCCGCTGTATGAC